>ENA-ORXR01001518-ORXR01001518.1-marine-metagenome-genome-assembly--contig:-NODE-1518-length-24419-cov-12.908307_pt1 | contig 24419 bp, 31 predicted proteins | sample MGYA00237866_ERZ511479 | MGnify/ENA metagenome assembly ERZ511479 | reverse complement strand
AGGAGGTGCCGCCTCTGCTAACACTGTCAGGGGCCGTTCTGGAAGCACAGTGGGACCGAGTGGGTCACATTACATTAGCGGACCGCTGCAGAAGGCCAGTGGGCCGAGAAAAAAAGAAAAAACCGCCATGTCTCATTTTTGGGACACGCACCATAGTGGATCTCCGTCAGCGCTTAATGAACCGCAGCCATTGAAAAGATCCCCGGAAACTGTGTCAAATAGTCGCGGTGATATCGCCACGTCCGTGTCAAGCGCCAGATAAGCCGCTTTTTATCGTCGAATCCGATGACAACGTCGAAGAAAGGGAAATTCGATGGGACGACCGGGCCGACACCTGGCACGGCCACGACACAAACTGGGCACCCAAATGAAACGACGGCCCTGGGCGGAGACCGATCTCCTGTTTCACTGTCCCCTCGTTTCCAATCGGATCTGATCGGGGCACCCAAGAAGCGTTAGGCAGCTACACTGTGTGTTGGAATGAAGATCCGTGTCTTTGCTAAAATCTATTATTCCATTATAAATAAGGCTCTATAATTGGGATTCGACTCACGGCAGCTCAACGGAGTATCCGCAGGCAAGTTCCATGATCGATGTGAGATCATCTCAGATCATACCATCTTTGGTATGATAGGATTATCCAGCGGCGTGGTCCTGCACTTATCCCACAGTAATCCACGGATTAATGTGAGATCAGGCGACCGATGAACTTGCGATCAAGCTAGTCTGGGCCGAATGTCGACCATTTCCAGGTCCCGCCCCCGCCACAGACACCCCCCGCAGGCGCCCATGGCACGAGAAGAAAGCCCGTGCGACGCATGCTTTTTCCATGAAGTTCCTTCTTCTTCGCAAACAATCCGAGCCGTGGGCGTGCAGAAAATAAACAAGAACGGAATTTCATGACATAAAAATGTCGACCATCCGATCGGACCTGTTCGTCGACTCGAGACAGGGCATTTTACTGACTGTGGTCGTAATGTTTTTCTGCCATCCCATGAGATTTCCCATTGCCGCATCGCGTCTGTGTTCGCTTTCTATCCCGGCAGCAAACGGCCAAGTCCCCGCCCCCCACCCCCCCCGCCCCCCCCGCCCCGTCCACCTCGCCCGTACACGACCGCCACCGCTACCGCTGCCGCTTCCGGCGCGCCTCGAGCTCCACCACCGCACCTGGCACGGGTGTATACGGGCCAACGTCCCCCGCGGCCGCCCTTGCGCGCTCGGCGCGCTCGCGCAGGCTGCGCTTGCGGGCCTGGAACTCGGGGCTGCCACGGCGCACCGCCGCCTCCGCCACCAGACGGGCTTCTGCGGCAATGGCCGCCGCCGCCTTCGCGTCCCTTGCTGCCTGCAGCTTGTCTTTGGCCGCGCGCTTGCGGGCAGCCTCAGCATCCTGGGCGGCAAACGCTTTCAGCACCGCCGGGGCTGTCGCCTCCAGGGCGAGCCCACGAGTGCTCACCGACCCAAAGGTGACGATAGGCTGCCGCATGTCTCGGCGCGCCTCGGGGCCGAGGCGGGTAGCGAGCAGCTCCAGGTCCACCTTACGCACCGAGTTCTTGGACCCTTTGTCCAACACAAGCCGGCCCACATCAATTTCGGACGGGCAAATGGGCCACGTGCCCGTCTTCTTGAAGCCGTTCACGATGTTGACAGATGACAGGCCTTGAAAGGCGCCCGCCTTGATCATCCCCATCAAGTGGACCAGGTTGAAACGGGAATTGCGGGGAAGGGTGGGCAGCAAACCGCGAATGTGAGCGCGCGCATACGCCTTCGTATTGAGGAAGGGGTCGCTGTCCAGCGCTTGGAGAATGTGGGACAGGTGGGATGGGAACATGAGCACCACCACCTTGGAGGCTTTGAGCATCCTGAGGCCAATGACCGAAGCATGGACCTTGCAGCCGTCCATAAGGAGGACTTTCCACTGGCCGGGGCACTTTCCCGCCAGCCCCCGCGCCGCAAAGGATGCGTAGACGTCCCACAGGTCGCCGTCAAAGCCCGGCTTCTCCCTGCGGTGGACCTCGGCGCCCTCGTCGAGGTAGGCTGCCAGCGGCACACGGCGCGTCTTGCCGTTTCCATCGTCTTGCACAGCGTAGGGGAGGCGGCCGCCACTGCCTGCGACAATCACGAACAGCGGCAGTCGGGTGCCGTCAGCACAAACGGTGGCGACCAGGCTGGCCGCCTCCGCGCCACTCTGCACGCTCGGGAAAACGAACTCGGGGTTGGTCGTCCCCTTTCCCGCCACCACGGTCATGGGGGTGGTCTCCATCAAGGCTTGAGCGTTCATCATAGACTCGTCCGTGTTCCACACCTGTGCCGACCGGGTGATATTGAAGTCACGACATAGAAAACGAAAAGCAGCAAAAAACTTGGCTACAGCCTCTGGTGTTGAGGCATCCGCGCGAGCACTCTCAATCCCCACGGGCCTCACTCGACGGAGCTGCGGGTGCCTCTTCAAGAACAAGTCAAAAAAAGACCGACCAGGGAACCCACCGTCACCAAATCGACGCTCGGACTCCTCATCCCGCCTCACATCCGCAATGTACTGACGCAAAAGAACGGCGGCCAACTCACAGGTGAGAAGGTCGCCGCCCTTCGTCCAGGCAGCCATGTACGTCGCAATGACGTCCTCTTCCTCGGGTGAAAAAAAGGTCGGGCGCCCCAGCTTGACGGGGGCGTCCGTTGAGCGCCGCCATGTCCGCACGTTAGAGCGCGAGGCACCCGTGGCGGTCATGAGCTTGGCCACACTATCCGTACCCAGCGCCTCTCGAGCCGCCGCCAGCTTCTCCCGCATGTCGGACGTCAATCGGGTGCCCCACTTAGGGCGGTCGGGGGTGGCCTCGGCGGGAGTGGATCCGGCCGAGGAGGGGGACGACATGATGGGGAGGCGTGCAGAAAATAGGGGAGGGGTGCCGATGAGTTGCCGGTGGCATCGTGGGTGACACGGGTGGGTGAGAGTGCATTACAGAGCTGGGGAAAAGGTTGGAAGAAAGGACACGGCAGATCTGAGGCGGCGAACAGTATCACCGCAGAGTCAATCGCGGTTCTTTGCCGTCAGCCTTGGGGGACGGCCATTACTGTAAAGTGGTCGACATTTCTGAAGCTGGTCGACATTTGAGCAAGATAGGCTACCACACGCCCAGTTAAGACTCCAGTGAGGCGGACATTGGGATTTCAGGCCATCCATTGGCTGGATGGGCGTGTGTCAGCAAAATCCTAGTTCTCCAAATACGTGTGATCCAAGAAGCAGATCTCAAAGTGGCGTGTCACAGTTTTTCGTGAGCTGTCTCACTCAAGGGCTCTTTATTACGCCTCTGGCAGCATCTACCTACACGTGGTATCCAGGCTGTGCCAAAACAGGCACTCAAAAACAAGAGCTGGCTTTCAAAGGTCTGCCTTGTGTTTGGTCCAGCGGATCACGACGGCTCCAGTCGACCTTGATCCGGACAACGAGTGACTGCCGGCCCCGGATAGGACACTGGGAAAGGGGGGTTGACACCACGGACCGTTTGGATGTTGTACCCAGCCGCGTCTGAATAGCCTGTAGCCACATCAGGAGCCGTGAGTCTGTACCGCACACAGCCGTGCGGGTCATGCATCCTGGAAACATTGCGCGGATGCACATGGCCTGCATCCGTGGGACCTGCTCGACTACCCTGTCGCATGCTTCTATGCTTTGATGCCCGCGACTTTGAATAGAGTGGCATCGACAAAACTACTCACAGCCTTTTGTATTCAAATGAAAAACCAAGCTACTGCCTCAATTCGTCCAGTCCTCGAGAAGGGCTTCCAAAAACGTCGCCTCTGCCCGCTCGAGAAGCACCTCATTCTCGGCAGCCGCGGCTGCCTCTGCCGCTGACACATCAGTGGATGCCCCAGCTGCCGATGTCGTTCCGGTACGGTAATTACCGATTGTCACGACCGCCGCCAGGTACACATTTGTTGCCCACTTTTCCGCGTTCGCGCCCGCCGTGGCCACACAGGCGGCCGACTGACGCGTGCTGACACCAGTGGCCGGACGTGCGCGAGTAGTCCTCATGTCGCTGAGGCGTTTGGCACACCGAGCGTTGGGGGCAGCCGGGGCCCGACGCTTCCCGCGGTTGAACGCCGCGTCGCCCGGGCCTCGCCCCACAGCCGCTCGTTGCACCAATCGCACACAGCTCTCTAAAAATGATCCCGCTGCCAACACCGTAGCGTTCTGGTTGAAGAATCCGTTCCATGCCTCGAGACCTTGCTCAGAGAAAAGCCCCGGAGACCCGAAACGGTCAAGCCAATCAGCTGCGTGGCACGCGAGGATGTGCAACTTGGGGGTGATGCTCACCCATTCGAAGTTCAGCCGCAGGAGGTCTACGAATTCAGCCGCTTGCCGTCGGAAGGTTGCCCTCTCAGGCGCGTCAAAAGATACCGCTCGGTTCAGTACAGGTAGTAAGTCGGCCCACAACTGGCAGACTCGACGGTAGTCCGTGGCTCTTGTGGGAGGCACGAAATCGTCCAACACGTCGCAAACCGCTGCAAGCCGCCGCCCGATCTTGTGACACGCCTTTACCTCGAACGTGCCCCCCCAATAAGGAGCCGGCGACACGCCCACGTCACGCCGAAGCGTTTGCGTCAGCTCCACCGCATATTCCTGGGCCCGCGCCGCCCCAGAATCAAAGGCAACCGCCTCCACCCCCAGCGAAAGCATCCATGGGCTCACGCCTAGGGCAATGTGCAGTGGGATTGGGACGATTCCTTCTGGTGCGAACACCATCAGCGGCCGCCGCTCAAATGACAGGGTGGTTGAGGCCGCCGGGGGGTCCGCCATTGTTGCTAGTGGACCACTAGCGTACAGTGACGCCATCGCCTGCTTCTGTTCGAGCGTGCGCGGCATTCGCCCGGCGCCGCTGCCATCTTGAATAGAGCCGTAGTCATCGAAATTAGCAGGCCCTACCATACATATATTGTGAGTAGGTATTTTTGCGGGTGTGAGTGTCTGAACTCCCGTACCCGTAGGCAGAAAGGCGGCTGGCACCCACACCCAAATTAACAGATGAGTAGGTGGTCGTGGGTATCGATCACTTCCAACCGCCAGCGGAGTTAGAGCCAGAAGAGCTCGCTATTCTGATGCAATTATGGCGTTTCACCTGCGCGATTTACCACTTGATTTGTGGGCTTGATTTCAAGGCTGAATCGGTTCTTGTCGGGGTAGAATCTCCGAACCCTGGTGTGATCGGGGCGCCCGTTCCAATTATCACATTAGCCGTTAACAACGCGACGAACAGGTTCACTCACGTGAAGGAACCGTACCGACATGCTTGGGCAAAATAGGTGCTTGGCGCTGCTGAAGGTTGGCAGCTGATCCAAATCGTTCAGTTTCGGAATTGATTTTTACCCGTGTTTTCCAGGTATATCTCGTATTGATACCCATAAAGAGACAGGTGGCCAGCACTCGTACTGAAACTTAACGATGTTTGGATACAGTCCCCGAAATTTTAAACGATACTTCTGACAGGGCCTGTTCTACATCCTTCAAGACATTACGAAGGAAGCTCTCAAGTCAGAGGTGATGATGGTTATGCCGACTCGCCGGGCGGATATCCCCGGCGAGGTCACTTCCTACCTGGAGCTCATCAACTGGATGCTCCGACGGCACGTCGACGAGGCCTCAGTGGCAACCCTCGTTGAGACCCTTAAAGTCACGGTCCAACGGGACGACGAGGACGACTTGTTCTTCGCCGAACGGCTCCTCCGCCTCAACACCGAGTGCGGGTTCATGTACGGGGAGGGCGCGCTCAAGGGGCGCTTTGTGGAAAGTGTCCACCGCGCCGCACGCGCCACTGTTCAAGAGCGGAACACCCCCGGCATGACTATGGCGGAGTTAGCTCGCGTCGCCAGAACTAAGGGCGACGAACACCGCTGGCTAGGACTTGAGCAGCTTAAGGAGCGGACCAAGGAGCGATAAGTGCTCGCGGAGGAGACCCGGCTCCGGTGGCAAGCTCGCGTAGCCGCCTCCCCGCCGGGGTAGGGTGGTGCTCGGGGACACCCACCGCGAGACGCCCCCGTTCGGGTCTTCGGGGCCGTGGACGCCTCGACTCCAGGTGCCGGGGCAGGGCACGATGCAACCCGACCCGGGGTGCCCGCTGGCTCGACTCCCGGAGGCGGCGACAACTCACGCCGCCGATTCCCGCCGAGAAACGACACTCCTCGTCCCAAACCGAGGGCGGGAGAGTACCCTTGCTGGCAGTGTGGCAAGATGGGCCATTGGGCCGAGGTGTGCTCAATTTTGGACGCACGCCTCCGTGACCGATTGGCGTTGGCCAGTCGCTGGTCCCCTCTCGGGGCGCCCTCGGGCTCCCGAGATACCCAGCGGATGGGCCGGCGGGTGGCAGTTTCCATCCCCAACGATGTCTCCAGCTCAAGCGGCGATGAGGCAACACAGCTTGAGAAGGAGGAACCGCCGGCCGGGCCCGAGTGCGGACCGGCTACCTCCTATGTGTCCGAGGAGGGAAGCGAGTAACCACCGGTGTTGGGCCCTCCCCGCGGCGTCCGGTGGACCAAACCCGGGGCGCGGATGTGATGCCAGTGCGCATCCAATCCCGACCCAAGGGGATCCGCCTTTGGGACGCACCCCTCCCGAAGGGGCTGGACGGCCGGAATGTGGTGGCCATCCTGTCGGGGTCCAACTATCAGGTGGCCAGCCGCATGTGGTTGGACGCGGGGCGTGAGTTAGCCCTCCGCGTCATTGTCGCTCCGGGTTCCGGCGTCTCTCTAGTATGAGAGGCGCTACTCCCCCCGGAGATGAAGGTGGCGCCCTTAGACGCGGCGACCGCCCAGTTGTTTTACGTGAATGGGGGACTCCTTCCCATCATGGGCACCGTGACTCTTACGGTGCGAGTCGGCACCTACTCGACACTGGTCACGTGCGGAGTAGTGCGCGGCATATCGGTCCCCCTACTCCTAGGTACCGACTACACCGACGTCCACGACCTCAGCATCTGCGAGCCTAAGGAGTTTTTCCAGGTACTAGATGGATGTAAGGTCCCCATTCTCCGTCGGGGTAAGACGGTGTCGTATTCCAAAGCGGACCAACCCGGCAATGCTGGTGCCGCTAGTGAGGCGGACGCCAAGGTGCGTCTGGCCCGTGAGGGTTTTCTGCCCCCGCGGTTTCGGGGGTACGTCCCAGTACAGACATCATTCCGAGGGAATGGGGTCATGACCCAGCTCCATCAATTGTATGCGCGCCATCGCGTGCATGTGGCAACTGGCACCATGGACTGCACCGCCAACCAGACGTGGTTGGTGTAAGTAACGCATACGGGGAGTACGAGTAAGCGACTTCCCAAAGGCATGGTCCTGGGGCAAATGTAGGCCTACTCCGGTACGGTAGCCGCCATACCCCGAGAGGAGTGGGCTGCAGTCAATCCCAGTTCGGACACCGCGCCGGACGCGGCGGACCCCGTGAAGGAGCCCCATGTTCATACTTCGAACGTGCCCGAGGGGTTGCTGCCTCAAGTGCTCTCCCTACTCGAGAAGCACCGGGCCCTATGGAGTGGGCACTTGAGCTCCATCAAGGCGACGGAGCACCGGATCGAGTTGAAGCAGGGCTCCAAGCCCGTCCGGCTCAGCCCCTACCGGATGGGTCCCCGAAATAGGGAGCTCATGAAGGCCCAAGTCTACCGCATGCTCAAGCTCGAAGTCATCGAGCCCAGGCAGAGTTAATAAGCTAGCCCGGTGGTACTCATGCCGAAACTCGACGGGACTCCCCGGTTCTGCATCGACTATCGACAATTGAACGAGCGCACAGTACGCGACTCGTCGCGGTAATCCCGGATGGACGACTGCCTCGACTCCTTAGGGGATGCCAAGTTCTTCTCCACGTTGGACTGCAACGCCGGGTACTGGCAGATCCCCATAGCCGAGGAGGATACGCCCAAGACGGTGTTCACCTGCCACTGTGGGACGTACTAATGTACCCGTCTTCCCTTTGGCCTGTGCAATGCCCCTGCTTCTTTCCAGCGGGCTATTGTCATGATCCTGTCCGGAGTCAAGTGGCAGAATGTGCTCGTCTACATAGACGACCTCATCATCTTCTGCGCCCATGCAGAGTCCCACCAGTCCCACTTGTACACGGTCCTCACCCTAATCGGGAAGCATGGGGTCACCCTCAAGTCACAGAAGCTCCACCTCTTTAGTAACGAGGTGGAGTACCTTGGCCATGTCGTGCGGCCAGTACGCTTGCGTTTGAACGAGAAGAACATCATAGCCATCAAGAAGGCCGTCTTCCCCAAGACCCAAACCCAACTGAGGAGGTTCTTGGGCATGCTTAATCATTGCACATGCCCAAAAAACTCCTCAGTTTGGTTTACATGGGGTTTAGACATGATGTCTACCGTAGAATCACGGTAGACTTCGCCAAGACGGCGAAGCCGCTGACTGACTTGAACCGCGTGAAGCTTCCGAAGCTGTTGAGTCCCCCTACCCTGGAGGAACAGGCCGCATTCGACAGACCACGCGAACAGCTATGCCACCCGCCCATCCTTGAGATACTGCGCAAGGAGGGAAAGTACATCATCGATGCAGACGCTAGCTACGACCAGGTGGGGTGCTGCATACTACAGCAGCAACCCGATGATAAGAACCTGCCAGTAGATTACTTCATTAAGTGCCTACTACCGGAGGAGAAGAACTACACCGTCACCGAGGTTGAGGGACTGGGTGTTGTGTGCGCTGTCGGTTTACTACGACCTTACATCGAAGGCGCCGAGTTCCTCATCCGTTGTGATCATAAGGCACTGAAGTGGATACTAACCACGACGGCCTGCACCAATGATCGACTCAATAGTTGGCGCATTCTCCTCTCGGAGTTCGACTATGATGTGGAATACCAGCCCGGCCCCCAACACGCGGTGGCCGACGGGCTGTCTCTCCTCACGACTGAGGGGCTGGATACGGGACCAACCTCCCAGGAGATCCCCACATTCGGGGTGACCACCCGGTCCGGGGCAGTACTCGACCCCCGACACCCCGAGAATAGGGAGACCGCCGGCATTCCCCTGGGAGAACTAGCCCAGACGCAGGCGGACGATGAGTTCTGCCAGGAGGTCAAGCAGTTTCTTGATACCTCCAAGCCCTCCCGCTTCTACCAGAATGCGGATGGGCTGCTCTGCCGAGCAGGGCATCGGGCCGGCTCCCAACAGGTTTTGATAACCCGGCCCCTAGTCAAGGAGGTGTTGCGGGCGGAACATTTGTCCCACTTGGCGACACATCCCGGTGGTTCCCGGATGTACCGGACCCTGAGATACCATCACTATTGGCCCTCACTGGCCGCCGACGTCTTCGCTTGGGTCGCGGCGTGCCCTACCTGTGCGAAGAACCGTCTCACGGGTACGCAGAGTACCGCACCCACGCGAGTATTCCCCGCTACGGAACCTTTCGCGGCCTTGGACATTGACCTACTTGGTCCATTATCACGGACCCCCGAATGATATGAGTATATCCTAGTCCTTCGTCACCGTTTCACTAAGGTCACGCGGGCCGTCCCGCTGAAGGACATCTCGGCTCTGGATGTCCTCAGTGCCTTCCTGGACACTTGCGTTGAAAGCTACGGGATCCCCGATTCAGTTTTATCGAACAACGGACCCCAATTCGCCGCCGTACTCTGGCAGGGGGTGCTCAAGGCGCTTGGTATTGACACCAGTTACGCCACGCGTTACCACCTCCAAACTAATGGGCAAGTCAAACGGTTGAATAAGACTGTAGTTCAGCAACTATGACACTACGTAAGTGACCACGTAGTTCGGTGGTCCAGGTACTCAAGCCCAGTGGTTACGGCATATAACTCCCAAGTGCATGATAGCACCGAACAAGTCCCATTCGCGTTCGTCAGTCCACGACGGCTTACCCCCGTGGCGATCGAACGACTTACAGCGGGCCCCGACACCGGGGAAATAGTAACCCCGGGGCGGGCAAAGGCGAACTTCCTCCAGCGGCTCGACGCCCTGATACCCCTAGTACGAGATACCATGGAAGAGGCTCAGGCCCGGTACAAACGAGCCTTCGACGAGTGCGTACAGGCTCGACGCGAATCCATCCGAAATGGAGACTGGGTATTCGTTTAGTCACACGAGAACCGGGGGGGTAAACTCGTCTTCAAAACTCTGGGACCATACCAGATCCTGAAGACCGACGGGCGTCAGCTCACCATCGAAAGTGACGATCGTATGCGCACAATCAACGGGAACCACGCCACCCGGGCCCCGGAACCACCCGGGGTGACCCGGCCTGGGCACGGGCACTGCCCGCGTGGCAGGTCCCCTCCCTTCCCACTTCGGCTAGTAAACCGATTGAGGCTGTCGTCGACCACTTTGTCGGACAGGGGTACGACGAACATGAGCGACTCATGCTCAAGGTTCGATGGTACGGGTATGGACCCCGGGAGGACTCCTGGAACTATGTGGAGGACCTCCCGGCTGAGAAGGTTCGATACCGCTCTATGCGACAGTGACTCACGGTGAGAAGAAGGGTATCAAACAACTAACCCCTTGTACAGGGTACCCCTCACACACCCCCGACAAAGGAAACAACCCACCCCCCTACTTCGGGGACCTCCAAGCAAGAACAACCAACGGGCCGCCCCCCGTCGCTACTCGGGGGGAGCGACCGACCCAACCAGGGACAGACAGGAAGGGGGGCGGGACCAACCAAACTCGGCGTTCCACCGCCCCTTCACGCACGGACACGGGCCGCTTACCCCGGTCCGACGACAGCTGGAGGTCGTCGCGGGCATACCCCTCGTCGTGGTTGCGGACGGGAGGGTCGAATGAGTATTCGTGGGCCGGCCCCCGGCCCGTGGGGACCGGCCCCGACGTCGTGCGCGCCGCCCGACTCGGCACCGCCTCCGCTGCGGAGTACCCCCCAGCGTAGGAGGTGTGCCCCGCCGCCGAGGTTCGCCCGGCGGAGTAGGATTAGCCGGCCCCATAGTAGGGTGCGGCGGCTGCAGCGGGCTCCCCGGCGTACGGGGCTCGACTGGAGCTCCCGCCCGCCGCGGGAGCCGCGGACCCCGGCGCCACGCGCTGGGCGTGTCCCTCCAACCGGGAGGCCATCTGGTACCCAAAGGCCTCGGGAGTGGTGTCCACCAGGAACTGCTCGGCCGCCGCCGAGAGGGGTGACGGAGATCCCCGTAGTACGGTCCCCGCACCCCAGGTAACACAAGCCAGGGTGTCCACCAGGGAGGCAACTATCGCCTCCCCGTGGGCCTCCCGAAGCGTCCCCGCCGCTCTCTGGTAGGTGGTCGCCAAGGCGAGCGCACACTGGGGGGCAAAGTACCCCCAGCTGAGGTTCTGCTCCGCCCCCAGGGCCGGGTAGTACTGTACCCCGGGCGGGGCAAACGTCGGGCGGGTCGCCAGTCCCACGGGGGACGGCCCCGCCCGGGTGGCCCGCCGGACGTCGCCACAATGAGCAGCGAGGCGCTTAGCCGCACCCCGTGTGCGCTTGCGCTGGTGCGGGAATACTGCCCCCGGGGCGCAACATCCCGACTCGGACGGGGCCGACCTCGCCGTCACCCCCGCAGCATAGGGGTAAAACGTGTCACCCAGGTTCTCATGGAGGCCAATACGCCCATCCAAGAGGCGTTTGTCACAGTGGACGAACGCCCGGGCCGCCCCGTCGTCCTCCCCGCCGACTCGGCGGGCCAGGTACGGACCAGCGGCCGCCCAATCCAACGACTGTTGGAGGTCCAGCAACTCGCTGAGATACGCGTGCGCCTCCGGGTCCGCCCCCTCCGCCACGTTGGAGAAGTGCAGCCCCACGAGGCAGTCCACCAAGCTGGCGGGCAGGTGCCACAGGTACCGTTCGGTCCGGGCGGAGGCATACCACACCCCCGCCACCTCTAGCACCCACTGGGTCGCTAGCATGGCCGCCGCCGGGGCGGACTCCCCCCGACGAAGCGCCGTACCAAAGTAGGCCACGACGCGGGGCATCCGAGCGGGAAACCCGTAGGGCACCTCCAACACCGACCACCACGTCGGCATCGGGACATAGTAGTCCCGCCTCGCCGAGACGTGGATCTGGGTGCTATCGACTTGCGAAGCACTCACCAGAATACCCGACGCCTCCCGCACACGGCGCTCTGTGCGGGCGTCCCGGCGGTGGAAGTGGGGGCCCCTCTCCCGCAAGTACGGGGGCGAGCAGCACGCCCACTTCCACGGGACGACAGGCGGGATTTCGTCCGCCGTCGCCCCGTCCATCACTTTTGACAAGCGCACGGTCACGCGCTCCACCCACGGCGCGTCCGCCGCACGTAGTGCGGCGGGGAGGTCCGCCGTCACCCCGGCAGGTAGTTCGTACTGCACGGGGTGACGCGTCAGCCGCCGCTGCCAAGCCGGGCCCTGCTTCGGCACCGGGATGGCCTCGTACAGGGCCCGTAGGCGACACTCCCCCAACTGAATGGGGGCGTGGGGGGGCGTCCACTGGACTAGCGCCCCCGACTCCGCCCCCGCGGGCCCCGCCTCCTCTACTGCCGGGGGGCGCACCCGGAGGGGCACCGGTGGAGGGGAGTCCTGCTCGTTGGGGTCCTTCCCCCCAACGGCCGGTGCCGCCGCGGCCGCCACCGCCGCCGCCGGTGGAGTCCCCGGCCGGCTAGGCGGCAACGGCACGAGGGTGACCGCCGTGGTAGGCGCCACCGCGTTCTCGTCGGCCGACCGCCCCGCCGCTCTCGACGCGCGGGAGGCCGTTGCCGACCCCGCCGTTGATTTGGACCGCCGTGGGGCCGGCGGCGGTTGCGTCGCTGGCCTCCCCGCCGCCGAGGACTCCCGGCTTGGGTTCGCGCCGCTAGCCGGGCGCGACCGACGGACCGCCTTCCCGCGGGCCGTCGCCGAGGCCGCGCCACTTCACTTGGTGGCGCCCGTCGGCGTGACTGGCGCCGATGCGGCTGCCCTGCCAGCCCGTGGGGTGTCCACCTTTGAGCCGTTGGCGTTGGCGGCGCCCATACTGGCGGGCGCTCTGCTGGTCTGAGCGGTCGCCGGCGCCGGGCCGCCCGACTTGGCCGCGGCCGTCGTCGGCGCCTCGCCGCCGGCTCGGGCGCCCGCCGCCGCGGGGCGGCGATCCGACCGGGCCGGCCTCCCACTCGACGCCGGCGCGGGGCGCCCAGCACTCGAGGCCGCCGTCTACTCCTGGCGCACGACGCGCTCCGCACTTGGGGACGTCATTTCCTCCGTCCGCGCTGCTCCCGTCGACCGCGAAGATGTCATGGCGGCCGCGTCCGAGTAGGAACGCGGGACAGACTAGGGGAATAGGGAACAGAAAGGGAGGTGACACTCTCGACTCGGGGGGCGAAGAGGGTGAGGTAAAAGCCCGTACTCTACGGCCGCCCCGTCCGACCGCCGTCGGCCCCGCGTGCAATGCATTTAGGGGCCCCTTTACACTGGCAGGGGCGCCCCGTCGCCTCCCGCGGCATCGCTCCACGTACCACCCTGGGTGACTCCTTCAGCGCGCCGCGCGTGACAGACGCCCCACAGGGGGGCGCCATACCCGGCGCTCCCCCGGCACGGCTTTTGTGGCTCACCCCTGCCACACAGCCCCCCTGATACGCCCCGTCGCCTCCCGCGGCGTCGCTCCACGCCCCCCCTTGGGTGACTCCTCCAGCGGGGCGCGCGTGACAGCCGCCCCACTGGGGGGCGCCATTCGCAGCGCCCCCCCGGCACGGCTTGCGTGGCCCAACCTGCCACACAGCCCCCCTGACACGCCCCCGTGTTCCCCACGCGGAGACGGCGCGTGCCCCCTTGGCCCCGGCGGGCCCCCCATGATCCGGGGCGGCCACCGCCGGCGCTGACCGGGACAGCACCCGGGCCCCACACTGGGGGGATTCCGGTTAGCCTTCCTGGCCCGCCCGGGACCCTCGGGCAGGCCCGCCCCTCTGGCCCTGGATCGCCGGGACGGCGACCGCTTTAGAAGGGGGAACTGTGACTGCCGGACACCTGGCCCCCACATTCGGGGAACCAGATCCCTCCCAGTCAAGACGAGACACGTGGATTCACGTCATGGGCGGTCGGATCCGATCAGTCCGAAACGGCCGCGGGCTCTCGCGAACGAAATATGGCCTACTGACGCATATTTCTAATCGCTCCGGTGGCGATCCACTTGTGATCACCCCGTGGCTTACCAACCACAACCGCGATCTCGAGACTTCCCTGGGGCTAGTAAATCCCAGGGCGAACCCCCAGTTAAGGGCCTAATTTTGTGCAAACCCAACCCGGACCACTGACAAGCATTTCACCGCGCCCCCGACACCGGGGCGCCGCGAGGGTGTCACGTAGCACCCTTTCCCCGCCCCAACGCAAGGCGGTGTCCGAAACTTCGGCCGTCCTCCGCTGAGACTGGCCCCATGGGCCCTCAGAGGAGGGTTTCTGAGGGTCCTTTGAGGGTGTCTGAGGGGGGTTTTCTGAGGGTCTGAGCGGAACGGACGGGCTTTGTAGGGGATAAGAGGGGGAGGCGTGAGTGCTACCTCGAGGCCTTTGACGCGAGAAAGTAAACTTCCGGTCACACAACTCGTGTTTTCCGCTCGGGGCGTCTTCTCCCGGTCGACGCCGTGCGTGTGTGCTCTTCGGGGTTTTCTTCCGGGGCGGGTATTCCCCGACAGGACTACCCGGAGACCAGTTCTGGCTCGCCTCCCCCCCAACTGCGTGGGGTTGGCTGGGCGTGTTGTCACAGGCCGGTGGGCACGCGCGGGTGCGAGCGCGGGGGTTGCGCCTCGGGAGGTGCCTTGGGCTGCTTGGATCGCGATGGTGGTGGCTGCGGCGTCGTGATGGCAAGCGGCAACAACGTCGCGAGCATTGCGTCAGAGTCATTCTAGGGCGCTGCAGCAGTACCTGGCTCCTTTTTCTCGACGGTCAGGCCGGATTCTCGAAGCTGAGAGCCCTGCGAAGGTGGCAGGGCCCAGACCGGCTGCCAAGGTGGCGGAGAGGGCCTCTGCCGCAGCGGCGGGGGGCTCGAATAGACAACCCGCTTCTGGGACTCCATCGTCCCATGAAAGGCAGGGGGCCCGGCGCGTCCAGTGCGCGGCGTCGCAGGCCCGGCTGGAGGTGCACCCGGCGGCACCGGATGGTGGGTGCCCCAAAGCGCGCCCGCCTGGCTCCAAATCGAGGCAGCACCAGCAGCAGCGGCGGCGGCGTGATCGCCGTCACTCCCGTACACGACCCCAGCAGGTCGAGACACTGCCGCCCCCTGTCCCGTCCCAACCACATCTGGACTGAGAGGGGCCTGAGCGGCCTCATCCAGCCCAGCGGGCATCGGCGACAAGCCAGGTGGCCCCGAGCCACGAAGAGAATCGAGAGCCATTCCGTGCTTCGTCAACGAACGGACCCGTTCGTGAACGGGAACCTTGTGTCTCAGCAAAATCAAACGCCAGTGGCCTCGCAACAAAACGCTCACCCAACGAAACAAGCCGCTCCACCGCACGTGCCCGGGCCGCTGAGGGCTCAAAAGCGGAGAACTCGGCCGCATTCGCCGACGCGAGCACGCGAGCCGTCTCCCGCTCGACGGCGTCGACCCGCCCCGCCGCCCACCCGAAGGTGAAGACCTTAACCGCGACCGCCGACGAGAGCACGTGCGCCGGCGTCGACGCGCCCAGCCGCCCGCCCGAAGGCGAGGGCCTCAACCGCACCCGCCGATGACGAGGGCACGCGCGGCGCCGCTCACTCGAGGGAGTCGACTCGCCCCGCCGCGCGACCGAAGGTGACGACCCGCACCGCCGCACACCCGATCGCGACGACCCGCCCCGCGCCGGTCGATTTGAACACCGCCCGCGCCACGGACCGCCCAAGAGTACCGAACGTCCGCAGAGCGCGTGCGCGTTTATGACGACGAGCAGTTCGACCACAGTCCGCTTGCGCACTCTGGAGCTTGAGCCGACCGGCAAGGGCAGACGGTGTTCGGCGGTCTTGTACTCGGCGGGGCGGCCAAGAACGGCGAGCAGCCGGGGAGCGAGGGGGCGGCTCATGGACCAGCACTCGGAGGGAAAGGGCTCGTTTTTCAGCACAGGTTGGTCCATGGTGCCGCACTGGGACAAGAGAGAGCGCCGAGGAGGTCCGCTCGCGTGTGCAGTCAAGCAAAACTGTGAAAGTCGGTCGGGGCGGCGATGAGGGGCGGGCATACACGTGGACGATGTATGCACGTACTGGTAGGCGGCCGGGGCAGCCAGGGAGGCCGGCGTGCGTCCGTGGGCAAGCAAAAAAATGCAAGTCGGAGAAGGTGTGGGTGGGTGGCGACCGTACTCGTGGACGATGCATGAACGAACCAGGAGGTGGCTGGGGGAGGGGAGGTGGCGGGGAGCTCGCGTGCGCGTTTCTGAAGACGAGCAGTACGACCGCAGTCCGCTTGCGCACTCTGGAGCTTGAGCCGACCGGCAAGAGAAGACGGTGTTCGGCGGTCTTGTACTCGGCGGGGCGGCCAAGAACGGTGAGCAGCCGGGGAGCGAGGGGGCGCCTCATGGACCAGCACTCGGAGAGAAAGGCCTCGTTTGGCAGCAAATGCTGGTCCATGGTAACGCACTGGGACAAGAGAGAGCGCCGAGGAGGTCCGCGCGCGTCTGCAGTCAAGCAAAACTGTGAAAGTCGGTCGGGGGGGGGATAGGTGGCAAGCATACACGTGGACGAAGCATGAACGTACCAGTAGGTGGCTGAAGCAGCCAGGGAGGCCGGCGCGCGTCCGTGGTCAAGCAAAAAAATGCAAGTCGGAGTAGGAGTGGGTGGGTGGCGACCGTGCTCGTGGACGATGCATGAAAGAACAAGGAGGTGGCCTGGGGAGGGTAAGGAGGCGGGGAGCTCACGGAGGGGGTAGCTGTCGGCGCGGCGTCGGCTCGGGCAGCGACGACGCTCTCGCTGGGGGAGGCCGAGTCGCCCGCTGCTTCCCAGCACTGGGGCCGGGGCGAGCTGCTGCCGTCGGCTGCCGTTTGCTGCGGTTCCCGGCGTCTCCTGCACTTGGCCGGTGCCGGAGGCACGCAAACGCGCCCGAAAGGGTCTGTCTGTGCTGCAATTTCTGACTTTGGTGGGTTGTTCCAGGGCGTGCGAGACGCCGTCGAATTTATATCGCTACCCAGGAGTGGCCCCAGCCCCCTGTGGTGCTCGTGTGCTAGGAGGTCTGAGCAGCGTCTCTGAAGCACTCTTGGGAACGGCACGTAGCAGTGGTTGAGCGCTGGTCCTCTTCTCCTGTGTGCCCCGCTCCTTCCCCCACTACCTCCTACTATTGCCCGGCCGCACACCCCTCGTTGTCTTTTGTACAAACGGTGCCGTTTGCTGGCCACTTGGTCCTGACATGTCCTCCTTTTCTTCCGCCGCTGTCCCCACCGCGACGGTCGTCCTGATAATGCCTGGACGGTGGCCGCAGTTACAACGTCGCTCGCGCCGCTGGGTGCCAACGGGGGGACCCCGCGCGCCCCCAGGGCCGAAAGAGCCTGACGGCTGTAAACCGCTCGGCCGCCTCAGCCATATCGAGTGGCAGTTGGCCGGCTGCGTCTTCCCGATATTTTCTCTCCTGGTTGCCACCACCGTCCCCTCCGCGACGGCCTTCGGGGCGGTGTCGTGAAGCTTCTCGGAGCTGCAGCGTCCCCAAATCAACCGCTGGGTGCCACCGGGGCGCCCCGAAGACCTGCATGGGCCTGACGGTTTTCAACCACTCGGCCTCCGCGACCACCGCGAGACCCCGTCCGCCGGCTGTTTATTTCGCGACTTGGCTTGTTCGTTGGTCGCCTCCGTCCCCGCCGCGTCGGCCGTCGCGGCGGCTGTCAGACGCTCGCCGGAACTGCAAGGTGGCCCGCGCCGACGGGGTGCTCCCACGGTCCGCATGGGTTTTATGGCAAACGGCAGTCGACCGCTCAGGCCCGGCGGCCAACGCGAAATCCTCAGCGGCTGGTACTGACCAAGCCAAATGCCGCCCCCTTTTCGTCGCTCGCAGTGACGGCCGTCACTCGTGTCATTACAGCGCGCTTGCGGCAGCTGCACCCGTCTTTTGACGACAAATTCCGCTCTAAAGCGGCATCTCGCGTCCCTGCATGGGTCTACCAAGCCGTTGCGCCCGCTCCGCGGCGAGCTCCAGGTGCTCCACCGGCCTTCTGGTCGACTGCCTGAGCCACCATCATTGGCTCCGCTCCTGTCCAGCCGCCCAACTCCCGCAGCCCGCCCCAGTACCGACGGTCGGTGGCGCTCCTGCAGCCTCCCTGTTTTCTCTGGCGAGGGACCGGCAAGCGCCACTGGCGTGTCTTCCACGGGTGGGGCTTTCTCGGAGATGTCAAGCGCGCGGGGTGGCGTCGTCCGTGGTGCCACGTCCTCTGCGGTTCGCTCCTCCATGTCGGCGCCGAGGTCGTGGAGTGGCCATGACCGTGGCGGCCACGTCGCTGGAGACCACGCTGACAGCGTGACTGACGACGCCGCTGTTCGTCCGGAGGTCCAAGGCGTCGGAGCGGGGGGTGCGCAGCGGCTTGAACGGAAAGCTGCAGAGGCGCTGCCGGTGCGGCCGCGGACACTTGTCGGTCTGCCCGCCTCCCGCATTCTGGCTTACTACCGGTCGAAAGGTGACATGCGGCGGACGAAGCCGCACGTGGATAGTAACGCCGCGAGAAAGCCGTCAAAGTTCAACACCCAGACGCTGAGAAAGTTCCTGCTCTTCGCTTTGTCCACAGGGCGCTATGGGTTGAGAAACAAGGGCCGGACTGAGTACTGGGACTCGGTTGTGGCGGCCGAGGTGGCCGCGGCGGCTGGAACTGGGAGGCTTGGCCCGATGCAGTCAGCCTTTGACACGGCGGCCAAATTCGTGTCGTCTCATGCACGAGCAGGAAAGGTTCCTACACGAGCTCGGGTGGCGGCAGACGGAAATCATAATCGTGGAGCAGACGTTTACTTTTTACTCCCGCGACCTGTGGGACGTCGCCATTGGTACCATCCTCTCAGCGGAGGAGCTGACGCTTTTTGGTGAGCGGCGCGTGCGCCGGGATGGCTCCATCATTCGGACGGGGACGATGGACAATGACCTGTTCTTGAAGGAGAAAGACAGCGTCTTTGCAATCCACAAGCTGGCGTCCCCCGATCAGGTGTTTGTGCTGGCCGCCCAACTGTATTCGGACGCTGCATTGATTAATTGGTCTGTAGGTACGTCAACGGGGGGGGTGAGGGCGGCGGGGGGGGCTGCACTTGCGCAACCGAGGTGTGTCTTTGATTGAGTTGATGGGGTACCTTTGCTGGACGTAGCTCTGAATGACTTTGACGCGTGTCACACCTCTCGCTCGTTGCTTCTGTCCGTTGTTTTTTGACCGCCTCTGTGCCTTGGAGCCCATTACATCCACCCCATCAAGGCTATGTTCCCCAACGTCAAAACGGGCAAGCCCGACTGGATTACAGTCGCTTACATCCCGCTTGTGCGCGCCCGCCACGGCGCGGGCAACATGGAGAAAAAGCGTGTGCGGCTTTTGCGCAATGAGCTGCTCCAACGCTGCATTCTGGCACTGCTGGACAAGTTCGCGAAGCTTAGTGAGACGGAAAATAATGTCAACATTCCCAGTCTGGGCGCATTCCTAGTTGTCCCCCGCATTACGTTGTACGCTGCCTTCATGCCCGAGGAGCGACACCTGCTGGGTCTCAAGATCGGTGTCTGCCACCGGCCTTGCTCTTCCTTCATGATAAGCAAGGAGGGGAGCGGCGAGGCGCGTTCCGTTGACGAGCCTGAGCCGGACCCACGCGAGATGACCGAGATGTTGACCGTGTAGCTCCAGGCTGCAAGCCTCTATGACACCGGAACCGGCGCTGGGCGGCAACGTCAGATCTCGGAAGACTTCTCCGCGACACACATCGTGCCCGCCCTTGGCTCTGTCCATGGCCGAAGCTCGGGGTGCACAAACCTGTGCTGAATCTTCGGGTTTGAGTCTCTCCACGTACGTTGCATTGTCATTCTCTTTCCCGTGATTTTCGCTCCCAGGTAGTGTGCGAGTGCCCGTCGGCGGCACTGGTTTCGGGGGTTGCGGCCATGCCGCGTCGTCCTTGACAGCACCGACGGGTGGACGTGTCAGCTGTGCCGGAGCCTCTCGCCGTCTGGAGTATGATTTTCCACTTAACAGGTCTGGGCTCCCGTCCCCTGGCCTGGCTGCTGTGGTGCCTGCTCGAGTTTTTTGCTTGTGGCGCCTTAGGTGTGGAAACTGGGCATTTTGCGGAACCTGGGAGGCCTTTTCGGGAACCTCGTCATGTCCCTCGCCAAAGGGGGTAACCCGCCCTTTGACATCCCTGAGAACACCCTCATTGGCATCCAAGAGCGTCTGCTGGACATAAACAGACGCGTTCGAGCAGACCTATCTCCACCTGGGTACGTGCTCAATCTTGTCCTGGGATAGGAGTGCGCTGTGGTGACATGAAGGTATTTTGTGCGCGTAGTGACGCAGGGAAAACATGGGGGAGACGCGCGACCCGACGACTGACTGAGAATCGTCTTTCTGACATGGCTGCGACGCGTGACTATATCGTGGTTGATGGGTTCATTGGGTGTTCCTTCCTCTTTGCTGCGCACATACTTGGTACCGACAGGGGTCACTCAACCGACGCTCACTGGCAGCGACTGGCACTACGCGGCCATGCATTTCCCGGGATTGGTGGCCGGTGCCGTAGGACTGCGGCCCGACCAGTCGACCGCTCCCTTCGCTGGAAAGCTTCCCCGCTCGCCTTACGGCAATCGCACGTTCCAAACTGTTGTGAGACGTGCAAAGGAGGCCTCACAGCGCCGCCATAACGTTAAGCGCAAGCGCCTCAGCCGGTCTCCCGACGGCTAGAAGGCCGCCGGGCCCCGTGCGGGCCAGTCGCGGACGACAGACGACAGCGACTCTTCTGCGCATGACCTGGACTCAGCCCATGACCGCTGGGATACAAGCGATGAAGAAGACGTCCCACCGCCGGCCAAGACCGCAGGAGAGGACTCGGAAGCATTTTAGGACGTTTTCCTCGGCCTGTCTCCTGCCGAAGCGGTGCTGGAGGTCATGTGTCGCGCTGCGTCGCTGTCAGGCAGGCTTTCGGGTGACACAAGGGCGTAGCAGGTGCACCAGACGGATGACGACGCGACAGCCGTTGCCCTCGAGTCCAAGAAGTTTATCTTGCGCTTCGTGGCCGTCCTCTTCGGGCCACTGCACACTCCCAAGACACACCGCCTGGCCAGCCACTTCTTGGCCGAGCTCCTGGACCGCGGCAACATTGTCGAGGCTGACACAAGCATCAACGAGGGGCTGCATGGGCGGTGCATGGCCATAAAGGAGCGCTCCAAGAAGCACGTGTCAACCTTCACAGCCCAAATGATGCCGAGCGAACAAAAGCTGGCGTGCGTGCTCGCCGAGGCGGCCGCCGAGTGCAAGGATGACGACGCGGTTCGGGGGCGCGCGGAGGCCGGGGAAGCCGCGGCGAAGCCGGTCGGGGACATTCCTGCTGCTGTTTTGGTGGCGGACGCTGACGTGGCCGTGCCAGATGGCCACAGCCCGCCCGCGGACGAGAGTGCCACCTCCTGTGGCGAGAGTGTGGCTCGTTGCGAGGCTCACGGAGCGAAGCGTATCTGAACAGGAGGCGGGCAGGGTGGTGGCAGCCGTCCGTGTGGCCTGTCCGCTCTCTTCCGCGTGCGCGGCAGGCGGTCGTCCGTTGCAGAACTGTCAACCATGGAAGGTGGCGCTCTGGCAGGCTTGGGCGCGACTGCTGAGGCTAACGACGGCCAGATGGTGTACGTTGCCAACTCCATGCCATTTATGGCGAAGCTTGAGCTGGGCGCCCCTGCCGTCAAACAGCGACTCTGCGCCGCGCGGTCGAACCACGGCAAGCCCTTTTAAGACTTTTTGCGTTTCACGGATGGTTCCGCGGCGACCTTCTTCTCCTACTGCCGCGCTCTGTTGGCCATCAACGGAGTCGACGGCGCCGCGCGCCGCGGTGTCGTCGTGCAGCGCCTCGTCCTGACCGACTACAATCGCAACTGCGTGCGCACGCGTTTCGGCGACACTCATCTGCGGTGGGACATGGACGGCGAGACGTCATTCCCTAGGTTGGCGTTTGTGCCACTCGACGACGTTCAGAAAATGGAGCTCATCGAGCTCGACTTTTCATCGCTGCGTGCGCGCCACGGCCTCTTTGCTACACCCTCCAACAGCCCAAACACCGCTGAGGAGCGTGCGCTTCAGCGCTGGTTTGTGAATAACTTCTACGCGTGGACGTCTGCTAAGCTCAAGGAGCTTTGAGTGGCAGGGGGAGCTGGGCAGAGGTGGCGCGGGTCAAGCATTACAGGGAGGGGGAGGGAGGGGGAGGTACAGAGGGAGACGCAGACGCGGGTTGAGCATTATCATGGTGAGGTGGGGCTGGTTTTTCAGTGGGGAAGGAGGGTGGTGGCGCCGGCAGCAAGAGGGTGTGGCAAGGATGGAAGGGATTCCGACGTGAACAGGATACCATGTTTTTCTCAGTCATTAGTTGGCCCAACGCCGGCGCGTACGGCGGCCACCGCCGACACAGCCGCAGCTACCACGCACGCCTTCTCGGACAACCACGCGCGGCCTTCTCACCTCTTTCCCACCACCGAAATGCTATCAGAGCTCAGGCAGACATGCGCCCAGCCAGTCAGGGCCAGTCACCCTAATCCCCATTCCATCGGCACACTCGGAAACGGTCTCGGAAACGGTCCCTGCACCCGTGGCAGGCTGTTCAAAAGCAATTTTCCCTTTGCCCCCACGGGTTGCCCTTGCGTCCATGTCGGGCGACACCGCCTGCGGATTGGCGCGGCGCTGAAAGGGGCGACTGCGGGTTCGGCAGTGACCACCCCCCCCACTCCCTCCTGCGTCGACGACAGCGTCACAGCCAAGAAGGCTGGGGACGTGAATGGGAAGTGGGGGGGAAGTGTGCCAGCCCGGCAGAGGCCTTTGGCGTATGCCGAAGACAGAAAACAAAAGCTGGAAGCGGGTGTGCATCGAAGGCGGAAAGAGGTACGGACCTGATGCTGGAATTCAGCATCGTTCCCAGACTGAGATGTACTTTACTGGTCTGGCACATAAATGTGCCCTAAGCGCACCCTAAACTGTTGATACCGCCGCATTCCAGGGTTTGACGACTAGTAGTGTGCCAGTATGACCTGAAACAGCTGGCAGCAGACCTAAGGCACCGATTTCAGGCCGTCGTCCTCTGACTAAAGCGATGTAGACACCTGCTAAGCCCGTTCATGTGTGTATTTTTTGCCTCGACTGCACGAAGCGTCGACCCAGGCGCCTAGTTAGTCGCAAGACGCCGGAAACAACTCCAAAATCGGCTCTGGTCGCCTGTGTTGCCCCCCTCCCAAACGTGTGCTGCAGTGGCCTCTCCTGTCGGATGAGGCACCGAAGGCCGCTGCAGAGACGGACAGCGCCCTAGTGTTCCCTTGAGGGTCGTGGCACGGGGGGGCCTTTAGGCGTAAAACTTGTAACCACAGGGCGCGCCACCTCCAGAGCGTTTGAGCTCCCCCCTGTCGCCGTTGCGTGGCACCGACGCTTGATGCGTCCGTCAGTCGTTGTCCTGGACGGTCACCTGCTCTACTTTTGGCTCTGACCGCTCAGGTCACACCTCGAGGGAAATAATTTCGATGGCAAGACGATTTCATTGGCCAAGCGCATGTTCAGTCACTCATCTTGTGACCGCAGGTAAATTTTCAGGGTTCGAACAAGCAGGTCCCTCGTTGGGGTTTCGTTGGTGGCCAACAAGCCCGAACACTTTGACAAGTGGTTCGTCCGTTCGCCGCGTTGGCTCGCGTTTGGCCAGCGTTGGAGTCGCCAGCTTCTCCGATGATGGCGGAGCTCTCGCCATCGGACAGAGGACGACGTGCTGGGCCCGACATGGTGCCTGCTGACGTGGGCGGCGCCTTGGGCGCTGAGCTGTGGGCTGTTAAAGAGGGACCGTGCCATAGCACTTGGGCGTTTCCACACCCCGAATGGGGAAATCGGGTGCCATATGCCAAATCGGGACGCCGGATCTGGCACCTAAAACTGCTTCCAAAAGCGTACGGATAACATTGGGTACCGACTGTACATCGTCGGGAAAGTAGGGCGCATCCTAGACGTGTACTAAGACGCGTACTAGAGCAGTTTTCATGTACTACAGGCCCGATTTCCTTACTGGCACCAATTCGGAGGTGAAATGTAGCTGAGGCCCATGGGGGGGGGGCGAATGCACGTCATATGGCCGGGGGGGGGGTCCAGAACGTGGGCTACAAGTCCCCCGTGCTGTTCCCGGTGGGCTATACCAGGTAACTCGGGCCATATTTGTAGGTTTGTAGCCCCTGCTGAAGCAGGCTACAAGTGACGCGCCCACCAGGAAATCTGGTGAGTCGTCGTCGTTTCGGGGCGTGTCAGGGCGTGTCAGGACGGGTTGTCGAACATCAATCTGGGTCGGGCCTCCCTGGACTGTCACAAGCCACCAGCGTTCAGAACGTAG
>ENA-ORXR01001517-ORXR01001517.1-marine-metagenome-genome-assembly--contig:-NODE-1517-length-24428-cov-3.166687_pt1 | contig 24428 bp, 27 predicted proteins | sample MGYA00237866_ERZ511479 | MGnify/ENA metagenome assembly ERZ511479 | reverse complement strand
CAAAATTATCTTTTAACTTGAGAGAATAATAAGAAAAAGCACTGGGGTTATGAAAGACCCCGTGGACACAGATAAGTTTTGGAAGTTCACTGGTTTTTTTTGATATTTTGCTCAAAGGGTATAAGGAGCTTAATTTAATCAAAGTAGCAACTTCAGACTGATGAAACATTAATTTTAGTTTATGTGAGGAAATTAGAAAAAACTACCCTTCTAACCCATGATGTTTTCGCCACCATCGACGCGGATGACATTTCCTGTGCAAAATTCTAAACCGGGATAGCTAAGTTGTGCAATCATTTGTGCAATATCCTCTGGAGTCGTCATGCGTCCACTAGGATTAGTGCTTTCAGCCCATTTGATCATGTCTTCATTGCCAGGAATTTTTTTTAATGCTGCGGTATTTGTAACTCCTGCAAGAATAGAGTTGGCACTAATTTTTTTTGTTGCCAATTCAATGGCCAATTGTCGAGTGTGACTCTCTAAGGCACATTTTGCGGCACTAACAGCTCCATAGCTTGGCCACATTCGAGAAGATCCAGCAGAAGTCATTGTGAAAATACGGCCACCTTGAGGGCTAAAGTATTGATTGTTGACAAGGTCTCGTGCCCAATAGATTAACGAATGAGCCATAACGTCCAAAGTCATTTCAATTTGTTTTGGGCTTATTGGGTCATTGGCGTCAGTAAAAGGTTTGAGTGCTCCAAAGGCTATTGAATGCATCAATACCCAGATAGATTCTTTTAGATCTGAAATTTCGTTAAGAACATAAGTTCTTTTCTCTTCATCAGCAGCATTAACGTTGAAGAAACGGTGGGAAACACCGATTTCATCGAGTTGTGTTTTAAGTTTATCAACATTAGCTAAAGTTGATTTTCTGTCTAAGTGCACCCCAACAATATTTAATCCTTTACGAGCTAGTTCAAGAGCTGTTGCTGAGCCGAAGCCGCTAGAAGCTCCTAATATGACAGCCCACTTATTATTCATTTGTTCACCTGTTGAAATCATGTGCTTGTTTTTAACGGTTAAAAGTAATTCCGTCAAAAATCAGTATAGTATTACATTAGACGAATGCATTGAGCATAATTGGATTTGAGGGTGATAATGAGGGAATTATTGGAATGGGATATTAAAATTATTGTATTTCTTTTAGATTCTTATGAGGATTCAATCGATGGCGACAACTTGGAGTTGATGAGATTATTGCAGAAGCGCGTTAAACTGGCTGCAGAACTTGAGGGAAGCTGTGCTCAGGAGCATTTTTCTTTGCTAAGGCCTTTGTGGTGGGATCGAGTACTTAAAAGCTCATTGGCTGTACCTATGAGTTATCTTGAAGACGTTTTAAGTGATTTAGAGCGAAGATATCAGCAAAATTTTTACCCTATAGTGACAAACTATTATAAGTCGAGTTATCACTAGTAATTGGGTTATGAATTCTAATTTTATTCAATATCTTTCAGCGCTTAAAGTACTCGCGCAACAAAGCGATTTAAATGAGGCTTTTGGTTTGTTTAAAAAAATGTGGGAGCTGGAATGCTCTGTTGATCAGCGTTTTGAGCTTTTTTTTATTTTTGTTCAAATGAAAGTTAAGCGAAATCCTAAAAAAGCTTTGGGTTTTTTAGAGGACTTTATTTATTCGCAATCTAAGTGGAGTACATTTTACAAATCTTTAAATTATTATCAAAAAGCAGCGGTTTTTGAGTGGCTTGCTTTGTTGTCTGTTCAGGAGCTTCGCTACGAACAATGTCTTGATTATTTAAGGCGAGCTGTTTCCATGGGGCGAGATACTCAGAGGGTATGGCTTTTTATGGGGTCAATGACTTTATCTGAAAATGATTTTTCATTTTCAGTACGTTGTCTTATGAGAAGTTTAGAGTTGAGTAATCAAGTGCAATTAATTGAAGAGCCTACGAGGAAATATTCTTTAGGGGAATTAGTTCCTTTAAAGAATTCTTATTTTGAAGTTGGGTTTAAAGAATATAAAACTTTGTTGTTGGAGTTGCTTCAAAAAGCAAAAACAAAAAGAGATTTTCAAGCATTGATTGAGTTCATGGATCAGTTGATTATTCATTTTAGTCCAAATAAAAAACTGTCAGAAATAAGAGCAATTTTGAATAATAATATGATGGAATTTGTCGATTCCAAGAAAAGTCCTGTTTTTGAGTCATAACTTTGTTAAGTGAATTGTCTTTTTTTTGTCGATAGAGCACATATCAAGGAGGTTGATATGTTAGTGTTGACAAGAAAAGTTGGTGAGTCTGTTCAAATTAATGAAGAAGTAACGGTGACGTTAGTTCAGGTTAAGGGGAGGCAAATTCGCTTAGGGATAAAGGCACCTCGCCATGTTAAAATTTTCAGAACTGAATTGTTGGAGGATGAGTCTGCAGCAAATAATCGAGATGATTTTAGTGAAGAAATTGGAGAAATTTCTCAAATAATGAAAACAGGAACGGAAGGTTAGTTAATATCTTTTTTTCCTTTCATTAAAAAAACTTCAAAATGTTTACCATCAGGGCTTCCTTTGAGTACAACTTGAGGCTCTGGTGTTTTGTTGTTAATTAAATCATTTGTTGGCTTTAGTTCGAGTTGTTCGAGCTTAGTTAAATTTTGAAAAATTTCTTCTAATGATACCTCTAGAGATTGCATTGGATTTTGAGGGTTGTAATTTTTCTCTAAGGTTCTTAGAGAGTGATTGATTTCATCGTAACTTTCTTTACTGATGAGTTCTTCTGGAAAGCTGAGTAAGTTGGCTTTTTTTTCAAACTCAGAAAAGTAAAAGAAAACAAATTTGTCTGTGTTGGAAAAGTTTTTTTGATGTATACAGGAGACAACGGCTTTGCTGTAACAATTTTCGTCTATATATTTTTGGATAAAGGAAAATTGTTTGAAAAAGTTGATGATGAAACCAAATGAAAGATCGTGTGAGCTGCTGAGCTGTGTTTTGTGAATTATGGCAAAGCTGATTAGGGTTAAGAAAGCAATATTAATTAGGGACGATTGATGAAGTTGTAGGCCGGGGTTCAAGTAATTCAACAAGTAAAATAATGCACTCATCAGAAGAATACATGATTGAAAGAACAAGAAATAGAGCACAAAGTAATTTCCACTATTTTTAGCAATTAAGATTGTGGCGTTCACAGGAAGGTTTTCAGTTCTTGATTCTATAAAGGTTTTTAGCTTTTGTTGAAAATCGCTGTTCTTTTGAGATTGAAGATCCTGCTTTTTTCTAATGTAGTTTTTGAGGGAATTGATGGGATTCATGACTTGAGGCTCTGAAAAATTATAGCGTAAATGATTGCTTAGGGTAAATAAAATTCAATTCAAAGAAGCCTTTTCTTTAAGTGCTTGGAATAATAGGTGTGTAATAATAGGGCAGCTTCTTTTTGGCTCCAAATTAGACTGAAATCATCCTTGGCGAAAAAGTGCGAATTTGTTAGGTTGGCGCCATATGAGATATCCCTCGATAAGGAGAGCATTGATGGTTACTTTTAAGCTTAAAACTCAATATATTTTTTTTCTGATTTTTTGTGTCCTGTTGACGTCTTGTTCGCGCGAGAGAGCCCCGTTGGGGACAGAAAAAAATCCTGTTAAATTATTTTTTGTTCCCTCTGTTGACGCTAAAGTGATTGAAGATAAATCAAAAGATATCAAAAAGTTTTTAGAGGCGAATACTCCTTATAAGTTCAAGGTGGGGATCCCAACAAGTTATGTAGCAGTTGTGGAATCTTTTGGAACTGAGCGTGCAGACGTTGCTAGTTTGAATACTTTTGGCTATATCATGGCTAATGAAAAGTATGGGGTTGAAGCTAAGATGACGGTCATTCGTTACGGGCAAAGCACCTATAAAGCACAAATTATTGCAAGAAAAGATAGTGGAATTAATAGCATAAAAGATATTGATGGGAAGAAATTTGCTTTTGTTGATCCTGCTTCGACGTCTGGCTATTTACTGCCCATGAAGCTGCTTAAGGAAAACAAGGTAAAACCCAGCCAAGAAACATTTGCTTACAAGCATGACAATGTCGTCTCTATGGTTTACCAAGGGCAAGTTGATGCTGGTGCCACGTTTTATTCTCCAATTGAAGAAGGTAAGATTCAGGATGCTAGACGTCTTGTTTTGAAGCAGTATCCCGATGTTGAGGACGTTGTTAAAATCGTACAATTATCTGATTCTATACCTAATGATCCATTTGTTTTTAGGAAAGGTGTGGATCCTGTTATGGTTAAGGCAATTGTTGATGCTTTTTTCAAATACATCAAAACCGAAGAAGGCAAGAAAAACTTTCATGCGCTTTATGGGGTTACTGAGTTTAAGTTGGCAACGGATGCTGATTATGATCCTGTACGTGAAATGCTTAAAACTCTTGGTAAAAGTGCCATGGGTTTAGTTAAGAAAAAGAAATAATATTAAAATGTCGGCAAGTTCAAAAGACAAAAAGTCTCAATTCACGAAGCAATCTATTTTATCTATAAAAAACGTAAAAAAAACATATCCTAATGGTGTTCAGGCTTTAAAAGGTGTCAGCTTTGATGTTTATCCTGGAGAGTTTTTGGTTATTATTGGTTTGAGTGGCTCTGGTAAGTCAACGATGTTGAGATGTATCAACAGACTGATAGAGCCTTCTGAAGGGCAGATTATTTTTAACGGCGAGGACACTACTTCGATGGGGGCGTCCAAAATACGTCAACTTAGAAATAAAATTGGGATGATATTTCAACATTTCAACCTTATCGATCGTCATTCAGTTTTGAGTAACGTTTTAATGGGGGCACTTGGAAGAACGCCTTTATTGAAAAGTATGTTTGGTATTTTCTCTAAGAAAGACCAGGAAAAAGCACAAAAAGCTTTGGATTTGGTAGGGATTGGAGATCGTGCTCATTTCAGAGCGGACCAGCTTTCAGGTGGACAGAAGCAGCGAGTGGCTATTGCTCGAGCACTGACTCAAGATCCTGAAATTCTTTTGGCTGATGAGCCAGTGGCTAGTTTGGATCCAGCAACCTGTCATACAGTTATGGATTATCTAAAAAAAGTAAATCGAGAATTGGGGATTACAGTTATTTGTAATTTACATTTTTTAAGTTTAGTTCGACAATACGCAGATCGAGTTATTGCTTTAAAGGATGGCGAGCTTGTTTATCAGGGGCAGCCTAGTGAAATTGATGAAAAATGGTTTGAAGAAATTTATGGCGAAGGGGCTACTGAAGTCCACGTGGATTAAGTAATACTAAGATGGCATTATATAAAATAAAATATTTAATTTTTGATGGGTTGATTTTTGCATATTTGGCGGCTGTTGCTTGGGTTCTTGGCACTTCTCCAAGTGAAGAACAATTGATGGATCTTCAAACAAACTTTTTACTTTGTTTAGCATTGTTTGTGGTTGGAGCTATTGTGTCGATTCTTATTAACAAGACTAAAATGAAGACTTTGGGGGCTTTGCTTTTTGAGCCAGACCACATGAAGGGGAAGAATACTAAAAGTTTTTGGAAGTCTTTTGCTGGTCTTCAGTTTGTAGTTACGTTTTTAGTTACTTTTGCAACAGGCTCATTGGTCACTGAATTTAGTTTTTATGAGCTTTTTGATGATCGAGGCATGGGAGGCGCAAAAAGATTGTTTCAGGCTTTAATTGATCCTGACCTTTCGATCTTACCCATAGCGATACTAAAAATTATTGAAACTGTTTACATTGCTTTTATGGCAACAGCTTTAGCTATTCCGTTGGCCTTCATTTTGTCATTTTTATGTGCCAAGAATATTATGGGTAAAACAAGTCTAGGTTTTGCTGTTTATGCGACTTTAAGAACGCTTTTAAATGTGACACGTTCGGTTGAGGCTCTAGTGTGGGCAATTATTTTTACTATTTGGGTTGGAGTTGGCCCTTTTGCTGGAATGTTAGCATTGATGCTTCATTCTGTGGCATCATTGGCTAAACAGTATTCTGAAATTGTAGAATGTGTATCTGAGGGCCCTATTGAAGGGGTTCAAGCAACAGGCGCTAATTCTTTGCAAGTCGTGTGGTTTTCGATAGTTCCACAAATTGTTTTACCTTATGTTGCTTTCACGATTTATCGTTGGGATATTAATGTAAGAATGGCGACTATTATTGGTCTTGTTGGTGGAGGTGGTATTGGAACCTTGCTGATGCAGTATCAAGGACAGGCATTGTGGCATCAAGTAGGTTGTTTAGCTTTAGTCATAGCGGTAACAGTTTGGCTTATGGACACAGCATCAGCTTATATTCGTGAAGCTATTAAATAGTTTTAATAACTAAGATATACTTGTGAATGCTGATGGATGAATCAAATAGCGTTATTAAAAGCTCGATAAGTGTAAAGGCTAAACCTCCAAGTGAGGGCAGTCTTGCTATTTTCAAAAGTCTTTGGGAACAAGAAAATTTCTTTCAAGAATTTAATCGAATTATTTATTATTGGACTTATAAAAAGCTAGCGCAAACAAAGGTGAGTGAATTGTTTAAGGCGCTCGATGTTGAAGTTAACTTTGATAAGAAACGAAAACAAAATCATACTGAAGTTTGGGCTAAAATGATTCGGCTCATAAATCGGTATAATGATTTCTTTCAAAGTGAAGAACTTTCATTTCATAATCTTAGAATAGACTTAGTTACTATAGTTTTTATCGATTATGTTTTTTATCAAAAAAAACAACCGCAATTAGTTTCAGATAAATTTAAATATTCATTATCGCAAATCAATCAAGCTGTTTTAGAGGCCATCTTAAAAAAACAAAATAGGCACAGTTTAGACTACCCACTAAAAAGTATGGAATGTTCAATTTTTCATATGCATCTGATTGAGAAAATGTATCATGACTACTTTGAAGACATTTCGTCTGAAGATAGTCAGAAAGATTTTTATGACAAAAGAGAGCAACATCGAAAGAATTGTATGCGTTGTCGAAATCTTCAAAGACAATTTAAAATAGGCCTTAATAAATATATTAAAGAAGCTAATGATTATAAAGAAGATGAAGTTGAAGAGGTCCTCAGCATCAATTATCAAACTTATTCTATTAAAAAAGGACTTAGTTTTTTAGCACTATTTGTTGTTTTAATTGTGGCTGTACTGTCTGGAATTTATTTTTACCAGCAATAATGCTTTATATGTGATAAAACATTTCAAATTAAATTACATTTTAATTTTTTTGAGTTTTTATTTTAAATAAAACCAACTGGAACTTGTAAAATTTCTGGGCTACTAGAGCCTGTAATGATGAAACGATTATTTTCTTTTCTCTTCTCGTTGATGACTCCTCTTAGAGTATTAATAATTTTAAGGTATGTTTGAGCTTCGTCTAAAATAATATTGGAGGGATTTTTATCCAAAAAAAATTTAGGATCTGACGAAATATTTTCATAGCTTTGAGGGGCTTCAAGGTCGATATATTTCCATTTTGGACGAAGTTTTTTACTGAGATAGGTTTTTCCAGATTGTCTAGGGCCAATAATAGCAACTGCTGGGAAATTTTTAAGTAAATTCAATGCTTTATGATAAATATTTCTTTTTACATCAACCATATATAAAATCAACTTTTACATATGAGTGGTGTAAAGTTAAAATTTTTATTTGTTTAATTACGGTTACAGCAGAAGAGCTCAAAAGAATGAGCTTCCAGAATCTTTTATCTTAATATTTTTTTTAGGTTTTTTTAATTAAAATATTTCAAATTAAATTATATTTTTATTTCTAAGGAGCTCTTTTTTAAGAGTTGGGGCTTTAGCCTTACTTTTATTGAGAATTTGTTAACTCATTTGTAGGCATTGGATCTTATTCTACTCCAACAGGTGGAAATAATGGTGGCAAAACAACAACGCAACTTCAAGATCCAACTGATACTGATCTTTCTACTTGGGATACAACGAATGTTTGGGAACACACTTCAGGGCAATATCCTAAGCTGCGTTGGATTCAAGACTTTACTGTTCTAGGGCAATAATTATTGTTGTTTTGTTGTGTTCGTAATTTTTAACTCTTTTGAGCTAAAGCAATTTTTAGCTCAGCTAATTGATCCGCTGCAACCGAGCTTGGACTTTGGCACATAAGACATTGAGCTTTTGCAGTTTTGGGAAAAGCAATAACTTCTCTTAAGGATTTTGCTCCAGTCATAAGCATAATTAAACGGTCAATACCAAAAGCCATCCCACCGTGTGGTGGAGTGCCGTATTGAAGAGCTTGAAGGAAGTAGCCAAATTTCTCTTCAGCTTCTTCTTTGTCGAGGCCTAAAGCTTGAAACATGGCTGCTTGTTCTTCTTGATTGTAGATACGTTGGCTACCACCAGCTATTTCAACTCCATTAAGAGTTAAATCATAGGCATCAGCTATGATTTTAAGTTTGTCTTGTGCACTGGCTTTTTCATCTAAAAGCGTAGCTTTGTCTTGCTCCATAGCTCGAGTGAAAGGATGGTGTTTAGCGGATAATCTTTTATTGTTAGCGTCCCATTCAAATAAAGGAAAATCAATAACCCAGGCAAAAGGCCATTTTTCAAGAGCATATGTTGTGTGCAGTTCTAATGAGTGGGCAATATGCAAACGTAATTGTCCCATAGCTTCGAAGACCGTATCAAAGGATTCAGCGCCGAAAAATAAATAATCACCTTCTTTGAGTTTCATGTCTTGGGATATTTTTTTCTGAAGGTTTTCATCAATAAATTTTGCAATTGGTGATTGCCATGTAGAATCGTCTTTAATTTTGCACCAAGCAACACCTTTAAGTCCGTAGGGTTTTACAATTTCAGGAAGAGCGTCAAAGAACTTACGAGTCCATTGGGGAAAAGGGGCTTTGATATCATTGAATTCATCAGCTCTTATAGCTAAAGAAACAATATGTCCTTTTTTATCGAGTACAGATTTAAATACTTTAAATTCAGTATCTTTGAAGTCAGAGCTGAGATCTTTAAGTTTTAAGCCAAAGCGTCTATCAGGTTTGTCCGAGCCGTATTCTGTCATCGCTTCGTTGAATGTAATCTTTGGAAAAGGAGTTTTAATGTCTTCATCAAGCAATTCTTTCCAGATATAACTAATAAATTCTTCCATTATCGTCATGATTTCTGGTGTGTTCATGAAGCTCATTTCAAGGTCAAGTTGGGTGAATTCAGGTTGTCTATCAGATCGAAGATCTTCATCGCGAAAACATTTTACAATTTGAAAGTATCGATCAAAACCTGAAATCATTAAAATTTGCTTTAATGTTTGAGGACTTTGCGGAAGGGCATAGAATTTTCCATCATGAACGCGAGAAGGAACTAGGTAATCACGTGCTCCTTCTGGTGTTGATTTGTATAAAATAGGTGTTTCTACTTCTAAATAACGTTTGTCCGTAAAGAATTTACGAGATTTTTGCAGAAATTGATGTCTCAGCATGAAGTTTTTTTGAATACTGGGCTTTCTTAGCTCTAAATAGCGATATTTAAGTCGAGTATTTTCATTAGGGAGGTTTTTATCATCTTCATTGATTGATATTGGCGGGGTTTGAGCAATAGATAAGACATCGATTGAAGATGCCAGTAATTCGATATCTCCATTGTTGATGTTTTTGTTGATGGTATTGGTGTCGCGTTTTTTTATTTCACCAGAAACAGAGAGTACAGTTTCTAATTTTAGCTTTGAAGATAGTTTTTCATTAAGCGAAGGGGGGATGACAATTTGAAAAATTCCACTAATATCGCGCAAATCGATAAATAAAATTCCGCCCAAATCACGAATTCTATGAATCCAACCCGAAATTTTGACATTATTTTTATCTAATTTATTGGAAAGGTCGTCGTGATAATGAGTTCGTAATGTTGTTTTCATGATGAAGAATTAATTTATAATGGATAAAAAATGAAGTTGATAATGATTTATTTTTTTTCTTTTAAATTAAGATAAGTTTTTAAATTTATTTATTTTTTTTGTTTGAGTTAAAATAAAAAATTAGTTTTCTAGTTTATCTAAGTTAAAATTTGATTAAATTTTTTTATACTTTCTAAAGAAAGAAAAAAAAATGTCGATAATGCAGGTGGACGTAAAAATGTTTAAGTATACAAAAAAATTGACTATGCTATTGCGGGTCATCCCAATGACACGTAAAGTTGTAGAAAAGGGACTTTAAAAAACAATATTTTTTAGACCAAATAGGAGGCTTTTAAAAGTTATGGCAGCTAAGAAAAAAACAACGAAACGTAAAAAGACAACGAAACGTAAAACTACGAAGAGAAAAACAACGAAAAGAAAAGTAGCGAAGAAGAAAAAGAAAACGACTAAGAAGAAAAAAACTACTAAGAAGAAAAAGACTACAAAAAAGAAGAAAACAACGAAAAGAAAAACGACTAAAAGAAAAGTAGCTAAGAAAAAAAGAAAAACTACTAAGAAGAAAAAGACTACGAAAAAGAAGAAAACAACGAAAAGAAAAGTAGCTAAGAAGAAAAAGACTACTAAAAAGAAAAAAACGACTAAAAGAAAAGTAGCTAAGAAGAAAAAGACTACTAAAAAGAAAAAAACGACTAAAAGAAAGTCTACGAAGAGAAAAACGACTAAAAGAAAGACAACTCGTCGTAAAAAGAAGTAAATTTTAGTTTAATTTAAGTTAGTTAGGCTTTGGTTCTCGTTTTTTGAGAGCCAAAGCTTTTTTTTTGTTCTAAACTGGGGCTTAAAGAGCCTTTATATGCAGTTTAAAGAATTCGATTATCAAAAAGAGCTAGTTAAAAGGGCTAAGAAGCTAGCACAAAAATCACAAATACCTATTGTAGTAGAGAAAAGAGACTCTATTCGCTTCGATTATAAGAAAAAAAAGAAGAATTTATCGATATATTCCTTTGTTATTGGTTCTAGGGATAAAACGGCCCCAACATTTGGGCTTTTTGGTGGTGTTCATGGACTTGAAAAGGTAGGAACTCACGTTATTTTAAGTTATCTAGATACCTTGTTTAATCTATTGAATTGGGATGATAACGTTTCTGACTTTTTTAAAACACATCGATTAGTGACTATTCCTTTAATTAATCCGGCTGGGATGTTTTTGGGAAAAAGGTCAAATGCCAACAATGTTGATTTGATGAGGGATGCTCCTGTAGAGGCCGATGAAGGGGCCCCAAAAATATTGGGTGGCCATTATTTGTCGCCAAAACTTCCTTTTTATCGAGGAGATCCCGATAGTATGCAAAAAGAATCGCTTATTTTAGAGCAATTTTTAATAGATGAGGTTTTTCCAGCTAAAGTTTCTTTGGCTTTAGATTGTCATTCTGGTTTTGGGGCAAAAGATCGTTTGTGGTATCCCTATGCTAAAACAAAAAATCCGATAAAAGATATAGCGCATTATCAGGCTATAGAAAAAATTTATAACAAAACACATCCCAATAATGTGTATTCTATTGAAACTCAAAGTCAAAGTTATACGGCAAATGGAGATTTATGGGATCATTTTTATGATCAATTTCAAAGTAATTATAAAAAAAACAAAAAACATTTATTTTTACCTTGGACTTTGGAGATGGGTAGTTGGTTGTGGGTACGAAAGAATCCTCCTCAAATTTTAAGTAGTTTAGGTATTTTTAATCCGACAAAGCCGCATCGTTTACGACGTACATTGAGAAGGCATAAGCCTTTACTTAATTTTTTTCTGAGAATTGCGAGTAATCATAAAACATGGAATCAATAACATTTATTTTACTTCGAGGTTTAGGGCGGCAAGCTGAACATTGGGGAGATTTTCCAAGTTTGCTTGAAGGACAGCTCAATGATAATTACTCTGTCCGTGTTATCAACTCTGATTTACCTGGTGTCGGTAAATCTTTAGATTTGGAATCCACTTGGTCTTTGTCTAAGAATATTCAAATACTTGAAGAATCGTTAAAACATTGTTTTCAAAATAATGAAAAAGTTATTTTAGTTGGTTTATCTTTTGGAGCTATGTGCGCTTTGCAGTGGCTTAGTTTGAGTCCCGATAAAATTCATTCTGTTATTTTGTTAAATTCAAGTGCGGCGGATTTGAGCCCTTGGTATAAGCGAATTCGTCCCTATGCTCTTCATAAAACAATTCTTTCAAGGTTGCTTCGGTTTAACTTAAAAAGGAGTGAGAAAGAGCTCATGAAGGTGTTGGTGACCAGTTCAGAGGCTGTTGATGAAAATATTGATGAATATCATAAAATTGCTTTAAAAAAAGAGATTCCCATTCAAAGTAGTTTCAAACAATTAATTATGGCAATGACTTATAAAATAGAACAATCGTTAGATAATTCTGAACATGCCAAGTTGATTTTAAATTCTACTCAAGATCGATTTGTTGATTCTAGCTGTTCTGAGCGAATTCATCATAAATTAAAGAATTCGCGTCTTTTGGTTAACCATGAATCTGGACATGATTTGTGTTTGGAGCAACCTGACTGGGTCATATCTAAAATTAGAAATCATTTGGATAACGGCTTTTTATTGTGAAATATGCATTATTAACTGCTTTTTTAAGAAAAAAAGATTTAAAAAAGAAAAATAATGGATTCAAAAACCAATCTTATGCAAGCTTAGCCCAAGATTATATAAAAAAGATTCAAGGATTTGAGCGACAATTTGAATGGTTGAGTGTTGAAGATTTGGAAGAGAAAAAGAATTATACTTTATGTTTATTGGACATTTCTTCAAACAAAAAAAATAACAGTTTTTCTGGGAAGTACGTTAATGAGGGGACTGAAGCAATGGCACAATTTGTTAAAGATTTTCAGATGAATTCAGGACAAGGAGCTAAGAAATTGATTTGGGCAATAGGTGACCATGATGGATGGAAGGAAAGCCATTATAAGCAGGCTCAATATATTATGACTTTTGGAAAAAACACTTTTCCCCATGAGTTAGCTACCGTTATGTGTTTGGAGCAAGTATACCGATCATTTTCAATTTTGAATAACCATCCTTATCACTTAGGCCATTAATACAAAAAAAAGCCCAACTTAGAGAATTCACTAAGGGGGGGGAGTGAATTTTCTAAACTGGGCTTTAAAGAACGATTAATAACTCAATTATCTTTGAGATAATTGAAGAGCATCTTTAAGTTTGATATCTTTCTTACGAGCTACTCTGTAGCTTAAAAGAGCTTTTGTTTCATTAGGTAGGTAACATTCGTAACCACGATTATAAAGGCTAAGTTTCTTAGAGCTAAAAGAACATCGAACGGTTGCTGTATCAAAAAACTGCCCTTTGTTCATGATTTCAATTTTTAACTTAAGTTCATCATTTGTAATGCTGTTAGGGTTAACGTTAACTAATAAGTTAAGATCCTTAGTTTCACCTTTGAACAGTTTAAAAGGGTTATCTTTGAAGTGTTCAATTATTTGCTCATCACCAAGAGTGATTCTTAAGTAAGAATTTTCTAGCTTATCAAGTTGTTCTGTTTCTTCGTTAAGATGAAGGTTTTTCATTTCAAGAACAAATTCTTCGCCATCCTGAGTAGAGCTGGCAATTGATCTTTGGCTCGATGTATTTTCTTGTTGAAGACCGATGAAAGTCAGTCCTGTAAAGAAAGTTGTTGAAAGTAGAGTCCAAGTAAAAATATTGTTTAATTTTTTATTCATAACACTTTAATAGGAGCAAGCTCGAGGCCAAGTTTGGAGGTCTGTAAGCTGCTGAAATTTAATAGAACAGCAAGGCCGGATGACGTAAATTGTAATGTTGTTGAGGAAATTGTAACAGCTAGGTTTTGTCTAATTAAATGACAGGTAGTTGAAAATGAAAATTGTTTTATGAAAAGGGTTGATGAAGGACAAACAGTAGAAAGTAAAATTAGTTTAATCAAAATAATAAAGTTCATATTAAATAAGGTCGAATTAATGAGCGATAGTTGAAGTTTTCGCAGTTTTGTTAACGAATTCTTGCATCCAAAATAGTTGTTTCTTTTTGAGCTTTTGAGAAAAACGTTCTTGATTTTGAGAAGACAAAGAGCGGTTATTCATTTGAGCTTTGTTTTGAAGACTATTTCTAGATTGTTGACTAAAAGAAGATTGAAATTGAGTATTGTTGAAAATCATGAAACTCATTGAAGCTAAGGCTAAAGAAAATAAACTGAATAAACCAAAAGTAGTCCATATTGATGTTTTTTTATTATCTTTATTTTTCATATTATTCTGTTCCCCTTGTTAGTTGCTTTTATGATATTTAATCATGACCTTGTCCCCTTGTTTAGGGCCATGAGATGGTGAAAATAGGATTCTATTAGCTGGTGATTCGAGATATTGCCAAGCACTTTTATCTATAGAATTTCCATTGATAAGAACCTCGATAGAGTTTTGCTCTGGTATTGAGCTTAAAAAGAAAAGGGCTTGATATTCAAACCGAATACTTGACCCGGCTGCAGGTATATTATTGTCGTCAAAAATAACTTCTTGAGTAGATTCTTTGTATTGCCATCCTGAAGTGACTAATTGATTATCGATGAATACTTTTAGACTCTGAATATCAATAGGTATTCTTAATTGAAATCTTTTTGTAAATTTTGTGATGTCTTGACCAAGGTTATACCAAAGAGATTGGTGAGGATTGTTGCTTTGGTTGTAAGAATTATCAGTTAAGCAATAAGTTCCTTTTTGTTGGTGGTCTAGTAGGTTTGATAGCTCAGACAGCTTATGGCCCTCTTTTTGCCAAGAATAGTTAAGTGGACACTGATGACCTAAAGAATTTTCAACACCCGCTAAGAAAGCACGTGAGCTAACATAGTCAGGATGATTTTTATAAGATTTAATTTTCTGAGCTAATTGCTCTACTGAGATATTTGAATGAGTATCATCTTCATCGCTTGCCATAACGACAACCAACTGAGCTGCAGAGCGAAGAAACTGACTTCTTTGGTTTCTTAATATTTTATCAAGACTATAAAGAAAATAGTTATCATTAGAATTATTAGGGTTGCCTACTAAGTCTAGCTGATTCTGAATGAAAGAACTAACTTGGCTGGAGTTTGTTTTAGTATTGATAATCATGTTTTCATTAAAATGATTAGCTATGGAATCTTCAGTTAAGGTGCTTTGCTTGTGTCCGTTTACAAAAGCTATATTATAGTCGATACTTGAATCTTTTAATGAAAGAAGAAGTTGGTCAAAGCTTTTAAGAAGTTCGTGTTGTGCGTAGTTCATCGAAAAGCTATAATCCATGACTACTAAAATATCAGCCTGAAGCACTTTGTTGGCTTGATCATAAGAGTCGTTGTTGAAACTTGTTATTTCGTCGATTGTTTTAGGTTTGAAGGTCTTAGGATCGTTAGAACAAGAGCATACCGTCGCAACAAATGCTAAAGAAAGTAATATAGTCTTAAATGATATAAGGCTATTATTTGTTAAAAGGTACACATACTAAGTGAAGCAATTAACAGACCAGCAAAATTAAAGACCTAAAATACGTTTGGCAGTGACTCTATCCTTCTGTAATTGTTGCTTTAATTGCTCAATTGAAGAAAAAGTGATTTCATCACGTATTCTGTCACGAAATTCGACAGTCATCGTTTTTCCATACAAATCACCATCAAAGTTAAGAAGATGACTTTCGATGACTAATTCATTTTTTTTACTAACGGTAGGTTTAAATCCTACATTAGTCATTGAAGGATGCATTGAGTTTCCAATAGAGCTTATGGTGATGTAAACTCCTTTTTTGGGAATTAAATAAGAAGCATTGTTTCCTGGGTAAAGATTGGCTGTGGGAAATCCAATAGTTCGACCTCTTTTGTTACCGTGCTTAACAATGTCTGATATTGAATAATTACGACCAAGTAATTGCGTTGCTTTAGAAACGTTGCCTTGTTTTTCGATAAGACCTCGAATGACTGAGCTTGAGATTATTTGCCCTTCAAGGCTTAAAGTCTCTTGTATGTGAAGTAAAATATTGTTTTTAAGACAGAGTTCTTTGAGTAATTTAGAGTCACCAGATTTGTTTTTGCCAAAAAAGAAGTTATTGCCAATAACAATTATTTTAGGATCATGTCTTTTGAGTAGGTATTCATGAAAAAATTCTTCAGCAGTTAATTCGGATAAATTTTGATTAAAATCAAGCGTGTCAACAGTATCAATCCCATACTTTAGAAGGAGTTGTTCTTTTTGCTTCTGAGAGCTTAACAGGGTTAATTTAATGTCGGGATTCAAGAAATACTTAGGATGAGGATTAAAGTTAATTGCGATTGTTTTTAAAGGAATGGGTGCTTCACGACTTAAACTAAGTAGGGCATCAATAAGAAGTTGGTGACCTCGATGAACGCCATCAAAATTTCCTATACAAAGAGCGCTAGACATAATGATTTCTTTCTAGAAAATTATAAGAATAGTGACAAGCTCTTTGTTTTGTTAAGTTCAGGTAAATACTTAATATTATTAGTAAATTGGAACGATATATGCAGTGTAAAGAGTATGATGTATATGAAGACAGTTTTATCCTTATTTAGGCAGCTTAAGGGGCTTGAATCCTTGAGGTTTTCTATGGGACTAGAAGCGTCTTCTTATTTCTCAAAAACAAGAAAATTAGCTATAATATGGACAATAATATTTAGTTTCTCAACTAATGTAATTGCTAAAGAAATTTCTAGTTTGAGTGTCAATGACATTCTTGCTGATTTAGAAAAAGGATTAAATTTTGATTTAAAAGCTGTTGAGCAAAAGTTGGTTCTAGAGAATTTAGAGATAGATAATGACTCTGATCCGGAAGTTGGCTCTTTAAGTTTTGATCCAAGTGAAATTGCTGAATTAGCACAGGAGTTTGTTAAATCTGAATCTAGTCTTGAAAAACAAAGAATAGGAAATCAAATAAATCAATTAAGTGCATTTGAGGGAGAAAATGTCGGCCGTTTGTTTGGTGAGAAACTAAAAGAATTTATGGTTCTTGAGAAAGATCAAAAAGGAGATTTTTTTAAAGATAAATTACATGATGATAAAGAATTGAATCTTGAAGCGCAATTTGAAGAAGAAGTGGAAGTTTTAGCCGAACAATATGTGGTAGAAACAGGTATTGATCCACTAGATAATACAAGCAACAATAGTAAAAGTGCAAACGGCGCCTCATCAGGATCCTTTGGCTCTGGAGCCTCTTTTGGAGGTGGAGGAGCTTATCCATTTGATAATCAACAGCTGGCATTGAATTCTGCAGCCCAAGAGCCCAATAATCAAGAAGTTAATAAAGCACTTAACACTTCTGCTATCCAGCCAATTGTTGCAGCCAACAAAGCTATTGAAGAAGAAGAAAGCCAAAATCAAGAAGAAATTGAAGCTTTAAAGGATCAATTAAAAAATATAGAGCAAGCTAAAAATGATAATAGTAAAAAACCTTCAAAAGTTCTTACTCAAGTTGTTAAAAAATTTAAAGAAGAAACAACTGACTCTGCAACAAGGGCATTAGCGAATTTAAGAGCGGGTATAGATGCGTCAAACAAGAAACCTGAGAGTATTGATTCTGAAAATGAAGATAATGAAAGCGTTAATCATGAAGCAGAGAAATTTAAAAATGAAAATTTAAACACAACGAACAATTTCAATAAAAAATTCAATGAAAAGAACGAAGACGTTTCGTTTACAAGATCTTTTGAAGAATTAAAACGTAGTCATGACGAACAAGAAATTTTAACTGATGATGAGGAAAATAAGGAAAAATCTAATATTTTTGAACTGGTTAAAGATAAATTTAATGCTTTAAAAGAAAAGGTCAAAGAAAAACAAGATGAATTTGCTTATACCTTGAGTGATTTTAAGGGAAATGTGAAAAAATTTCAATTTTTTAAAAGATATCATGATACGTTTTTGAAGCTTGGTGTACGTGATGAAGATGAGTTTAAAAAGGCAAACAACTTATATAAGAAGTATAAAAAATATAATGGTGAAAAAGTAAAGAATACAGTTGAAAGTATTGATGAATTTCTTGCTGCTCAAAATGTTACAATTGATCCAAATAGTTTGAAAGACGAAAAAGAAGATTTAGTTGAAGACAATGAAATTTGTGACATTGATATGTTTGAAGAATCTGGAATTTTAAGGAAATTTGTGAAATGGAATAAAGTTTTTAGTGAAAAAGGTGCTAGTTTATCTGATCCAAAAATTGAAAAAATAGCTAAAATGTCTTGTGCAAAAGAATTTGAATATCAGCTACTTCAGATAATGTTGTATGGGAGTCAAAAATTCTTAACTCAATGCCAAAGTGAATGGAAATCTGGAGTGTCTGGAGGTGAGCACATAGCTTATCTAGATAAAAATATAAAAATGTATAGTGAATATGAACAAGCTAATTCTGAAAATCCTAAATATTTAAAATATTATTTAATGACAATTAAAAATCCTGAATACAATTTTGAAAAAAACACTTTAAAAAGTGACCAAGAAGATACGAAAAAATTGTGTAAAGAAGCTGAAGACAGAGTGTCGAATGTTAAAGAGATATTTAGGTTTGATAAGTTAAAAAACTGGGTTAGTTTAACTGATGAAACTTTCTTAAAACCAACCAAAGCTTCAATTGAAAAGGCTCCTGATGTTAAAGAACATAATGAGCCTAAGAACAATTAATTTTAATGTTGTTTGTTGAAGCTTTTTTACAGAGCTCAGAATGAGCTTCAGCGTCTTTGAAGTATTTGACTAATACTAGTGCATTAAAGTATTCATTTTGCGTTTCAAGACAGCTGAACTGCTTGGATTTAATGTTGTTGTAGTACTCTTTAATCTTAGATCTTAATGTATTTGTTGTACTATCTGAATCGATATATAGTCTACCAAGTAGGAGTTGCGCTTTTAATGAATGTAGAGATTCTTTGTATTTTATAGCTTCTTGCAGATGCATATATGTTTGTTCTTTTAAACTATTATTATTAAGTGATTTTAGAGCCTTGAGATAATATTTTTTCGCAAAGACATCGTCAATTTTGCTTATTTTTACTTTAAAACTTTTTCTAAGTTGCTTCGCTTCTTTAATTTTTCCTAGTCCTAAGAGAGCAATTATTTTTTGTTCTAAAAGAAAGTTTTTCATATTTTTGGAAAGATTTTGAGTTTTGGCAGAATTGTTGATGGTATCAATTGCCTTGGCGTATTTTTTCGTTTGATTATAGCCTAAGCTTAGGTAAATTTGAGCAATCATAGATTGTTTTTTGGCTTTAAGGGCTTTCTTGGAATATGAAATAACTTGTGCGTAATCACCTTTTTGAGTGAAATGTTTTAAAAGATATATTAAAGTATTTTGATTTTTGGGGTTGAGCTTAAACAAGGTCTTATGTGATTTTAAACGTTCTGAAGTTTCGGTATACTCGCTTTTTAGCTTTGTTTTCAGTGCCCATGAATATATTTCTTTATCTTTAGGACTTATTTTGTTGAAACGTTTCTTATTAAAATGCTGTATTAGAGGATCAAGAAAAAAGTAAGTATATTCGTTATCAATATCGTTATTTAATTTTAAAGCAATTTGCGCTGCTCGATACAGGTTATGGGGATTTGTGTTTTCAAGTTCGATTTGGCGTTTGAAGTAATTCAAAGCTGTTTCTAGCTTGTTTTGATAAAGATAAAATAGGGCAATTTGTTCATTAATTTTTGGTCTACTTCTTTCAAAACTAGAAAGTAGCTGTAAATGTTTTGAGAAAATAGTTTTTTTCTTTTTCAAACAAGAAATTAAATATTTTTTAGGATATTCATTAGATTTAAAATCATAGCTTAAGATAGATTTTATTTGCGAGTTAAGGTCAGCAAGAGTGATGAGTCTTTTATCGGCTTTAGAATACTGCTGAGTAGCTTTTAATTGTTTATCAACAATAAGACATCTGAATTTATTCTCATCAGCCAAGAGCATCGTCGTGAAATGCACGATAGTCAGTAAAACGATTACTTTTTGCATATACATAATAAGTATACGTTATTTTTTTTATTTAGCCTAAAAAAAGCTAATAATCGTCTTTTAAAGTTATATTAACATTTATAGAAGCAACTCAGGATGAAAACACTTCAAGGATTCTGGGTTCTTTAAAGCATCTTTATTATTTATGGATTTTCCCTGGATAGAGAGTTTGACTGATTTTTCGACTTTTTTACCGCTAATGGTGTATGGAATATCTTCAACTTGATGGATTTGAAAGGGTATATGCCTTGGTGAGCAGTTTGATTTTAAAGTAGTTTTAATTTGTTGTTTAAGCTTGTCGTCAAGCAAGTATCCTTTGTTGCAGACAACAAAAAGGATGATTTTTTCTTCGCCTTTAATGGGTATCCCAATGGCGATACTGTCTGCTATTTCGATTAAGCTTTCAACTTGACGATAAATTTCTGCCGTTCCAATTCGAACCCCTCCTGGGTTTAGCGTAGAGTCAGAGCGTCCATGTACTTTTAGGGAGCCATCACTGAAGTGAGTAATAAAGTCACCATGTATCCAAAGAGAGTCAGATTCTTCAAAATAAGCTTTTTTGTATTTATCGAAATTGATGTCGTCCCAGAAAAAAATAGGCATTGAGGGAAAGGGTTTTGAACAACTGAGTTCTGCTTCTTGGTCTAAGCAAATTTCTTTGTTGTCGTTAATAGCGTGCACTGCCATTCCTAAACCACGTGCTTGAAGGTGTCCTCGATATAAGTTCTTTATAGGGCATCCGAGCATAAAGCAGCTTAAAATATCAGTTCCACCACTGATGGAGCATAGAGGGACTTTATTGGAAATATTGGTATAAAAATAATCGAAATCCTCTGGAAGAAGAGGGGCTCCAGTACTGAGTACCATTTTCAACGAAGATAAATTAAAGTTGTCTGATAGTTTTGAATTTTTTTGACGAAAAAGAGAGAGGTATTTAGGGCTTGTTCCAAAGTGAGTGACTTTTTCTTGCTCAAGGACATCCCATAAATGAAAAAAATCAGGTTTTACAGGGGAGCCGTCATAGCAAATAATGGAAGCACCTAAATTAAGGGCGCTTGTCATCCAATTCCACATCATCCATCCACATGTCGTAAAATAGAAAAGAGTATCATCGGCTTTTAAGTCGCAATGTAGTTGTAATTCTTTTTGATGTTGAATGATTGTCCCGCCGTGACTGTGAACCATGCATTTTGGTTTTCCTGTAGTACCAGAAGAGTACATAATGAAGAGAGGGTGACTAAAGTTAAGTTTTTCAAATTTAATATTGTCATCAGCTGCTTTAATTAAATTTAAAATATCATCTGAAAAGCGCTCTAAGTAATTTTGACCTTTAAATTGAAGAATATTATGATCTAATAAAGAATCTTTTAAAGCCTCTACAAGTGTTTTGTTTTTATTGTTTAAGGAAAAATATTTTCCATTGTAATGATATCCGTCGCAAGAAAGAAGTAGTTTAGGCTTTATTTGTCCAAATCGATCAAGAATGCCTTGGAAGCCAAAGTCTGGCGAGCAACTTGTCCACAATATCCCAAGTGAGGCGCAAGCAAGCATCCATAAAATTGCTTCTGGACAATTGGGAAGAACAGCGGCTACAGCGTCGTTTTTTTTAAGGCCTTTAGAGATTAAATATTGTTGAAGCCCAGAAATACACTTTTTGAAGTCTGCTTTGTTGTAAGAAATTCTTTGGCCGCGCTCGTCTAAGCCAACAAGAATATCTTGATTACTATTTTGCTCTAAGGTTTTTTGAATGAGGTTTTGGGCGTAATTTATTGTTGTGTTTGGAAACCATTTTTTTAGAAAAAAAGAAGGGGCATTGTCAGCTGTGATATTGACCGGATTTGATTCACCTTCAAAATTAAGTTGACTCCAGTGAAGGTAGAATGACCAAAATTCTTCATTATGTTCTGTGCTCAGCTGATGTAGTTCTTCATAATTTATTTCATGAATTATTTGAGGAATTAATTTTTTTTCATAAAGATGATGAATAAAATCTTGTGCAAACAAATATATTTGGCTTTGCTTTGGGTTTTTTGGAGTCCAAAGAAGCTGTGCTTGATGTGATGTCGATGAATCTGTCATATGATGATCGCTCATAGTATAATCTGAAGAGTGGGAATCCGTCTTTATTAACACGTCCGAATCTTTGGACTTTGCAGCAAATTCATCATGAAAGTCTTCCTAAGTAACTGATAACATAGAGTGTAAGTTTTGGCTTAAGTTATGCAATACATGAGCTATGAAAACATGTTACATAAAAATTATAAAATTTAAGGTCTTTTTCTTTTTGTTGATGGCTAATTTTTTTCTCTTAGCTGGAGAGCATTGTCAGTTTTGGTATAGAAAAGATATCCAGACTTTAATGAGGAAAGAGCTCAAGAAACCAGTAGATGGATTGAACAAAGTTGTCAGTGGCATTCATTCGCGTAAGCTGTTTTCTTTGAATTTAGCTCAAATTGCAGCTATGGCAGATAAGACTCAAGGGCATTTAAGAAAAATGAATCAAGTTCAGCAAAAAATTTTTGATCGTAAAAAAATGACATTGAGTAACGCTCAACGCGACATTTGTCAGAAGGATTTAAATGAGCAAAAGAAGCTTTTTAAAGACATGGATTCTAAAGGGCTCTTGAAGAATATCAGCCAATTCTAAAGCGTTTAAATTTATAGACAAAAACAATGGAATTGAATAATTTGTCTGTATGGATACTTATCTGGCATCAATGACCGTTCCTTTTACCTTTGAGGCAGCTCATTATATGGAAGGGGATGCTTCTGTTGATACAAATGCTCGGATGCATGGGCATTCATTTCGCTGTTTAGTGACTATCAAAGGACCTGTTGATGCTCAGACACATATGATTATGCCTTTTGAGCAATTGAATGAAAAATTACAACAATTACGAAAGCAGTTAGATCATCGTTTACTCAATGACGTTGAAGGCTTGGAAAATACCAGCGGAGAATGTTTGGCGAAATGGATTTATGACCAATTAAAGAAAGACGTTGTAACCCTTCATAAAATTGTCTTAGATCGTCCACTTGTTGGAATTTCAGTTGAATATAGTGCTGAGGAAATGTCGTGACTCGAGAAAAGTGGGCGTTGGTCACAGGGGCCAGTCGAGGTCTTGGTGAGGCTGTTGCTTTACAGCTTTTAGAGCAAGGTTATTGTGTTTGGGGTACTGCGAGCTCCCAGGAATCTATTGATAAGTTAACGCTCAAATATAAAGAAAAAGTATTTTTTTCGGTGGTTGATTTCACGCAAAAAAATAATATAGATGATTTGCTTGTTCTTGTTAAAGAAAGAAAAGTAAAATTTGAATGTATTGTTAATAATGCTGGAATTTTTAAAGGGGGTCATTTTCTTGAAGAGGAAGATGATGAGCTCTTTGAGCAAGTTTTAACGGTTAACCTTTTAGCTCAAGTAAGGCTAACTCGTGGGTTATTAAAAAACGCTCTTTTGGATGACAAGCAAGGGGCGGTAATTGTTAATATATCAAGTGTTGCTGCAAAAAAAGTCTTTGATGATTGTGTTTCTTATGGGGTATCAAAGGCCGCTTTAAGTGCTTTTTCAGCGGCATTGAGGCATTGTTTAAAGCAAACTAAACATAAGGTTGTTACAATTCATCCAGGCGCTATATATACTGATATGTGGAAGCAGTCAGAAGTGGATGAGGATCGATTAATGAAAGTAACGGATGTTGCTCAGATAATTACTGATTGTGTACGTCGAAAAGATAATTCTATAGTTATTGAGGACATGACACTAAGACCACAATTGGGGGATTTATAATAAGATGCTAAGTCACACAAAAAAACAAAAAATATCTTTGTATAAAGACAATATGAAGTTTTCAGCAGCGCATTTTACTATTTTTTCAGCAACTCAAAGAGAGCGACTACATGGACACAATTTTAATGTTCGAGTTGATTTTGATGTTGTCGTTCACGAAGACGGGATGATTTCTGATTATGCATTTTATAAAAGAATGATCGAAAAGATGTGTCGTCAGTGGAATGAATATACTTTGATGCCTAAAAATTCCAAATATCTTAAAATTGAAAAAAAAGAAATTGACGATAATGATCTTTATCAAATCACTTTTAATAAGCAATCGATGTATCTCCCCGTTGATGAAGTCTTGATTTTAGACTGTGAAAATATAACTGTTGAAGAATTATCAAGAATAATGGCTGAAAACTTAGTGGAAAAGCTTCTAAATAAAAATCAGCAAAATACAGCATCAGATAAGTCAGTAAAAAAAGAAGTCACATCATTCGAAGTTTCGGTGTATTCTGGGCCTGGTCAGTGCGGAACAACGTTTTTACAATTATAACAATGTAATTTAACCCTATTTAATGAAAAAAGCGTTGAATTCATTGGCTTGATGTCTTGTTATCTGCCGAATCTTTATTAAAATAAAGCTATGGAATGGTTCTTAGATTCAGCTGTTACTTTAATTCTTCTTATTATGCTTCAAGCAGTGTTGGGTTTTGATAACCTACTTTATATTGTCTTGGAATCCAAGAGGGCTCCAGAGCACCAACAGGCATCAGTTCGGAAATGGGGCATCGGGATTGCTGTTGCTCTTCGTGTTGTCTTGTTATTTGTATTA
>ENA-ORXR01001516-ORXR01001516.1-marine-metagenome-genome-assembly--contig:-NODE-1516-length-24428-cov-17.511765_pt1 | contig 24428 bp, 26 predicted proteins | sample MGYA00237866_ERZ511479 | MGnify/ENA metagenome assembly ERZ511479 | reverse complement strand
GGGGGGGGGGTGCAGCCGCCGGCGTGCCACGCCGGCGGCAAGGGCGGGAAGAACTCAACGGTAGGGGGATGTGCGCAGGAGCTCGATGGGATGGAAGAGCCGGGGAGCACGGGCCGCCGGCGGACGGCGTGTTCATATGCCGTCACCGGCGGCCGACAAAACGCGTCGCGAGAAGCACGCGCGCGCGGAGCACGAGCGCGCGACCGCAAGCGCGCGGAGCACGAGCGCGCAACCGCAGCCCAGGGGGCGCCCCTCCGTGCAGCCGATGGCGGCCCAGGGGGCGCCCCAACGAGCCGCGGATGGCAGCCCACGCGGCGGCCCCTCGTGCGCGTGCGTGGATGGGGGGGCGCAGGGTGCTGCGAGCGGGCCGTGTGCCCGCGACCGCCCGGGGAGGTGCTTTTGAGGCTCCCCGAACGGCCTCCCCTGCGACACGGCCCCACGCAGCGCCGCCCACGAGGCGGGCCACACCGACACTGGCACGGGGCCTCGTGCGTGCCCCCGTGTCGGCGAGATCCCCGCCTCGTGGAAGCGGCTGAGGCACCAGCCGCCCCACGCTTGACGTGAGGCTGTCGCACGACCGATTTGAGGGGGGGTGCGGGCCTAGCGCCAACAGGGACCAAAGCAATCTGATCACGGGCCGGCTGCCCCCTGGCGATGATGGATCCGCCTCCCTTCCAACATTTCTTCGAACATTTCCAGCAGCCAATGATATGGCTGCGATCAGGTTGGAAACATTCAAAGATTTCTGATTGCATTCAAACGGAGCACGCGATTGATTGCGCGACAGCGCCGATATTCCCGCGCGGGCACACCGACACTGTCCGTTCCGACGATTGCGGAAGTGCTCGTTCAGAGCGAGCCAACGCCGCCACCAGCAAAGGCGCCGTCCGCCTTTTGTTCTGGAAGCATTCGAATCGAAGCATCTGTTGGACCGCTCGGTGCCTGCCGTGGACGCGTCTTGACAGCGCATCGCGCATCACGCCGTTCCCAGGGTCCTCGACCGAAAGCCACGGCTCGGCGCTGTCGCGTGAGGCTCGCCATTTGTCACCAGTGTGCCAGGTGTCTCCCCGAAGTGAGATTTTTCTGCGTCGTGCCAGCAGGGCGACCAGTTCCTGTCAGTTCGTGGCGCTCTCTTTTAGATGTGTGAGCCTGACTTGCGGTATATTGACTCAGATGACAAAAGTGTACACAAACGATTGGAAAGTTGCCACCCGTTCTGGTCCGGATCGCCGCCTTTTCGTCGCTCCCTCCCTGACCTCGTGATTGCTTGGATTTTTGTCCGATTTCTGAACACTTGGGGGTCGACGTTGCTAGGCACACTTCCCTCTTCTTCTTGCACCCATCTCTGGACCATGTAGCCCCTGTTTTCGATAACTCCAGGACCGCGGAGGGCTCTCACCCCCAGTTAGGGTTGTTATGTGAGCCCCTGTTTTGGGGGCGCTGGGCGTATTAGCGCCCTATGAGCGCCTTAACAGCGCCTACAAGCGCCCCCAGCGCCCGAAGCGTCCTCAGTGGCCTCCCACCAAATACAGCTGTAGCCCAACTTTTCTTCCAGTTTGAGGAGTCGATTTCTTCTCAATAACCAGTTCCAAGGAGACATAACGTCATCTGGTCTTTCCGAAGCAACCGACGGAGCGAGTGAAGAGGGGGGCGTATCCGCGGTGGGGATGGCGACCGGCGGGCATACGCCAGCCACAGCCGTACCTGCTTCGGCAACCCCGTGCCTTTGCGGACCGCCGCACACTTGTCTTCGTGCTTCTGTCCCGCTCGCGGAGCGGCAAAGACATGTGAATGACCTATTTTGCAACGCTCGATTCTGAGGAACTCTGAGAAGGCAGCATTCCGGATCGAGGCCAGCTATTGGTCAATCCTAACACTGTTAACTAGCGCCCTAATAGCGCCCAGCTGCTCGGGGGCGCTGGGCGTAAAAGCGCCCAAGTCGCGCCCTATTAGCGCCCTATCTGAGCCCCTTATGAGCAGGGTTGCGAGATCATAATTATCATGCTTTGATTCGACCCCAATTTTAGACGACAATTATCAGAAGCATGGATCCTTTGACCATCATTATCAAGGTAATGCCGAGATATACAGGCACATAAGTACCAAAATGAGGATCACACACACACAAGTGGATTGGCTGGCAGCCATTCCGCACCACGCCTCGAAAAGAGGCAGCGTACCGGCTGCTACGAGGCGAAGAAAGAGACCATCAGAACGTCAATGCTGGCGCTGGCCCATCAGACCATGACTCGTGCTCAGAACCGAGTTTTGACTACAGAATCGGGGTCTACACTCCCACTTTACCCCCATGAGTGTAGGCGGAGCTGCTGTTCACACGGTCGGAAGCGTACAGACGGCGTCGTACCACATTTATAGCTGCGCATTCCGGGACGTCAGGTGGGCATCACCGCGAACACGAACGCAGTGACAGATGACAGCGCCCTTTGCCACTACGGCTGTCCAAAACTGAAAACAAGTACATTAAATACACATACGTATGCGTCTTTCATGGTTTCATCATTTTAGCTATGAATTATCATAATTATGCTACAATCTTCGAAGGATGTGATGATTGGACGCCATTCTTGCAACCCTGCTTATGAGCGCCCCAGGGCTCACATAACAACCCTACCCCCAGTTAAGGGCGGACATTGAAAAATCTGAACACGTTTCACCATTACAGTCGACACGTGAACATTTGCTGCCTTTGAACAGCCGGTGCAACAACAAAGACGGGCGCCGACGAGCCGCCGCCCCCCCTCTCCCCCCACCCATGTGCAGCGACAGAGTAAGCCACTGGCTTCCACGCGGGTGCTTTGGTACCCCCCTTGACCTGGGTCCGTTTTTTGGAGCCTGGTGACCCCACAGGCATGGCGTCGTCAGCCAGCCTACTACCTCCACCGCCTTGCTCAGAGTGGTACGTCCACGTTTGTAAAAAAAGCAAGAAAAAAGCAACATCCATTTTCCCTGTTCTTTACTGCAACTGATAAAGGAACTCGTGGGGCACCAGTGCACCCGGGTGGGTACGCTGCGCTCACGTCGATTTTTTTGGTGTGGTCGCCGGGGCAATCCGGTCCTTTTCATGGTCAGTTGTGTCTGTCTTTCGTGTCTGGCTTTCCACTGCGACGCTACTTCGGCCTCTCTGCGCGCTCTGTTCCCTCAACAAGACCACGCATTTGTGTGTGTGTCGTGGTCCGGATCCTGCGCGCGCTGGCGACGGCGCAGTCGTTTGAAAGACAACTGATTTCGGACGTCGCTTTGGTACCTGCTTTGCATTTCGTGTCCGCGGAGGCCGGCGCAGACGCAATGGAGAGTCCTTGCGTGAGACAGCTCACACAAGCAATGGCACGCCTGCAGAAAGTCAACCATGACTATGCCACGATTTCCCATACATGACTTATTGCTGACACGCTCGCTGCCAGCCAATGGATAGCCGAGAATCCCAATGTCCGCTCTATCAGTGTATTAACTGGTGGTGCTCTCTTGGATGAGAAAAGTCGGGGACCGCTCAGCGTCCTCCACGTAAGCAAACGTGGCAGATTCCGTTTGGGGTTTCAGAACTTGGGGGAGACGTTGTTGGGTGTGCACTTAACTCGGCGTGCAAGTGAGGTACAGTCAATATCCGGTTATATGCGCTCCAGTTATATGGCACCCTGCCATATAACTGGGAGGATCGCGATCGCTGAGGACGCACCAGAGAGCAGCAGCGGACGATCGTACGGAAAGAACGCATCTCATTGGCCCGATCCAGCAAACGACAGAAAGTAGCCGTCGTCAAAGAATATATCTCTTGAAACACAAGGTGGGCTACAAAGTGCACAAGGGTGCCATCGTCTCCTTTGACAGTCAGGGCCATCGGGGGTCATCATGGCTCATCTTGAGGCATCGCCGATTCATCTGGAGGCATCGCCGATTCCTGAAAACCGTCAGGACGGGTCCATCAATGCGACAAACCGATGGAGTCAAATGCCCCCCACCGGGCTCCTTCGATGAACGGCCATCTTGGGAAGTATCATCCGACACATGGAGGCATGACCCACACTGGAATGTTGAAAGGAAAGCTGGGATTCTTTCATTTTTGTCGGTGGGGCGGGATCCGTGATCGCCCCGACGGATCGGCGCGACCCCGCTACGCTGCTGCCCGGTCCGCGCCCTAGCTGCCCGGCTGCTGATCAGCCCCCTGGCTGCCCGTCGGGCGCCGCTGGCTGCCCGTCGGGCGCCGCTATATTACTTCTTCCTGCGCCTGCACACTCTGTGGGTGCGGGGTGCCACCAGTGCCACGGTGGCTGGCTATCGCGCTCTGCGTTCCACAGTAGCAGCTCACATCTATCGCTACTGCTACAATGACTACACCACTCGCAGGGGACCCCACGCCAGCACGCCTGCAGTCGACAATTCGCCCAGCTCTCCACACCTAACGCGGCGCAGCGACCACACCCAGTTGATCAGATGCGACGCCCGCCTACGCCACGGCGGCCGCGGCCTGCGCCAGATTGCCCGCGGCACCGCCCTCATCCGTCTCCAGATCCGGCATGTAGGCTTCTGGAAAATGGGCGCGGTTAGGGTCGGCACCGTCCACGATTACCAGGCCGTTGTGCTCGGCGCTGTCCTTGGGAAGGTACTTGTCCAAGCTTACCATCTCTGCTACGTACCGTTTGAAGCGGTCACCGTCGGGGCCGCTGCCCTTGACGCCCGTTGCCACCACCTCCAGGGCTTCTGCCACAAAGGTGCAGATCATACCGTAGTGGCCCATGGTCGCGTGCACGGTCACCATCTGGCCCGACTCGGTCGGCTCCTTGATGCGGTGGCGGGCATTGAGGTAGATGAACATCCGCTTAGCCGCCTCGACAATGCCCGCCCGCCCGCCATCCGTCTGGCCGTAGCGGTGGTTCAGCTTCCACCCCTTTGCCGTGTTGGCGGCCATGATGGCCGGAGCCGACTTCGCGGCGACGCTGAACCAGGCTGCCACGACGACCGACTTGATCGCCCACATCATGTGCGAGAAGACCATGCCGAGGGGCGCACACGCCCGCACCGCCTTCGGAAAGAAGTTGCCGCGAGTGCGCTTCTTGGTCGGCTGGTCGATCATCTCCAGGAGGAACACGTTAGCCTCGTCCGCGCTGACGTCCATGTACTCCATCGCGTTGTCCACAATCATCTCAAACTTGGTCTCTGGGTCGAGAAAAACGTCACGAGAGACGACGGCCAGCGCCACCAGCTTGGTCACGCGCGGGTTGAGGAGGCCACGGATGCCTTGCATCACGACCGTGCCCTCCGCGCGCCGCCTGGCCTGCGCCTCCGCGCCCGTCTCTACGTCGCCGACTCGAGGAGTCGGGCGGCGGAGGCGTGAGCTGGGCGCCGCAGTCATACGCCGCGCCTCGTTGGCAGATGAGTCGAATCGAGCCGAGTGTCGCGGGGCCAAGCCCTCAAGCAGCGGCCAGTCGCCCTGTACCGGCGGCGGCGGCGGCACGTTGCCGTGCACGGGCGGCGGCGGCGGCACGTTGCCGTGCACGGGGGGCGGCGGCGGCACGCTGCCGTGAACGGGCGGCGGCGGCGGCACGTTGCCGTGCACGGGCGGCGGCGGCGGCACGTTGCCGTGCACGCGCGGCGGCGGCGGCACGTTGCCGTGCACGCGCGGTGGCGGCGGCGCGTTGCCGTGCACGGGCGGCGGGGGCGGTAGGTCGCCGTCCACCTGCAAGTCGTCGTCCACCGGCGCCCACGACGACTGGGAGGGAGCGGTTCGCCGCGACGCCGTCTTGTGGACGGGCGGCGCTGCCCGCACGTCTGACGCAAAGCGTACACGCTTCCGGGCGGGCGGCTCATCGTCGTTGTCCTCGTCAGGGTTTCTCCCAGAGGATGCCTGTGTAAAGGGCTTGCACGACCCTCGGAGCTCGACCTTGAGATTCGAAAAGGACGTCGCGAGCGTCTCAATCGAGTGGCCGTGCGTCTCCAACACCTCTGTGTTTACCTCGAGGGAGGCTTTCAGGTTGGTCAGCTCCGACTTCAGCTTGAGTAGCTCGGCAACGTCACGCTTCAGCTGCTGCAGCTCCTCCTCAGCACCGAGCACAATCTCGACCGCCTTGCCCCCACCGGGTGCCTTTCCCCCAGCGGGCACCTTACCCTGGCCGGGCGCCCCAGCGCCGGACGCCTTGCTCCCACCGCGCGCCCCCCCGCCCGGCGCCTTGCCCCCGATGAGCGCCCTGCTCCCGCCGGGCGTCTTGCCCGAGGCGGACGCGCCCGGCCCACCGGGCGCGTTGCCTGCAGCGAAAACCTTGCTCCCGCTTCCCGCGGCGTTCCGTCCGACCTCCAGATGCTCGCTGGCGGCATTGGGCACTTGAGCAGCCTTAGCTGCCGCCCTTGCCGCCATTGACGCCTTCGTCACTGCCACCGTCCTGGCCTTGTTCGCTGATTTCGCCGCCATCATGGCGTGTGCAGCAGCCACAGCCTGGGCAATCGGCGTGACACCGACCGGAGCGCTGTTGATAGCCATGGTAGTGCCGGCGTTGTCGGCGCCGAGAGAAATATGGCCCGCCAAAGCGGCGACCTCGCCGACACTAGGAGACGCGCCCACCGCAGCTGCCCCAGGCAAGGAAGCAATAGACAAAACGGCCTTGCCGCGTCGACGCTCGGCAGCAGCGCTCCAGCGCTTGGCAGCCGCTGCGCGGGCCCTGTCAGACGTGAACGGTTTGGATCCAATGCCAGGGTTGGCAGCGCAACGCCCCGAGCCTGCCACAGCCGACGGGGTACGGGGGGGAGACGTCGTTGGCCGCGACACAGCCGTTGGAGTCGACCCGCCCGGGGCCGGCGTCGTTCGCGGCACGGCGGTCGGCGTCGACAACGCCCCGGGGTGCGGCATCGATGCGCCACCCCGTGGCCTCAGCGCTTGGGTGAGAAAAGACGGAAAGGGCAGCGTGGCAGGATCGGGCGACGGCGGCTGGTCTGCCTCAAGCTGCGTGGCCGCCTGCCGCCGCGCGACCGCAGCGTGGTGCTGCATGCTTTGATAAGCCATGAAGCCAAGGTCGTGGTCGTCGTCCTGGGGCATCGACGGCGTTGAGGAGGAGGCCTGGCCCGCGATGCGACCGTCAAATGCGCCGGCGGTCTGGCTCGCGACGTGGCTGGCACGCTCGAGGGCGGAGTCGTCGATGGCACCGCCGTCAAGCCCTAGAGCCGCCGCGGCAGCAGCCGCGACCTCCCGCATTGTTTCCTTGTTCTCACGGTCACGGGGCGACGGCGACGGCGTCTCCGACGCAGGGGAAATCCGACGGGGCGCCATGGGAGGGTAGGTGATGGTAGGGTGGGCCTTCGAAGGGGAAGGAACGGAGGAGGTGAAGAGGAGCGCGAGGGCGGTGGCGGCGGGAGCGGGAATTGGGTCGACTTGGGGGCAGTGGGATGGTGCAGCGTCGACACCAGGGATGCGCCCCCGATGATGGCTCAAGTACCTGCAGATACACTCCATGTGGTGCGACGAATCCAAAGGCGAGCGGGAAGGAAACGCAAAAGAGCGGGCCACAAAGCCACAGAGAGTCATGCACGGCGGTGTGAGGGCACAGAACGACCGACCACCCGCGCTCCACTGACCTGGTGACGGGTACACTCATCCGCTGTCCCGCCCAACACACCACTCGCACAACGTTGCGCTCACCTCATCGAAGCGGTAGGATAGGCAAAAGGCTCTCAGATCCGCCTGGTGAGCAGCAGTGTCAAGCGGGCGGTACACCACAAGGCACCTTCCCAATCGGGGAGGTGGGCGGTACCCGACAAGGCCACACCCCGATCGTGGAGACGGGCGGTACCAGGCAGCCTCGAACCGCTCAAGGTGACAACGCCGAGTCCCATCGCCGGTCAGCGATGGCGTCGCTCGCGGACAGTCACACATCGGCAGCAAACGGGTAAACAGCAAAACGCCCGGGAGACGGGACAGCAGAGGGAGCACCGACGAGGGACCCCATCGACGCACCCGGCGCCGCTTGTCAGCCGCGTCCGGCGGTTTGATCGCCGGCTGCTGGGCGCGAGGCGATCGATTTGGTGGGTTGCCAGAAGAAACACTGTCCAAGCCCCGTGAAATCCACTGTATGACAGTATTTGTTTATGAAATCCTCCAACATATGGGTCTTGAAGTATTTCACATCGGACATTCCCGACGTCAGAACCATCGCAGATGACCTTCAACGACGGGGTACAGCTCTTACATGTAAGAAAAGGGGGGGCCACATGGCCGCTTGGGGGGGGCTATTGTTTACTACTGTCCCCTGTTGTTCGAAATCGTAGGGATTGGTTATGGTTCACAGTTCCCACGTTTGCTCACCAGCGGCGGGTGGAAGGCTGTGACGGAGCCGTCTTCTGTCCCGACGTGGCCTCTGCGCCGCGGGGGCCCATCTCGTCCTCGTGTGTTTTGTAAGATCCCACGGTTCTCTCCCTCTTTCCCTCACCAGGGCTTCCTTGGCGCCCTCCCCCCTATCCTTCCCGGCCGCCCGAGGCGCAATCGACGACGCTGGAGCCGCCGCTTGTCGCTGAGCGGGCGCAACAGGCCCACTGGTGCTACGGCGTTGGCCGAATCCTGGCTGCTGACGCCGGCGCGCCCCGCCTTGTCCCGTGCGCCCGCCCGTCGCCACTCATTGTCGACGGTGCGCTCGTAGGCCTGCTCGTCGCCCATTGTCTCGGCGGCGCGCATGTAGGCCTCCTCATGGCTCTCGCTGTCTGGGGCGCTCAACGACGCTGTTCGGGCGTACACCCAGTCCTAGATGCCCGTGGACCTCCCCGGTGCCCCCCCTTGTGGGCGGCGCCCACGTACACCTCCTCGTTTCCCGTGAGTCGGCGGCGCTGGTGTACACGCCTCCGCGTAGCCCATCCTGACTGCAGCACGAGCGTGGACCTCCCCGGTGCCCCCCTTTCTGCCGCACGTCTTGACGGCGGCACCAGCGTGGACCTCCCCAGTGCTCTCCTATTGCCTCACGTCTTGACACCCCCGCGCTACCTCTGTTGGCGGCGCCTCCCCGCGACCCACTTGGTCTGCGGTGCCCACGTAGCCGCTTCTGTCTCCCCACCCGTTGGAGCCGCCCTCTTAATCGGTCCTGTCTTCTTATTCGCAGGCCACGGGGGTACTGCTGATACATTGACAGCGGGTCGAGGGGGTGTCGGACCGAGGCGGCGGCGGACAGCGCGACGCTGGCTCTGGTCGGTCTGGTACGTTGGTGTCTGTGAATTTCTCTCGGTTGTCTGGATGCTGACCGAGGTACGGTAGACGCGGGTGTATGTCTAGCAGACAGCTTCAGAGCCAGAGGGGGTGGGCGTGGCTCGTGTACAAATGCACGGGCACCTGGCTCACCGAAGCGAGACGCTGTGGTCTTCCCTCCTTTTGGAACTGTGGTCGGGTGGTCTTGGCACTCGAACATGTCGGAATTACCACCGTCTGCTGCGCGGCTGCGTTGTTTGATATGCCTTCGGACGTTCAAAGAGTTTTGCAACCTGGTGACCCATCGCATTCGAAAGCACGGGACGCTTTCGACGGGTGCCAATGCGCGGGGCGCCACCTCCACCAGGCGGGGGGTGTTCGGCAGCAGACTGGTGCCCACAGGAGGTGCGGCGCGTGGTGGGGGAGAGGGTTCCGGGAGTGGTGATGGGGATGGTGATGATGGCGGCGAGGGGCACGGCGAGGAGGATGGCCTTCTAGGCGACGACGACGAGCAAGGAGACACCCCCGCGGGGGGCGGGGGTGTAATAGTCGAAGAGGACGGTGTCGCTGCTGCCGTCGGCGCCCGCGGCACTGGTGGTGCCAGCGGTGCTGCGGCCGCGAATCGCGCGGCCTCTGCGACTGACGGCGACGTGGCGGCTGCCGCGCATGATGCTGTCGATGGCGGTGCGGGGGTGGGCGGCGGCAACATGGGGGGCCGCGCCACTCATGACGCCGCAGCCGGCGTGGCGCAGACCCCAATCAAGATTTCCTTCAACCATACAGCGATTGCGGACACCCTGGCGGGAATGGATGAGGTAGTGAGATTGACACGGCGGCCCGCGAGGCCACCGCCTGGGCGCAAGAGAAAGTCCGGCGACGCCGGCGACTCCCCGACCGACGGTGATGACGTCACACCCCCGTTGGCGTACAAATACAGCTCCGTGACCACTGAGGTCCGCTCGTTTTACGAGGACAAGAAGGACTGGAGCCACGCCGAGCCGCTCATCAAGCGGCGGAAGACGTGCGCGCCGGGGCGGTTTGACTCGGTGCGCCTGCGGGCGCTGCAGACGTACGCGCTGACGTCGTGCCCTGGCGGCTGCTCGTTGAAGCAACAGGAGGCCCTTTTTGACTTCCTAGATACGTGGGATGGGACCAAGCCAGGGATGGTGGTGGATGACGGCCACTACCAGACGCTGCGCGACGCCTTCGGGTCTGTGAATGGCTTCAAGGACGGGCTGCGGGACGACATTGACGACGCCGTCCTCGAGGAGGGTTGGTTCAAGTGCCAGCTGGAGGAGGGCGGCGTCGTGTACGAGGCGTATTTTCGGTCGGTGCTGGCGGTCGCGTTGAAGATTCTTCGGGACGGAAAGGACGTGAAGCTGTGGAGTGGTGGAGACCGGCCGGCGCCGCCCACAAATAACCGGGAGTCGCCTCTCGACGGCGACGCCTTCCGTCTTTGCGAGGCGGCTGTGATGGCCGAGAACGGCCAGAACAGCTTCGTTCTGGCATTCCACGTTTTTAGCGACGCCAGCCAATTGGCGTGGTCTGGTGGTAAGTTGGCTCCTCGCGTCTGATGATGGGGGTAGTGGTGGGAGCGCGTCGAGATGAGTGCGCGGGTGCGAGGCTGGTCGACTGGGGTGCTTTGTGCTGTGCCGTGTACTGACCACGCGGATACACTGGACCGATGCTATCTCTGGTTCCGTCGCGCCCCGTGCAATGCGCTTGATAGCTCACCAGTTGTACCCGCTGCGGGTCCGCGTGGTCAATGTGGACACTAGAGACGCAGTCTGGGTAACTGTGGCATACATCCCAATCGTGCGGAAGCAGAAGGAGCCGGGAGCTGCTAACAGGGCGCGGCAGCGGCGGTGCGGCTTGCTGCAGCGCGTGCTGTTCCTCGCCTTCCGGGACGCGATTGCCTCCAGCAACACGGGCACCAAGGTGCAATGGGGGGACCGCGAGCTGGTTCTCTTTGCCCGTATCCTCCTTTACATATGTGATTTGCCTGAGGAGAAGGCGGTCCTGTGCCTTAAGGGCGGAAAGTGCGCGTTCCCCTGCTCCATGTGTGAGGTATCGGTGGGAGACGCCGGCGCGGCGAAGGCTCTGACGGCATTAGACCGCAACGCTCTCCTCTTCCTCCGACGCCAGCTCGAGGCGGCCGGGCACCGGCTGTGGCAGCGTGACGCGCATCGTCGCGTGCACCTTGAGTCGACTAGCAGCGCACATAGCGAGGTGCCCGTCCTGGCTGCCATGGGCGGCTTGGCGTCGCCCCCCTTCTTGATGTACAAGATGGTGGGCTTTGATGCATTGCATGTGCGTTGTGCGGTTATTGTTCCTGATCTGGTCGATCCCGCTGCCGTCTCGCCGAGAGCAGGTGTTGTGTGTGCGATGCTGATCTAAGGGGCCGGTCTAACCCCTTTTGGCTTTGGAGTTTTGGTGTCTCTCTGCGTTGTGCTCCCTGTTGTCGCTACTATCTTTCATATGCAGGTGTTGGACCTGGGTGTCACACGCATGCTGGCTCACCGCCTCGTCCGCGTATACCCGTACATGTGCTTGGCCAAGTTCCCCAAGTGTGGCACCTGCAAGGCGGCGTTCCGGGTGGCCAACCGCCACTTCGACTTTATGGGCAGGCGCAGCCAGGCAACCACCACTCCCCCCGGGTATGTTGCGCTCCGTTCTCTGCCCCACAATTCTTGAATTGTCTTACGGCTCAATCAGAGAGCCTGACCGTCTCAACCAGTACCCTTGTTAATATGTCCAGCTCCTCTCGGCCATTACTTTCATGCTCGTGGCTTCTCTTGTTGGCTGCGTTGCCTATACCTCCAGGTACCTCGTCGCGGCGGACGAGAAGCAGTCCACTTTTACCGGCGCTCAGCAGCGCAGGGGGGTGTATATCATCCCCCACGCCGTTTCAGGTGTCTTTGGCCTGGGAGCGGACCGGCCGATGCCGCTCAACCCAGCGGTGACGCAAAAGGTCCGCACCGCGGCGCGTAGCGGTGGAGGTGGCGGCGGCGGCGGCGGTGAGGCCGCGACCGCGTATGCATCAGCGGACAGCCTCTTTGATGCGGGCGAGGGGGAGCAGGAGGAGCTCCCTAAGGGGTTCTTCTTTGACTGGGACGCGTACCACGAGGCGTTTGGCGACACGCCGCTCGAGGACGCCGTCACCGCGCTTTTCGCCGAGTACGCGGCTCTTTACGCCCGCATCGCCAGGTGGGCGACATCCACGGCTGCGGCCCCCATGACGCTGCACGTAGCCGAGGCCCTGGCCAATGACGCTGCTGAGTTCGTGTTGGGGTACGTCAAGCCCCTTCTCGGGGAGGTGCACACCTCCAAGATGCACAAGCTCCTCCGTCACCTTCTGGACGCCATCCGTATGCACGGAAACGTGCGGAACGGCAACACGAGCTCGAACGAAGCGGGCCACAAAGTCGACAAGGGCTTTTACAGCCGCACAAACAAGGTCATAAAGACATACACGCAGCAGATTGTACGGCAGTCGCAAGGCTCGCAGGCGGTGGCGGCCCGCAACGCCAAGGTCGACGCGTTGGCGCCGCGTTCGCGTCAGCGTGTGCGCTCCGCGCCGGCGCGCCCCATCCGCGGAATACCGCGCTTGTCCGTTGGCACCCTCTCGCTACGCCCGGGACTTGCGCGCCTCAGCGTCCTGCTCGGGCAGCCGGCGCCAACCAGGATGCTGGTCGTTGGCCAGGTGGAGCTGCTGGGGCGTTTAGAGTGTGGCACCCCGGTTAAGCAGACGCTCCGGGGGTCCCCAAGCTTCCGGACTGGCGGAGCATGGTTTGACGCCGTGCAGTTTGAGGTCCCCGCCACGAGTACGGACGCTCGGGAGCGCGGCGAGGTGGAGCTAAGGTACGGGGAGGCGCGAGCGATCATGCGCTACAAGGAGGAGGACGTGGTCGTGATGTGCAAGTTCCGGGAGGTGGAGACCGTGCCCAACTGCCCGTTGGTGGAGCGGTTGTGTACCCGCCTTGCCTGGAGTTTCGACCGGGAAGGGGAGTGGGAACTGGCCGCGGTGCCGCTCTCTCGCGTGCGCCGGGTGGTGCATGTCGTGCCCGACTTCGCTGACTTGATGGAGCGCCGGGGTGTCAAGGCGACTCCCCCGTCGTACATTGGACGGGTCAGCGACCTGCGGGAGATGCGCTACATGGTCAACGAGTTCTACCCGTGGAAGTAAAAAGGGGTGTCAGTCTATCGGCGTCTTGGCAGTCTTCGTTTTGTATCTAACTGGCGCTGCGCACGGCCCCGTCCGCACTCGCGGATGTCAAAAACGCAGCGGCCATGTCCGACACCGTGGCCACTAACACTCGGTTGTGCTGGCGTCGGGTCGTGGGGTATAGGTACAGGCCACAGCGCTGCTGAATGCCGCTATCGTCGCACAGTGGTACCACCGCGGGCGGGGCCGCCCGCCGACTCTGACGCCGTGGGCGCGCGCAAATAGAGCGGTGCGGTGCAGAGCCGGCGCGGGCGGCGTCGGGGCGTGTCACACTCGTGGGTTTCTGTGTGGTGTGACACTCTCTTGGGGTGGCGCTGCCTCTCGTGCGCACAAAGGGACGGGAGGTGGCGAAGGCGACCGAGGAGGCGTCCGTCGCGCGGGCGGAAAAAAACGGCGATGGTGGTGGCGGTAGTGGCCGTCGCACGGGCTGGTGGCGGCGGTGGCGGCCGTAGTGGTGGCCGTCGCGCGGGCGAGAGACGCTGGTGGCGGCCGCGGTGGTGGCCGTCGCGCGGGCGGGGGGATTGGGCTCGTCGGCAGTAGAGGGTGCTCCAGTCCCGCTAGCCGCCGCTGTGCAGACCCAGCTCCCGTCCGAGGCAGGGGCGACGTACAGCACGTTGCCACGAGAACACGCGGGAGGCGGCACGGACGCGGCGGCGGCAGAGTTGGCGATGGCCGCGAGTGACCGTAGTCGGGGGGGCGCTTCCTCGGCGGGAGACGGGTGTCCGCTACCAGTGGCAAACTGGAACGGTGGGGCAGTGCAGTCGGGGCTGGGCGGGGGCTTTGTCGAACAACAGGTTGATCCTGTGGGACGCGCCCCATCGAGAGCGACAGGTGGATCCTGTGAGACGCGCCCCAACAAGCGGCGAGTTTGGTTCCCTCAGCGATTTATCGCCGAGATCTGATAAATGTGCTTCCTGCGTCAACATTTCTAACTGGAATCCTGGCCGCTCGTACCGATGCGGACTGATCCCCAGATGCCCAAGATGACCCCTCATTTTTGGGTCATCGTGCCATCAGGGATGGGTGATGACCACCGATGGCCCTGATTGTCTAAGGAGACGATATAAGCGGATATTGACTGTACACTGGGTCTTGACTAAAGTTACTAGGCGTGCGTCACCTGGACGAGGCAGCATGACTCGTCTACGTAGAGCTCTCCGTGGTCAGTCGGCAGTCAGAAAAAGTATTGCCAACATTCGCGCCGTTTGTGCGTGCCTCTGTGTTGACTGGCGGCCTTGCCCCCGGGCTTGGGACGATGGGACCCATCGTCGGCCAGGCAGGAAACATCCATCGACAAGGATTCTCGATGGCTTCCGATGGGGCCTTGAGACTCGGATGGGCCCAAAAACGCCCATCGAATGCCGGTTTCGATGGCCGATGCAGCCCGATGCATGCTCGATGCGATTTCCTGCCGGGCCGACGATGCAGACCACGTTTGCTTCGGTAGACTTGGGTGGGACGGCGGGGAGAGAGGCGGTGACGAGCACCTCCTCTCCCGCACACCGCCAAGAGAACAACGTGCACTGAACACTCCGCGGTGTTGCCTTCTTTGGCGCCCGCGACCTCTACCCACGCCACAGGGACGCCGCCATCGTCGCACCACCCGCCCAACGACCATGTATGTACAGAACGCCTGGGTCGCCCCTGCCGCCGTCGCCGTCGGCTGCCGCACAGTCCCGCCCTTGTGCACCCGGCGCCCGACCCGCCGCCACCAATCTGCCCCCGCCGCCGCCGCCGCCGCGGTCGCCATGGCACCCCGCGGGGCGATTGGCAAGTCTGGCAGCCCCAGCCGACAGGCGCCGCGCCCCCCCGCCCCCCACACGCGCGTCACGGACAATGTCGTCCTCTTCTACACGGCCGCGTCGCTCTACTCCAACTTTCACGCCGCGCCCTTTACCGCCCGCCCGTACCTGCCAGCGGCGGACCGCTCGTCCGCCGCCACCGCCCGCTGGGTCGACGTGTCGACTGCCCCCCCAACCACGCCCGTCGCCACTCTGCTCGCGGCGGCCACCGACGGGGCGGCGCGCCCGTTTACGTTTGCCCACACGGAACAGTGGGTGATGGCGGCCAAGGCGGCGCTCTTCCACGACGCCCGCGCCCTCGCCGCCATCCTCACCCCGGGGCTGTCGCCGGTCGCGGCCAAGCGCCTCGGGCGCAGCGTCGTCGGCTTTGACGAGGCGGCCTGGCGGGCGGCGCGGGAGGAGATCATGTTTGTCGGCTGCCTTGCCAAGTTTGCGGCGGAGCGGGAGCGGACCGCCCGCCTCGTCACGACGGGCGAGCGGCGGCTAGCCGAGGCGTCGCCGCGGGATCGGGTGTGGGGGATTGGCCTCGGCATCTGCAGCGCGCGCGCAGAGGAGCCGGCGGCGTGGCGGGGGCGCAACCTGCTCGGCGTCGCGCTCGAGCGCGTGCGCGCCGTACTCGCCGCGCAGCCGGACGAGGGGGACGGCGGGGCGGGCGTGGACGGGGAAGGGGCGTGACGTGGCCTCGCGGGGGGTGCCGGAAGGTGGGGGACGTGACTGTGGGGGCGACGGGGGTCGGCGCTCGTGCAGGGGCTGCGGGGTACCGGGAGTCCATCAGCAGGGGACTCTGCTTGTTTCGTTTTCAACTGGACAACGTCTGCTCCATCGGCCAATAGGGCCATCCGCGCCGCCGACGCCATACCCGGCCGCCAAATGCATCCACACCCCGCGTCGCGCCGGCAAAACCGCCGTCTAGCTGCCTCCCCGGAAGAGCGCCGTATCAAACAGGCGGCTCCCAAACCGCCCCATGTGCGCGCCGAGGGAACTCGCCAGCTCCGCCGCCACCCCCGTCCCCGACGCGTCGGCGGCGCCCTCCTTGGCCGCCGCCGCCGCCACCGCTGGCTGGCTTATATACATAGACTAAATTTAGGTGGGCTGGGTTGGGGGAGAGTACGGTAAGGTACTGTTTTGGAATTGGCATGTTGGAGGCGCAGTCAATGAGCGTGAATTAGAGTTTTCATAAGAACAATCTTTTTCCAATGATAACATAGCTTTCTGACAGTTATTGAGCGGACCCTTGCCCGCTGTGACGCGAGTCACAGAAGCACGAGGCGCTAGCCGGCCCACGGGTACCTAGTGTGTGTATAAAGCCCCATCGCCTGGACTCATTGGTCACGGTCGCGACGCAATCTGAGATACGCACCCAGGTCCCTGAGGAGCGCACTGATCCAGCAATATCTTTCGCACATTGTCCTGCTGACAGAAGAGTCGTGAGACTGTATTCCATCTGACCTAAACGGAGGATGGTGCATCCCAAAGAGCATCGGGTATCGATCGAACATCCATCCCCACGCAGCATCGCTGCCGTCACGAATTCCGCCTTCGTTCTGAAAAATGTCGTTGTTGACGATGCTGCTATCCTGACGGCGCTTGGACGTCACTGACACACCGCGGCGCGACCTCTCGGGATCGGATGCCACTGGGTGCATGCGCTTTGGGTTCGCCACCACTGCGCGTGACGTTGACCTCGTGTGCTCTCTGACATGGGCGGTCGGGCGCGCGGCCGACACTGCCGGCCCCGAGACGCTTGTCGGGCGCCTGCGCCACCGTGGTGGGAATTTGGTGCCAGTAGGCGCTTGGTACCCATACACAGTAAAACACTTCAACATTATAAGCTTTTTCCAACGTCCAGAAGGGGTTGAAGTGATCCGCATCATCCCCCATCAAATGCCATTCAGGGAAGCTATAATAACGCGCAATCAAGGTCGGAATCGCCTGTCTCGTGTCGGAAGCGTGGACGGCTACTCGCCAATCAATGCCCCTCTGCTGAGGGCCGTGTTGGGGGGCCGCCCAGTAGAAAATATTCAATGTTCCGGTGCAGTTCTGCCGTTGGACCAGAAATCGGTTGCCGCTCCAGGCCCTGGGAGAGGGGTCGCTGCCGCATTCGATCGGGCTGGTGCTCACGACCACCGTCGTGCCGCGTCGCGCTTCCAGCCCCGGCGTCGCGCCGCGCACGCCCCCTCGTCGCCACCGCCCCCCGCCGAGGTTCCCTGTCCCCCTCCTCTCCCCCACCTGGCTGTCCTTCTGCCGCGCCTACTACCACAGTCGCCGCTTCTACCACACCACCGCCGCCCCCGCGTCGTCGGCCACAGCCATCGCACGTGCGGCGGTTCGGCGGCCGCTGCCGCGGCGCCACCGCTGCACGCCCCCCCATTTTGCGCCCGGTGCCGGTCGCAGCGCCCTGCCCCTCTGGCACGCTCGTGCCCCCCCCCCCGCGCACTGCCGCCCCTGGCCGCCGCAGCCCCACGTGCAGCGGGAGCCGCTGCTGGCGCGCCCCGCGACGGAGCGGCGGCCGCCGCCGCGGCGCCACCGCGGCTCGCCCGTCCGGCTGGTCTCCGGTGCCCGTTGCGGGCCCTGTTCATGGCCGCTCTCCCTCGGCGCCCCCACCCCCTATCGCCGCTGCTGCCCCTCGTGCGGTGGCCGCCAGGGCGGGCGCTGCCCGCCGCGCAGCCGCGGCTGCTGCCTCGGCGCCACGACTGATTATCCGCCCGGGCGCTGCCCGGTGCCGGCGGCGGTGCCTTGTTCGCCCTCGCACTCCCCCTGCACCGCTGACCTGCGTCACGGCCGCTGCCGCGCGTGCCGCGGCAGCCACTTCACGCGGCTACTGCAGCGGAACGGCGGCCGCTGCTGCGGCGCCACCTCTGCTCGTCCTCGCCGCTGTCACCCGGCGCCCGCGCCTGATCCCTGTTCTATTCTGCGCGCCCGTGGTCCCCCCACGCGCTCCCCCGCCCCCCCACGCCGCCGCCGCTGCCCCGGCGGCGACGCCATCCTTGCCGTCTGCTACCTCCGCCGCTGGATTCTGATGGTTCGTGCGTGCTACAAAGGGGGGGTACCCGGCTACAGTTCGAGTTGTCATGGCGGTGGTGGCGTGCGGATGCGCTGGCCTCCCTCTCTTGGTGTTTGTTATCGTCGCTGCTTGCTGCACGACGGGGGTCGCTTCGGCTTCTGGTCGCTCCCCGTCGGCGCATGAATCCTCCCAGCCTGTCGGAGGGGGGCCCGCCGTGGATAATGGCGTCTCGCGCTCCCCTTTTGAGAAAATGTCGGCGGAGGCGCTGTTCCTGGACCTCGGGGCGCTCTTGAACGCGTCCGCGGCAGCAATGCCCGCTCCAGCGCCGACCACGTACAAGTTTGACGGCGGCACGATGGAGTATTTGAACGCCGACGCCATCCTGGCGGCCAGTGTCGCCCAGCCGCCGCACTCCAGTGGGATTGCTCACCCCACCGCTCCCCGAGCTGCGGCGGGATGGAAAGAGGAGGGCCATGGCCGGGAGCTCGTCTCTGGACTTTGCTTGCGTGAGTCGCTCGGCAAAGTGCTGGAGGTGCTTTTTTGTACGATGGCCTACGCAAGTTTCAAACAGAGATTTGACTCGAGCGACGACGCGCTGCGGGCGATGGCGGCGCTGCGCATCATGAGGCGCACGCGCGCCAAGATTACCTAACAGGCGCTGCGGGGTCGGGCGTGGGATCTTTCCCCCGGTGGAGCTGTTCGTGTCGTGCTGCGGTTTGGCAGCAGCGGTTCGCGCAACGATGAGGGGCAGCACCAGGTGATGGAGGCGACCGCATGGCTCGACGGCGGCGTCGTGCGGTGCGCTGGTAGCGAGGAGGAGCAGTGCCTCGGAGCGTACGGTTGCTCCCTGCGCATCCACATCGTCGGTGCCCTCGAGGAGGTGCGTCAGACGATGGGGGTCGACTTGGAAACCCTTTTCGACGTGCTAAACGCGGCCATCAAGGGCGACCGCTTGCGCGCTTGTGTGGGGGTGCTGTATGGCGACGATGTTTGCGTCGTGAGCAACCGAAACACGAGCCGGCCCTTCTCGGCCGTGCGCCAGTCGCTCGGCGTGGCGTGGGTCTGCCTCTCCTGCAGGACGGGCGACATGACCTGCAACCATGCCAGCATTGCAGTGGCGACAAACAAGGCGCACGCGGACGGGCTTGGCGAGGACAGCTCGGACTCGGATGTGGACGAAGACGACAAGGACGAGGCGCGACTTCTGGATGTAGCAAACGCCTCTGCGGACGGCCGCGACCTGGAGGCGACCGGAGCTGTCGAGCTGCCACCCCATCTTCCATGCAGCTCTTCACCGGTGATGCCGGTCAATCGGCTTCAGTAAAAGACACGATCGGCCAAGAGCCGACACCTAGTACCGCCCCGCGTCGCGCAGCGCGAGCGCGCGGACCTGATTCGCGCCCGCCGCCACAAGGAGCACAAGATACACTACCTTTCCGGCCAGCAGTGCCCGTTTTGCCGCGTCAGCCGCTCCCCCAAGTCGCCGCTCGTTGTCAAGAACGCCGAGGTAGAGTCTGAGGACGGGGTCGTGCCAGCCACGGTGGAGACGTGGCGGAGCCACAAGTGCCTTTTTCGAGGGTTTCCGGACGGCTTGGAGCGCGGCGTGATCTTCCACTCGTGCTACATCGTCTACTCCGAGGCGTTCTTGTTTGAGGTCGCGGTGAATCTGGCCCGCAACGGCACTCCACCGCCTACTTGCGGGAGGCGTTTACGGAGCTCTACACTGGCTGCAAGTACCCGCAGTCAAAGAAGCGCATGCGGTCGGTGACGACTTTGCGCAAAGCGCTGCTGCTGTACTTGGCGTTGGTCATCAAGGGCCTTCTCTACGACGCAGTGTCGTGTGCTACCTGTCTGCGGACCGACGGAAGCTACGCCGTCGTCTCCTTTGACGGCTTGCAGCTCGGCTACCGGGTCAAATACAAGATGGACTTCCTCCGCACGTCCAATAACATCCACGCCGTCCCCCGCACGTCGCGGGTGTCGCGCTTGATCGCCGACGAGTCCGTGGCCAATGCGCTAGGACGGGTGCTGTGGTCCAAGCGGGACCGAAAGTCAGCTTCCTCGAGCAGCAAGGCTATCACAACGGTGACGGCGATGCGAGGCTATGTCATGGCCGTGACGCTCCTCTTGGGCAACCTTGCCGTTGGTGGCGTGGAGCAGACATTTTCGGGGTTCCGGCCCCACATTGACGGGAGGAACAGAGAGAGGGGCTGGGACCCCATTGTGGACGGCGGCGCTTCTGCGGAGCTTGTTGGCCTGCTTCGAGGAGTGTTTGGCATGCGCCGCACGGCCAGGTCGTTGGCGTTGAAGATCCTCGACGCGTCATACGACCTCCGCCGTCTAGTACCCGCCGCGCTGATGGCTCGCATCAACGAGCTTGTCGTGGACGCGACGCCGCCGGCTGCGGCTGGCGGGCTGTGCTCGGTGGCTCCAATCGTCGGGGGCGGCGGGGGGGACGGCAACGTCGGCGACCACGCCGAGTTGCACGGTGCTGATGCCGATCAAGGCCGAAGGCGGGCGCGGCGGGCGGCGATAGGGTCGACTGAGGCGAGCCCTTCCTCTTCGAGTGCCACAGGGAGCGACGGCGACGTCTTCGCCAGTGAGGACGACGGCTTTGACATCCCGCCGCCCGTCAAGATCCGCCCAAATGTCGAGTGGGACAAGAGCGCGCCGCTGCTAAGATACGGCGAGGCGCTGGACGAGCCGGCGTTGGGCACGACAGGTGGCGTCACCGGAGAGGAGCAGCGGCTCGTGATGAGCCTGCCGTTTTTGCCGCATGTTCCAGGAACTGCAGTGTCGATGCTCAAGGTCTTGGAGTTTGTGCGCGCGGTCACGGTTGACCCGGTCTTTGCGTGCGCACCGCAGAGATCATGGGCAGCGGTGACTCCGTGCTGGGGGTGCTGCTCGCCAGCAACTTCGCCGTCGCCGCACTTTCCGCGGTGTTGAGGTTGCCCGAGGTCAGCGCCTGTTGCGCGGCGCGGTCGCGTGTCTTGGACCCGGGCTTGAGGCTGACCCAGAGACGCACAGGCTTCTGGCGGCGGTGCTGACGGCGCTCAAGCGCCGGGTGGTGGAGTACAACCAGTGGATCGGCGACGAGGGCGGGGTCATGGCGCTGGACAGTGCCGCGGTGGATGCGTTGCGGTATGAGATGACGGGGGCGCATTCGCAACGAACTTTCTCCCACAAGGCGTACGCCGGCGGGTGGCTGCTGACGCCGGCAACCGTCGCCTCCTACCGGTCCTTGTACGGCGAGCACACGTACCAGTGGGACGAGTACTTCCGGACGGGTATATGAGCACCCGGCCTGCCCTTGCAGCGGCTAATGCCAAGCTTCGCGGGCGCGGCGACGGCCAACACCGACTTGCCCGACTGAAACAATTTGATGGGCAGCGAGAACACGCACACGGGCGGCACGGTCGGCGTCTTCTGCACGTGCTCCCACCCCAAGTGCCTCGGCGTTATTGTGCTGACGGGCGCGGAGAGCCAGCGGATGCCGTTGGAGTTGTTTGTCGCGCAGCGGTTTTTCCTGATGCCGTTGACCATCATCTACGACTTCGCGTGCGCAACGCTGAAGTCGGCGCTTGTGCGGCTGCCGTCGATCGCGCGGCGGGTCGCGCCCAAGTGCGACCGGTTCCACTGGGGCGAGAACCACACCGACTGCTCAGCGGCGCTGATCCGTATCTCCTACGCGTCCAAGGACGCCATAAATACTTCATCGTGCGAGGAGCGCAACGCCCTCTCTAGGCGGCAGCAGCCCCACCTGCGGCAGATGAAGCAGGACCAGCTCATCACGTTCACTGTCTACCAGCAAGCCGTTCCCAACGCGGTTGCCATGCACAGGTGCAGCAAGGCAGTGGGGGCAGCTCACGAGTGGCCAGAGTGGTTTCGCAGGCTGCATGTGGATGTGGTGGGGACTGATGTAGATAGTGACAAGAAGAAATAGAGAGTTCTCATTGAATATCCTTTCTCACGAAGAACATAAGAAACAGATCCCCTCATCCTGCCAGGGCTGCTCACACAGCCCCCGCAGCCCCCCCCCTCCGTATCTCCACGGAGTGGTGTCTTGGTGGTGAGGTTCTGTTACAGGAGGAGTGGGGCCGCAGAGGTTAGCTGTACCGCCACTGCAATGAGTGGCGGGGGCGACGGACAGGGTGGCCGCGAGGCTGGCGCTGGGGGTTGGCATTGGAGGGCGCCGGCCGCCGTCACGCAGTCACCGCTTGTGGCTAAACGGCCGAGGACAGGGACTCAAACGACACAACCGCCGTGCTGCAGCCCACACCGGTGGCGGCCGATGACTGAGACTGGCAGTGGAGGGCGCCGGCTGCTTTTCACGACCCACTGTTCATGTCGGTGCTGCCAGATACCGAGAATGTCATGGGAGTGCGCCAGCAGCTGTGATGCAGCCGCGATTGGTGGCGACGGCCCCGGTCCTGCAGCACCAGACATCTATACAAAGAAAATGAAAGAGAGACGCCACTGGTCACCGTCAACCCGGAACGATGTCAAGTCCAGCCCGTAGGCGAAGCACCAGATGAAATCGACAGCAAACAACTCGACATTGTAGCCGTCCATCTGCCGTGGCGTGTTGACCTCCTCAAACTGCCACTCAATTGAACCCACAGCTGCGTCCGGGTGCGTGGCTTGCCACCGTTGCTCGGCGTACCGCGCAAAGAGGCGGAGGCGGGACGTTGTGTGCGTCTTTGCCGGGGATGACCCGCCTAAAGAGTCATACAGCGTCACTTGTCCCGTCACGAAGGACACAGCAGCAGACATCCAATGACAGTTATCCACATTCAACACCATCACAAACCGCGTGACGGACGCGCTCCACGAGTCACGCACTTCGAGCTCGCACGGGACAGCACTCTCCAGGCTTACCTACCTTCCCCTAACGTGTGTGAAGGATGAAGACTGTGAAGAGGAGAGGACGCCGATCGGCACCGACCCGGCGTCGCACCTGCCGTGCGGCCCCGCCAAGCCCGCGTCCATCAGCGCGTTGGTGATCCACTCCCGCTGGCCAGCGTCGCAAACGTCTCGCACGTTGACCAAGTAGCCGGAGAACACGCCGGCAACCCGCTCAGTGGGCGCCGACCCGCGGCGAGCGGGAGGGAGCGACCACACGCAGTTGCCGAGCACTCGGCCGGCAATGTTGTCCGGCACTTGGTCCACCATCGACGAGATGGCCACTGACTCGCCCGACCAAAAGTTGAGCGACGCAGGCAGGTGCGCGTCTGTCGCCTCGAGCCCGCGCGTCCAGTACACGAAGTCGGCCGACGACACGATGCCCTTGCCGAATGCCAATACCGAGCTCATCTGGTCGCGCGTCGACTCGAACGCGTGCACCGGTTCGTGGTCGCCGAGGCGCACGGCGAGTTCGTGCCCGTCTGGGACGCCTCCTTTGCTGCTGCGAACGGCGGCGGCCAACGCCTCGAACGCGTTCTTGAGCGGCGGTCGTGGGAAGACCACACGCACTTTGGTGCTTGCCCGCACGGCGGCAGCAAGAGGGGGGCCAGAGAGAAGTACCACGGAACAGACCGTGGTGGCGGGAAGGACCGGGAACGCCCGCCGCGTCCAGACGTCGTGCATTCGCGTCACGGTGGCGGCCCGCTCCAGCGCCCACAGTGTGTCCAGCGTACGCAACGCGCCGGTGGTCTGGCCTGCATTGGCCCCAGCAGCAGCATCACGAGGTACCGGACCAGAGCCTGTCGGTCGGGCGCCTTGAGGTGCCCGGGAAGCACGAGGGCGGTCACCAGGCGGAGGAGCGGGCGGAGGAGGTGCATCAGCCTCGGTGGCACCACGTGCCACGGAGGCTCTTGCTGCCGCGGATTTTCGTAGCCGCCTTGGCGGCACGTGCGGCTATCACAGCTCGCGCGGCTGCGACCGGCTTTGTAGCCCGGGCTTGCGCCTTACACAGGCGCGCGGCGGTAGCCGCCGCGGTGCGCGACTTTTTCGCCTGCGCCGTCTCGTCGCTAGCCCGGAGCTGCTTCTTGGTGGTCTTGCCACCCATCGTCGGCGGTCGTGCCATAGGAGATTTTTTGGTTCCTTCTTGGCGACACATTGGCGACACACAGCGGTCGAGTGTCGCCAACGTGTCGCGCAGGGGGGCTAACTGTGTCGGAGACGGGAGCACCATGGGAGCACGCCGGCAGCGGATAAGCATCCGGCCGTGCCGGTTTCTGGCATAATCTGCGCAAATTATTTACCACTGATTTTGGGCATATGTTT
>ENA-ORXR01001514-ORXR01001514.1-marine-metagenome-genome-assembly--contig:-NODE-1514-length-24462-cov-6.518967_pt1 | contig 24462 bp, 24 predicted proteins | sample MGYA00237866_ERZ511479 | MGnify/ENA metagenome assembly ERZ511479 | reverse complement strand
AACCTGGATGCGCGCCTGCGCGTGCAGGTCCGCGCAGAGATTCGACGGGTACACCAACGTCTGCGACCCACGGTAATCTATGTCACCCACGATCAGAGTGAGGCAATGAGCATGTCGAACCGCGTCGTAGTCATGTCTGCCGGGCAGGTTATGCAAGTAGGATCGCCACAGGATATCTATCAACGGCCGGACAATAAATTTGTCGCTGACTTCGTTGGTAGCGCGAACTTCTTTCCGGCGCGCGTGCTTGAGCGAAAGCCGAACGAACTAGTCGTTGAGTTCAGCGGCGGCACCTACACAATCGGCTCATGGGCTCCCGGAAGCGAAAAGAATGACAATGTTTTGCTTGTGATCCGTCAAGAGGATTTGGAGATTGTTCCGGAAAGCGAGAGTTTCTTCCAGGGCATTATTCGTGGCACCGAATTTTTGGGAGCGAACACTGAGTGCATGGTTGAAACAGGTGGTCAAACGGCATTGGCAACACTGGATTCGAGCGGGGGTATGACCATGCCAGCCGAAGGCACTACAGTCGGCCTCAGGTTCCGGGAAAACCGGGCTCACGTTATCGCCGACGAACCGGAATAAATAAGGAGTAATCGACTATGACTATTCACAATGGCCTTGTGATCTTTGATTGCGATGGCGTTTTAATCGACAGCGAGTTGATCGCCTGTGGCGCTATCTCTGAGACGCTGGCTGATTTCGGCATTTCGATGACACAAAGAGAAGCACTGGATGCTTTTGTAGGCAAGAGCGAGAACGATGTTCGGTTAGACCTGCAAAGACGCGGTCTTGAGGACTATGACAAATACGTAGCTTCCTGGCGCGAAAATCTTTACGCAGCGTTTGCCACAGACCTGAAGATTATTCAGGGTATCGAAGCACTGCTAGAACAGCTTGAAGCTCCTTTTTGCGTCGCTTCTAACAGTTCTCATGAAAGACTGGAGAGTAGCTTGGGTACCACATCAATTTGGTCGCACTTTAGCCAGCGCGTCTACAGCGCCGACGATGTAGAGCGCCCAAAGCCTGCGCCGGATTTAGTACAACACTGTCTTTCCAGCTGCAATGCACCTCCGGAAACGAGCATTATGATCGATGACAATGCCAGCGGCGTGACTGCAGCACTTGCAGCTGGTGTAACGCCGATTGGCTTCGTCGATCCGAACGATCCACGCCCGAGACGCGAGCAAATTCTACGTGAGGCCGGAGCCACGATCGTAGCGACCGGCTCCGAAGATCTTTTGCGCGCTTTAAAATCTCTTTCCGTACCTTTCAGGAATTCCTAATATCTACAATCACAATCTCTGAAGCCACGAAAATCTACGGCGGCTGTCGGTGCAATCGGATTATTGCTTTTCGGATTGTGGTAGGCGTAGCACACAGTTTGTGTTTGTAGCATAAAACTGTTAAAAACCGTGTCTCATTAAATTTCTTTGCCAGACTCACAACGACGCATGAAACAGCAAACGATCAGAAATATGGCGGAATTTGCGATTGCCAGCGGCATATCGCGTCCCACTGTTTCGAAATATTTCAACGATCCGAGCAGTGTTCGTCCGTCTACCCGTGAGCGAATTGAAGCAGCCCTGGAGCGCTTCGACTATCACCCGAATATCTACGCAATCAATCAAAATCGGCAGATGACCAAAAATATTGGCATTGTCGTTCCCTACCTTGCTGATCCATTTTTCGCTGAGATGGTGCGTTCTATAGAGCGGCGCTGTATTGACTCTGGCTTCTCACCCTCGTTATTTAGCTCTCACGGTGAGCAGGCACTTGAGATTGATATTTTACAAAGCCTACGTGGCGTGAGACCAGCTGGTGTCTTGCTTGCACCATTGGGGCGTGAGTCTGATCAGGCAGCGATTGAGACTTTTTGTCATAACGTTCCGACGGTCTTATTCGATAGTAATATCGAGGGGATGGGAGAGGCCTTTATTGGCTCTGACAACCATAGTTTTGTTGCTCAAACCGTTGATTATCTGACCCGTACCGGTGAGCCGCCATGCTTTCTTGAGATGCGCCATCCCGCTAACCCCAACGCCAATAAGCGCCGTGATGCCTACTTAAGTATCATGAAGGATTTGCAGTTGGAGCCACACGTGGTCAGTATCGAAGGGACTGGTTGGGGGTTTGAGGAAATTGGTCGTCACGGTGGCTTGCAACTCCTCGAAAAAAACGCCTTGCCGACCAATACCGTGCTGTGCAGTAATGATCGACTAGCGATAGGCTTTCTATCGGCCTGTTATGAAAAAGGTATTCGGGTTGGTCGAACCGAGGATTGCGATATGCGCGTAGCTTCACATGACGACCACCCATTTTCTCGGTTTACCTGTCCATCGCTAACCACTGCTGCACATGACTACATCGCAGTATCAGAGCATGCCGTCGAGACCTTGTTTCGTTTGATTGATAGTGGGGGCCGGTTTGAGTACCGCGAAGAACAGTTGTTTCCTGCCAAGTTAATTATGCGTGAATCGGCTTGAAAATTTACCCGCGTAAAAAATAATGTTGACGCGAGATAACTTGCTATGTTTTACTGCGCGGATTGATACTTTACTCGCGTAAAATATAGTTTGACCCAAGACGCTTTTATGTGTTTTATTATGGCTTGGCATTTTTTAACCTAGGAGGAGATTTATGAATCTCAAGAACACCCTTTGCGCCGCAATGGCCGCAACTTTTCTAACCGCTGGTGTTGCCAGTGCTGATAATCTAACGATTGCTACCGTAAACAACGGTGACATGATCCGCATGCAGGGCATGACAGAAGACTTCACTAAGAAGACTGGTCACACTGTTGAGTGGGTAACCCTCGAAGAAAACGTACTGCGTCAACGTGTAACGACTGACATCACTACTAAAGGTGGTGCTTTCGACATTATGACTATCGGTATGTATGAGACGCCAATTTGGGGTAAGAACAAGTGGTTGGTTCCTCTGGATGATCTAAGCAAAGACTACAATGCTGCTGACATTCTACCTGCAATGTCAGGCGGTCTGTCTTACGACGGTACTTTGTATGCCGCGCCTTTCTACGGCGAATCTTCAATGATCATGTACCGTACTGATCTGATGAAGAAAGCGGGTCTGGAAATGCCAAAGGCACCTACCTGGCACTTTATCCGTAGAGCTGCTTTGGCGATGACTGATCGTGACAACGAAATCAATGGTATCTGTCTGCGTGGTAAGGCAGGTTGGGGTGAAGGCGGCGCTTTCATCACGGCAATGTCTAACTCATTTGGAGCGCGTTGGTTTGATATGGACTGGAACCCACAGTTCGATAGCGATGCATGGCTGGAAACGCTGAACTTCTACAAGAAAATGATGGATCAGTCTGGACCTGCCGGATACTCAACTAACGGTTTTAACGAAAATCTGTCTCTGTTCCAACAGGGCAAATGTGGTATGTGGATCGACGCGACCGTTGCAGCTTCTTTTGTAACTAACCCTAAAGATTCAAAAGTTGCGGACAGCGTTGGCTTCGCACTGGCGCCTGATAACGGTCTGGGTAAGCGCTCTAACTGGTTGTGGGCATGGGCACTGGCGATTCCGGCGGGATCTAAAAAAGTAGATGCGGCTAAGCAGTTCATCGAGTGGGCAACGTCTACCAGCTACATCGAGTTAGTTGCTGCTAAAGAAGGTTGGGCGAATGTTCCTCCGGGAGCACGTACTTCTTTGTATGAAAATGAAAATTACAAGAAAGTCCCATTCGCTCAGATGACACTGGATTCAATTCTGTCAGCTGATCCGAAAAACTCTACTGTAGAGCCTAGCCCTTATGTAGGTGTTCAGTTTGCAGCAATTCCTGAGTTCGCAGGTATTGCAACAGAAGTGAGCCAGGAGTTCTCTGCGGCCTACGCCAATCAGCAAACGATTCAGGAAGCTTTAAAGAAAGCTCAGGCGATCACTAACGACGCTATGGAAGCCGCTGGTTATAAATAACAGCGAGTAGTTCGACTTAGTAAGTTCCAGAGGGCGGCATTATTGTCGCCCTCTGAGTCTGACCCATCTAATTTTCGCCGATACGCTGCCACTTGGCGACAGTGAGGTAATATCATGGCCACGCAACACTCAAGATCCGCCGCCCGTATGATGATGGCTCCTGCGGTAGTCCTCCTGTTAGGTTGGATGCTCGTGCCGTTGATCATGACGCTGTTTTTCTCATTCAAAAAATACCTACCACTACGCGGTGATACCTTTGCCAATGGTCTGGAATGGGTAGGGTTTCTCAACTATGAACGCTTTATTAGTTCGAGTTCGTTTTGGCCCAGCGTTCAGACAACGTTAGTTATTGTCGTTAGTGTGCTGGTCATTACCGTTACACTGGGAATTTTGCTGGCACTACTACTAGACCAGCCGATGTGGGGACAAGGTGTTGTTCGCATATTAGTCATTGCGCCTTTCTTTGTCATGCCCACCGTTTCAGCTTTGGTGTGGAAAAATATGTTTATGGATCCTATTAACGGAATCCTGGCACACCTCTGGCGATTTTTTGGTGCAGAGCCCGTAATATGGCTCTCAGAGGCATCGGTGCCATCGATCATTCTGATCGTTTCATGGCAGTGGTTACCATTTGCTACGCTGATTTTATTGACCGCCATCCAATCACTGGATAGCGAGCAACTTGAAGCCTCAGAAATAGACGGCGCACCGAAACTAAAACGGTTTTGGCATATCGTTTTACCGCATCTATCAAGGGCGGTCACGATTGTTATTCTGATTCAAACGATCTTTGTGTTAGCCGTTTTTGCGGAAATTTTCGTGACCACTGGCGGGGCCTTTGGCACGAAGACATTGACCTATTTAATCTTTGAGCGGGTGCTGGATAGCCAGAATATCGGGCTGGGTTCCGCCGGTGGTGTGTATGCCATCATCCTAGCTAACATTGTTGCCATCTTCCTGATGCGCATCGTTGGCAAGAATTTAGATAACTAAGGGAGGACGAAAATATGGCACGCGCAGTGACTAATCAACGTAAAGCGACCAATACCCTGATTGCATGGGCACTTGGGCTTTTGATCTTCTTCCCCATTTTGTGGACGATCTTAACCAGCTTCAAAACAGAAGCACAGGCGATTAATGATCCGCCACTTTTCTTCTTTTTTGATTGGACGCTAGAAAACTATGGCGTAGTGATGGAGCGATCTGATTACGCAAAGTTTTTGTGGAACTCAATCATTATCGCCGGTGGCTCCACCTTACTCGGGGTAATAATCGGGGTGCCTGCTGCCTGGTCAATGGCCTTCGTACCGTCAAAACGTACTAAAGACATTCTGCTGTGGATGCTCTCCACAAAGATGCTGCCAGCGGTTGGTGTGCTTTACCCTATTTACCTGATCTTTATTCAGTTAGGGATACTAGATAGTCGAACGGGCTTGGTCGTTGTATTAATGCTGATCAATCTGCCAATTATTATCTGGATGCTTTACACCTACTTTAAAGAAATTCCGGTTGATATTCTGGAAGCGGCAAGGATGGATGGCGCATCGCTGCGTGATGAAATTCTCTATGTACTGACGCCAATGGCGATACCCGGTATTGCGTCAACCATACTGTTGAATTTCATTTTAGCCTGGAACGAAGCGTTCTGGACGCTTAATCTAACCGCAGCGAAAGCTGCACCGCTCACCGCTTTTATTGCGAGTTACTCAAGCCCGGAAGGTTTGTTTTTTGCCAAACTAAGTGCTGCATCAACAATGGCCATCGCGCCGATTCTGATCCTTGGTTGGTTCAGTCAGAAGCAGCTAGTACGCGGTTTAACCTTCGGCGCAGTGAAATAAGAGGAAATTATGGGACGTTTTGTACTTGATAAAGTCAGCAAGAGTTTCGGTGATACTGAAGTTATCCCGCCACTGGATCTGACGATAGAAGATGGTGAATTCACTGTGTTTGTTGGCCCTTCTGGCTGTGGTAAATCAACGTTGCTACGTTTGATTGCCGGACTAGAAGATGTCAGCGGCGGTAATGTGAGTATTGATGGGCAGGACATGACGAGTGTGCCGCCTGCCAAGCGAGGACTATCGATGGTTTTCCAATCTTACGCACTTTACCCGCACATGACGGTTCGCAAAAATATAGCCTTTCCGTTACGAATGGCAAAAATGCCTAAAGCGGAAATCAAAAAGCGTGTTGAAGAAGCGGCAGAGGTATTGAACCTTACTGATTATCTTCACCGCCGTCCTGGTCAGCTCTCAGGTGGACAGCGTCAACGTGTGGCCATTGGCCGTGCGATTGTACGTGAACCGTCTGCTTTCTTGTTTGATGAGCCGCTTTCAAACCTTGACGCAGCCTTACGTGTCGGCATGCGCTTAGAAATTAGTGAAATGCACAAGCGCCTCGCGACTACTATGATCTATGTTACACACGATCAAGTAGAAGCCATGACGATGGCTGACAAGATTGTCGTGCTGCAAGCTGGAGTGATTGAGCAAGTGGGAAGTCCATTAGAGTTGTATCGTGCTCCACGGAATACTTTCGTTGCAGGCTTTATCGGTAGCCCAAAAATGAATCTGCTCACTGGTGCTGAAGCAGACAAGCATAACGCGACGACTATCGGTGTTCGTCCTGAGCACATTGCAATTTCTAACGAAAGTGGCATGTGGGAAGGAACGGTTGGAGTATCTGAGCATTTGGGTTCTGATTCCTTCTTTCATGTGAAGTGTGACGCCTTTGAGCATCCGCTGACGGTGCGCGCCGGAGGAGAGCTTCAACTAAGTTACGGTGCCAAAGTATTCCTTACGCCAGATGCGGCACATTTGCATAAATTTGACTCTGCCGGGCTTCGTATCGGATGAGCAGGCTGTCGGGTAAAACAGCACTGATCACGGGCTCGGCTCGTGGTATTGGCTTAGAGTTTGCTCGGGCATATATTGCTGAAGGTGCACGCGTCGCAATTGCCGATATTAATATTGATCGTGCACGCGAAGCGGCAAAAACGCTGGGCAAGGCTGCCATCGCCATAGAGATGGATGTCACCCGGCAAAGTAGCATTGATACTGCTGTTGCCACGACTATTAAAGAGCTTGGACAGATTGATATCCTAATTAATAACGCTGCGGTCTTTAACGCAGCGCCATTGACGGAAATCAGTCGCACAGATTTCAATGATGCCTTTGCAATCAACGTATCCGGTGTTTTGTTTACCATGCAAGCGGTTGCAAAGCACATGATTGAACGTGGCGGCGGCGGAAAAATTATTAATATGGCCAGTCAGGCAGGTCGCCGTGGCGAACCTCTGGTTGCCGTATACTGCGCTTCAAAAGCGGCCGTGATTAGCCTGACTCAGTCGGCTGGTTTGAACCTGATTGAGCACGGAATCAATGTGAATGCTATTGCACCAGGCGTGGTGGATGGTGAGCATTGGGATGGTGTGGATGCCTTCTTTGCAAAATATGAAAACAAGCCGTTAGGCCAAAAGCGAAAAGAAGTCGGTGAAGCGGTACCTTATGGACGAATGGGCGTGGCTGGCGATTTGACAGGGATGGCGGTGTTTCTGGCCAGTGCAGAATCAGATTATGTCGTTGCCCAGACGTATAACGTCGACGGCGGACAATGGATGAGCTAATGGATAAGTCGATGAAGAACAATAAACAGAATACAACACCATTGAAGCTGAGTAACGACACCATGTCGGCGCTCCCGGCGGATATCATTCGGCCTGAGTATGATCGAACAGCACTTACACCAGGAATTATTCATATTGGGCTTGGTAACTTTCACCGTGCTCACCAATCCTGGTACCTTCACCGATTAATGCAAAAAGGCCTGGCTCATGACTGGGCGATCATTGGTGCAGGTATGCGCCCCTATGATGAGACACAGCGCGAGAAGATGGCCGCACAGGACTATCTAACGACTCTAATCGAGCTTGATCCTGAGGCTGGCACATCCGCCGAAGTCATTGGCTCGATGATTGGTTATGTGCCCGTGGTAGAAGGTAACCGTCCTTTGATTGAGCGGATGGCTGCTGAAGATATTCGTATTGTTGCGCTAACGATTACGGAGGGTGGATATTATATTGACCCAGCTAGTAAAGGCTTTAATGCTGCGCACCCAGATATTGTTCACGATGCTGAAAATCCAGAGACTCCAATAACAGCCTTTGGGGTAATCATTGCCGCGCTTAAGCTGCGACGTGAGCGAGGTATTGGTGCGTTTACCGGCCTTTGCTGTGATAACTTGCAGGGAAATGGTGTTATCTTGCGCCAGACGGTTGTTTCGCTGGCCAAGCTTTCTAATCCAGAACTAGCTGAGTGGATAGATAAAAATTCTAGTTTTCCAAACTCGATGGTTGATTGCATCGTTCCTGCAACGGGTCCAAACGAAATCGCAATGGCGCGTGAGTTTGGTATTGATGATGCCGTTCCAGTCACTCACGAATCTTTTCGCCAATGGGTGATAGAGGATGATTTTTGTGCAGGCCGGCCAGAGTGGGACAAGGCGGGTGCAACATTTACCGATGCGGTTCATGATTATGAAGCCATGAAAATCCGTATCCTGAACGCTGGGCATCAATTGTTAGCGAACGCGGGTGAGCTTTTAGGATTAGAAACGATTGCCGATTGCGTGGCACACCCTTCGTTGGCTAAATTCCTTTCCAAAGCCCAGCATGAAGAGATTGCACCCTATGTAAAGGCGGTGCCCGACATGAAGCCGGGTGATTATATCGACCTGATTGCTCGACGCTTTGCTAATCCAGCGATTCTGGACACGACGCGTCGTGTCGCATTCGATGGTTCCTCTAGACATACGGGCTTCATCTTACCCATTTTGCGTGATGCGCTGGAAGCGGGTGGCTCTGTCGAGGGGCTTAGTCTTGCGGAAGCACTTTGGGCACGGATGTGTGCGGGGACGCGTGAAGATGGTAGCGAAATTGAAGCCAATGATCCTTTCTGGGATTCCCTTAAGGCGACAGCCATACAAGCAAAAACTGATCCACAGGCTTGGCTTGAAATGAGTCAAACCTACGGCGATTTAGCGGATCAGTCGCGTTTTTCGGAGTCTTTTGCAAAATGGTTGACGTTGATTTGGGATGAGGGTGTTGAGGCTGCGCTGGTAAAGTATTGCAGTTAAAATAACCTCTAACCCTTCACAGATTTCATCCCGCTATCACTGCTACACTGTGCTCCTTTTTGACAATAATATTCATTCAAAAGACTGTATGTCTTTCATTAGAAACAGAGGAGCAGGCCAATGGCCCACATCGATTACTATACATTTCCACTTTCACCATTTGCCTATCTTGCGGGTGACCGCTTAGAAAAGCTTGCCGCTGCACATGGCGCAACCATTACCTATAAGCCGTTTGCGTTGATGACTATTTTCGAAGAAACAGGCACGCCCCCACCGCCGAAGCGCCATCCGAGCCTGATGGTTTATCGTACCCAAGAGTTGAAGCGAATTTCTAAGAAAATGGGTATGAAGCTCAACTTACAGCCTGCTCATTGGCCAACTAATCCGGCACCTGCCTGCAATGCAATCATTGCAGCGCAAAATGCGGGCGGCGGTAATGTGGGTGGTTTAGTGCAGTCACTGCTAAAAGCGTGCTGGGCAGAAGAGCAGGATATTAGTCAAGCTGATGTGGTTAAAGCGTGTTTAACGGCTAATGGATTTGATGCTGCCTTGGCAGATGCTGATGCAGAAGCGTGCGCGGCTGAGTTTGCTGCGAATACTGAGCAGGCGAGTCAATCTGGTGTGTTTGGTACGCCGACGTATATTGTTGGCGAAGAGGTGTTTTTTGGGCAAGATCGCATAGACTATTTAGATGATTATCTAAAAGGTTAATCCCTTAGCAATTTGCCAGTCCTGCGCTTGTCTTAGTGTGGGGCTGGTCGCTCAATCATCATTGAAATGTGAGCTCTGTGGAAGATAGTTTCATTGCTTCTTGAGTTCCATCTTAGCCTTGTTAATCCATGACTTGTAGCGTGCGCGATAATGCTTGTCTGAAAGCTTGGCATTTTGCAGTATTTTCTCTAAAAGCTGCTCAGCCTTATCTTGCTTGCCAAGAGTTTGTAATAGCATGGCATATCGATAGGTGGCTTCGGGGCCAGGGTAGTATTCGTCTAGGGCTGAAAACTCTTTCAGTGCGGCATCAGTCTCATTTAGTTTTACCAGACACTTCGCATAAAGTAGGTGAGCATCAACGTTTTTATAAGTCGGATTGTTTTTAATTAAATCATCCAAAATTTGTTTGGTTGAAGAATAGTTTTCTAAACCATACTCCGCTTGAGCAAGGCCATACATCAAGTCTGGGTCATCTTCATGAATCCCTGTCAGACACTTTTCATAAAGCGCCTTGGCTTCTGCAAACTCCCCTTTGTTTAAGTACTCCGCGGCTAGCTTGGATGAGTTTTCTACCGTATCAACCACGGTGTAGTTGTTTGTGGCATTTTTGAGATCCCTATTGGGATTAATGATTTTCCCAAGGCCTCTCTGTGCCTTTACGCCACTGCGTGACTGTCTTAAGTCGGGGAGTATTTCCATAAAAAAGTAGGCCGCTGCCCCAGCTGCTGGCAGCATCATTACAACCCATATCCAAGTCGTGTTGCGACCCGTTTTCAGGATGTGAATGATGAAGGCGATTTGTACAATGACGGATAAAACAACTATTGGCATGAGGCGCACCTAGCAGGATTTTTGTTTTGATGGCCTGATTTTAGCATATTAATGTGGCTGGATTAATCAGAAATGCACAACTTTGCTTTCAAGATTAATATCGAGTTTCATCAAGCATAGCCTCTCTCAAAATCGCATTAATTCGAGTTTGGTAACCTTTACCTTTTGACTTCAGCCACTCTAATACATCTGCATCTAAACGGATTGTAGTTGGCTTTTTGATAGGACGATAAAGCGCCGGATGTTCAGCAGCTCTGTACCACTGCTTCGTCTCATCCATTGGAGGGATATCACTGTAATCAATATCTTTGTCCTGCATTTTAGATAACGCCTTTAGCTCTTCCTTTTGCTCTGCGGTTAAGACTGGTGGGTTATCAGGATCAAAACTGTGCTTGACGATATGCTCTTTCTTCTTTGGCATTGGCTTTTCTCGCTGGAATTATTCGGAGTACGTCGTCATCTCCTCTAACAGTATAGACAACATATAAGGTGTTAAATTCGGCTAACCCAATGGTAGTCCATCGATCTTCATCAGGCTGTTTTCTTCCATCATAAGTTTCGATTCGGTTGATATCGAAGAAAACTAGTTGGGCGAGATCGAAGCTTATTAGGTGTTTCTGCTTATTAGTGATGCTTTTTTCTTCATCCCACTCAAATTGCATGTATTTACTCTTTTGTTAATACAATTAAGTAAATAATTTAGAGTGGTAGCTATACTTAATCAAGCTAATAATACTCCACATATGACCTTGTATCGTTTGCTGGCAGGTCAATAAACTAATATCAGAAGTCATCGTTTACCTCTCGAGCGCTATGTCATCGGCTGTTTGTTTAATATCTTCAAAAGTCTTATGTCTTAGGTTCATTATGGAGTGTTTACTCAAGACTGGCTCCCACAAACTTATTGTTACCAACCATTTTCGCGACGTCACGAAAATGGTTGGGCAAGCTAGGGATAGGCTGTTCCCGACTAACGACCATGTCTTTGATGTCAACGACATGGTCGATTTTTAAACTAATCATTTCGCCGTTTTCTGTTCACTCACTGGCATAATATCTTTCAGTAAACCTGCCTTTGAAGAGGGGTTGGCTATACTACGTCACACATAAAAAGGGATTAAATCTCCCGAATATAAATAGATTCAGGAACTGCCTTTCCCAAAGTAGTTTTCAATCTACAGGAGTTAGTCCAGCTCCACCCAAGACCGTCTGCCTGCAATAACAGGCTCAGTTGCTTTGGGCAGCCAAGTCCAGACATATGCCTCGGTGTGTTTTTTAGAAGTCATCGTCTACCTTGCGTTTCTTTTTGTGAACCGCTTTTGGGAGTAGGGTGAGTTTGTGGCTATTTGTCGTCAGTAATAGCCAACACCACAAGCTGTTTCTATAAGTGAAGTGCAAGCCTCAAACCACTATCCAGTAAATTAGAATGTTTTGAATCTAGCTTCCCAACAATCTCAGTGAGAAACGACTTATCAAGTGTCACAAGCTGTGACACGTTTGCTACGGAATCACGACTAAGCTTGGCTACTTTTTTAGGTAACTTAAAGTTGCCCGGTGCATCAGCCAGCCTCAAGTTAGAAGTCACCGTTACAATAGTCACCGTATTTATCTGACTTTTGTTGAAGTCGTTAGATGAAACGATAATCACAGGGCGTCGAAAACCTGGGGCTGAGCCTTGTGGGTCTTCCATTGAAGCCCACCAAATTTCACCACGCTTCATTATTATCCCAGTCCTCGTGACCAATAGACTCGTACTGCATCTTTGCTATGCTTTCGTCGATTATGGCGTTCTCGCGTGAGTAAACTGCGTTGAGTTGAGCAGTAACGCTTTTATATTTCTGTGACTCGATAAAGCTCGCGATAGCTTTTGTGAAAAGCTCGCTTCGTGATATGCCTAAGTCTGAAGCCAAAGATTCGGCTTCTTCGAATACTGGGTCTGGTATTGAAATTGCTGTTTTCATGGTTTAAGTATAACCGTGGTTATACTTGTGTCAAGGGGAACCATTTTTCCCAGCTGGGTAAAATGGTGTTCATCAGCTATTACCACCTTAGTTATTGCAATACTTGAATGTGAGGCTTAATCTGGGCATGAAATAGAGCTGGAACTTAGCAATGCGTGAAGAAAATAAATCAGTAACCGATTCACTAACGGGAACTTTGAGTGATCCTAAGCTTGATGAAAGTGAATACAAAAAACACTTAGAAGAGAAGCACTTAAAAAGCGAAAAAGAACTCATAGAGCTGCTTGAAGAAAAGCTGCAAGCCGGTATAAATAGTGGTATCAGCAAGCGCTCAATGGATGAAATTTTTGAGGCAGCCATGGCTCGTGCAGAGCGTGGTAAGGGAGAGTCTGAACGAGGTTTGGAGCTACTTGCAAAGGCGCTGAATACGCATAAAGCTAAGCTTTAAAAATTGTTTTCATGATGAGGTAGCAATCATAGCGGGGGCTGGTAGTCAGGAGTAGAACGCTTGGCGCCAAAGCCAATCTCTACCATTTTCACCGCTTGGGTAAAATGGTCTTCACTAAGCTGGCCAGAGCCTCAGCAGGCAGTAATGGACTTCTTGATGACACGCTCAAACCTTTTCCAGCGGCTGAAGCCTAGGTGGCCGTCCGAGAATCCCGCCCCTACCCAGCCCGATTTGAATTAAATTAGTTTTTTGGCAAGCCCAAGCGCAGCACAGCCATAAATAGCTTATTTTTGCCCACACAACCGCTTGCAGAACACTTTTTAAGGCGTTTTCCGCTCTTTTTGCTTTATTAACCGACCTGGGCCACCCAATTTCCGAATGTCGGACGAACCAATCCTGTCACCGCCGCTTTCACCATTTTTTTCAGGTTGTGTGCCGCACAAACCAATGAGAATTCACCCGCCACTTTTTCCTTGCCCCGCAGGCTAAAACCCCGGAAACCACCATTCTTGATATGACCAAAAACCGGTTCAACAATGACTTTACGCCGTTTGTAAATCGTTTTGGCTGCTTCACTGATCATGCGCTCCCGCATGTGTTGACGTATCACTTCCTTTCCATCTGAGTGGATCGTACGGGCCTCACCTTTCTTCGATTGACAGCAACGCTTATGATACGAACAGGCGTGACAGGTAGCCGCTTCGCCCTGATACACTCTTTTGCCGTCTTTGTTCTGTTGCTTCAAAGGCAGTATTTGTCCGGCGGGGCAGCGAAAGCTATCACTGGCCTCATCGTAAACAAAGTCGGCTTTCACCAGGCGGCGATCTGAGTTGTCCAACGGTTCCGCTCCACCTTGCTCGCCCCGGTCAACCGCCACATAAGCCTCTACCTTGGCTTCTTCCAGCATTTCAAGGTTGTCACCCGAGTAATACCCATTGTCCAGGCTCATTTTCTCCGGTAGCCGGCCCGTCGTTTCTTTCACTGAATCGAGTGCGGCTTCCACTTCCCGTTTGTCATTAGCGTTTTGACTAACATGTTGTCCAACAATGATCTGATGATGACTGTCTACGCTGATCTGACCGTTGTAGCGATAATCAAAATCGCCCTTTTTACCCATGATACGGGCTTCCTCATCCGCAAAGCTGATCTGCTTTTTATCGTCAATTGCTTTGCCTGGCTGCAAGGCTTCTTCTCGGGCCTCCAGGGCAGCTTTGGCTGACTGGATCGTGGCCAGGCGCTTCTTTTTTAAGGTCAGTTCTTCGGGCAATTCGTAGCCACTTTGTGTGCCATGCGTTGCATCTTCTTCCGTATCACAGGTCGCCGCCTGCTTGATCAGATCGTCAATTTCTTGGGTGAGCGCTGCTTCTTTCGCTTTCAAATGTTTATAGCTCATGGCCTTATGCTTTGAGCTGCTGGCTTTGAATTTAGAGCCATCCAGACTCACATGGCCCAGTGAAGCCAGTTTCATTTCCAACGCCAGTTCCACAGTCTGCTTGAAACAATGCTGAAAAAAATCGGCATTATTTTTGCGAAAATCACTTAACACCCGAAAGTTCGGGCAGTTCCGACCCGCTATATACATAAAAGACAAGTCTTCACGGCACCGCTTCTCTAGCTGGCGCGAACTGAACACGCCGTGGCTGTAGCCATAAATCAAAATACTGACAATTTGACGCGGGTGGTAGGCGTGCTGACCGTTTGGGCTGTACTTCGCTTCAACGCTGCCGGTGTCCAGCTGTTGAAAAAGATCATGAAACAGAAAACAGTCATGCTCTGGCGGGAGCAGGTCAAAAACATTGCCCGGAAATAAGGCGCGCTGGTGGAGGTCAGCGGGTTCGGATTTAAAGGGAATAACCATCAATTTCCTGCCGATGAATGAAATATAATTTTATTATAGCAAAAATTGGGGACTTCTCGGACAACCACCTAGGAACGTTAAGAGAGGAAGGTACCTTGGATCAAGTTGTATAGACTGCTGGATAGTACGCTTGGTCGGCTGAATGAAATTGAACGATAGAGCCATAAGTAGAGGTGAGCTTGATATATATCATGCTTTGGCTTTAGTTTTTATGTGAGTATGAGTGTACATAGCATTCATTTTGATGAGCTAAGCAACTCAAGGAATTTGTGTTATGGCCAGTCACGTTTTTATATAACTGTTTTTCCAAAGCAAGTTTGGAAAAAGTCAAGGAGGTTAGCTGAATGAAAGAGTCAATGTATCAAAACATCATAGTCGCGATTGACCCATATGCACCAGCAAAAGTGAACCACGCTATTGCTGTCGCAAATAAGCTCAAAAGCGAAGGGGGTCAGGTTACATTAGTAACTGTTGTCGCATCAATTCCAGCGTATGTCGTAGAGCAACTGCCAAAAGGGCAACTGGAGCTTAATCGGCAGGAGGCTGAGTCCAACTTAAAAGAGTACGCGAGTGGTAGTAACGATATAGAAATCTTGGCTATCACTAGCCTGTCCTCCGCTGGAGCAGCATTGGTTGAATTGTCTGCCAAAAAGAAGGCCGATTTGATCGTCGTAGCATCGCATCGACCCGGCCTCAAGGATTACTTTTTGGGCTCAACAGCCGGACGGGTAGTTCGTCATTCGCCTTGTGCAGTGCATGTGGTTCGTTAGAAAGAGTCGGCTGGTTACTATGGTGTGACTTTCGACAAGAGGCAGCATTGCAAACGCTTGCAAATTGGCTGAGGATTAAGGTATTAAAAGTTGATATATCATTCCTAAAAAACATCAAGAGACTGCAAAATGAAAACCGTCGAAACGATCAAAGATATATTTGAAAATACTTTAAAATTCCATCGCTATGCTGCCCAGTTTTACCAAAAATTGGACGTGGACAGTAGTAATGAGCGAACAAAGATGTTGCTTAATTATATGCAAAGGCATCATACAGACGCAGTGTCTGAGTTGGAAAAATTCACGCAACATACAGCCGAGGCTGTTTTGAATACTTGGGTACAGGTTACGCTAGAGCAATCACCCGAAGATTTTTTTAATGGCCTTTCGTTTCACAGCGATATGTCTCACCAAGAGGTGGGTACGCTTGGGCAACAGGTCGATACTTATCTGGTCAACGTCTATGAAGAGTTGAGTGAAATAGCGGCAACTGGTGAGTTACGCGCCATTTTTAAAAACTTAATGGAAATGGAAGTAGCAAGAAAGCGCCAATTGTCACAGGCTGTTAATAGCTTATTTCGAGAAATGTAGTCACCTTTTCTTTCTAGCTTTGTACGATACGTAAAAACTCAAAACCAAAAAGATGAATGCTAAAGCAGCAACTATCGCATATATTATTGCCTGGCCATAGCTGTTAATAAACCAGCTCATAAGTGACCTCCTGAAATACAAAATACCCTAGCATTCTGTATTTTGATTGGTATCAGATTATTTCTGAAGTGCTTTTTTGTAGAGTCTATTGACCAATGTCATCATCTCAGAATGATTTCGTTTCAACGAATTGTGTAATTCAGCATGTTGACTATGCACCTGTCTTTCCTGCTGATGCATTGTAGTGTCATTTTCATCAGCTTCTTTAAAAGCCTGGCTGCTCGGATCTCGCTCTGCATTGGCTATCACTTTTTCATGTTCATGGTCACGCGCTTCATGTGCCTGAATAACTTGAGCATGTTCATCTAAGGCATTGGAATACTGATTAATCGCCACGCTGATTTCATCTAACTTTATTAAGGCTTCTGCATGTTCCTTGTTCCAAAGTGCAATTTCACCCAACCATAGTTCATGCTCAGCATTCCATTGAGTATGTTCCTGATGAATAGTCAGGTGCTCTTCCGTCTTAATTTCATGTATTTGTTCTTCTAGGTTTTTTTTGAAAGCTAATAATTGTGCCGTATTAGAATCCATTATGTTCAGCAACTTATCCCAGATAGAGTCGGTGACATAGGCTGCATCCAGCTTAAATTCTTCTTTGTAAGATTCCTTGGCTTTATTTAAATTCTCACCCAGTTTTAGAAAATCATGCTTAATCTCATTGCTTGTTTCTTCGATTTCTTCCTTGGTTAAATCGCTCCACTCGCTCATTTTTTTTTCAGCAGAAAGTAGTGCTTGATTGAAGCTTTTACCTCCATCTACAACCAATTCTTCAATTGTTTCAACCATTGTATGGTAGGCCTTATTAAAATCGCTATTTAGTTCTTCAATTCTCATGACTCTTCTCCATTTAAACAGACCCAGTATAGATTTTCATTGCACCGTGAGCGGCGAACTGTCTGCAGGTAGCTCGATTATCCATCTGACGGCGTCTTGGTTCTTTGATCTAGGTCATGTTTTTGGATACTGGGTGATCTTTGCTAACTGTGCAAAAAATTGATCTGTATCAAGGCCAGCAGAAATTGCAGCAGTTATTTTTACACCAAGTCGAGAGACTAATGAGGAGAAATGGTTTTCCTTTATCAAAAGAGAGGCAATGACCTATGCAACACCCACTAAGAATAACGTTCCATCAAATGGATACTTCTCCGGCTCTTGAGCAAGCAATCAAGGAAATTATGCCAACTATACATTAAATACAATTCACCAGATCATGGTTACGAAATCGCTGTTTGATAAATCCCACCCCGCTGAGGTTTCATCGTGCTCACGGCTCACGTCTATGACCCCTGCAGGCAGGATATAATGATGGGCTGAATAGGTATTTATACGCACTACACGGTCAGAATCTACGGATATTCGTTAAGACTCCAACAAGGTAAATTGTATTCATCGCTAACGACTCGCTGCTAACGATGTTTGAGTTGCTTTTGGTATGACGTTCCCTATCAACTTACCTATGGAGAGAATTATGCGTTTTCAATTTTCAATCAAACTTTTATTGTCAACGATTGTTGTGCTTGGAGTAAGCAGCTGGAGCCTATCAGAAACTGCTGTTGGTTCTGGGGCAGATGCCATTACGGTCGGCAAAATAATACCACCAAATGCGGATAGATTTGATCTGGCTCTTAATCATTCAGACTTCTCACGGCAGGTATATATAAAACAAGGTGGAGGAAAGGTGTTAGCATTTGATGGTAACAGCAGAGGTATCGAGTACAGTAATGGAGAGGCAATTAACGGCCCTTACGAGATTGACTTTAGTTGGAGTATTGATCCCAAAAATAATCTGATGCTGGAGTATGGTGCTGAAGAGTCTGTTTCAGCAGCTTTGAAGGGTGTGTCTGGCAATGAAGTGACCTTAGATGCGGTAGAAAGTGGTGATGGCATCCATGAGACAGTTGTTTTATACAAGGCTTTGCCTCTATCACTTGAAGACCTTGACGGTGAAATATTATCGACAGATGTAAGCGATAATCCAGATTGCTCAGCAGTGACTCTTGCATTCAAGTCTGGTTTAGTTAGCTTATCAGAAGCGTGTGACGATGGTTTTACTGTCACTGCTGGAAAATTTAAGAAACATGATGATTACGACAACTTGATAGTCGTAACCTTCCAAGACTTCTCTCTTTTATTTGCACTAGTTGATGGCGATATTAACGATAGTGCTAGGTTCGCAAACGTGATCTTTGATGGTAATGGCTTTATTGATTATGTTGATTTTCTTGATGTAACCAATGTTGAAAATGAAGTCCTAGATCCTTCACTTATCTATATTTGAAAGTGTTCTAAATCAGAAGCGTAATAGGCTGTTTTTTGATAGATAAAGCCCGTAGTCATAATGATTACGGGCTTTTCTTTTGTTGGCTTAACCTAGTGGGTCATTTATTATCAACCTCTTCGAACTCTGCATCGACTATATCGTCATCATCCGATCCATTAGTTGGTTGCGAAGACGAAGAGGCATTAGATGACTGAGCGGTCGCTTGGCTAAAGACATTAGATGCCTTTTGTAAGGCTTGCGATTTATTCTCGATTTCAGCTTTATCACCGCTTTTAATAATCTCTTTGGCTTCATCAATCGCCTTTTGCAGCATTTGCTTGTCATTCTCAGGGGCACTGTCGCCAGCTTCCGTGATTGATTTTTCTGCAAGATGAACCACTTGGTCGGCCTGATTTCTTGCCTCGATCAATTCACGCTGCTTGCGATCTTCCTCTGCATGAGACTCAGCCTCTTTGATCATCTGTTCAACTTCCGATTCAGATAAACCACTGGATGCCTTAATTTCTATTGTTTGTTCTTTGCCACTGGCTTTGTCTTTAGCCGACACTTTAATAATACCATTGGCATCAATATCAAACGTGACTTCAATTTGTGGCGTACCGCGTGGGGCAGGGGGAATGTCTGCCAAGTTAAACTGACCTAGTGGTCGGTTATCTTGTGCCAGTTCGCGCTCACCTTGTAAGACATGAACCGTCACTGCCGATTGATTATCTTCAGCGGTAGAGAATACTTCCGATGCCTTGGTGGGTATCGTGGTGTTTTTATCGATCAGTTTAGTCATCACCCCACCCATGGTTTCAATACCAAGCGACAGCGGTGTAACGTCAAGTAACAACACATCACTCACATCACCAGCCAATACAGCTGCCTGGATGGCTGCACCCATTGCTACGGCCTCGTCAGGGTTCACATCTTTACGAGGCTCTTTTTTAAAGAAGTTTTTCACCTCTTCATTGACTTTGGGCATGCGGGTTTGTCCACCGACTAAGATCACGTCATCAATCTCAGATACTGATAAGCCAGAGTCTTTAAGGGCTACTTCACAAGGTTTAATGGTGCGCTTTACCAGATCTTCAACCAAGGACTCAAGCTTTGAGCGGGAGACCTTAAGATTAAGGTGTTTGGGCCCGGAAGCATCAGCCGTCACGTAAGGTAGGTTGATCTCTGTTTGTTGGGTAGACGACAATTCAATTTTGGCTTTTTCAGCTGCCTCTTTAAGGCGCTGCAAGGCTAGAGGATCATTCTTGATATCAACACCAGAATCCTTCTTGAATTCATCGACAAGGTAATCCATCAGTCGCATATCAAAGTCTTCACCGCCGAGAAAAGTGTCGCCATTGGTGGCTAACACTTCGAATTGCTTTTCGCCGTCTAGATCGGCGATTTCGATAATCGAGACATCAAAGGTACCGCCACCTAAATCGTAAACCACGATCTTCTGATCTTCTTTATTGGATTTATCAATCCCATAGGCAAGTGCAGCAGCTGTGGGTTCGTTGATAATGCGTTTAACGTCCAAACCTGCAATTTTACCGGCATCTTTAGTCGCCTGACGCTGAGAATCATTGAAATAGGCCGGTACGGTAATAACGGCCTCCTTTACCGAGCCACCTAAATAAGCTTCTGCATCTTTCTTGAGCTTTTGCAAAATGCGTGCAGAAATTTCTGAAGGAGATAGCTTTTTATCGTTTACATTTACCCAGGCATCACCATTTTCAGATTTAATAATCTTGTAAGGCACTAGCTCAATGTCTTTTTGTACGGCATCTTCGTCATATTGCCGTCCAATCAAACGCTTTATTGCGAATAAGGTTTTTTCAGGGTTGGTCACAGCCTGCCGTTTTGCGGACTGTCCGACCAATACTTCTTCATCAGTGTAGGCAACAATCGAAGGCGTTGTGCGGTTTCCTTCGGCATTTTCAATAACCTTTGCCGCGCCGCTTTCCATAATTGCGACACAGGAGTTGGTTGTTCCTAAATCGATTCCTATTACGTGTGCCATGTTAAATTTCTCCTAAGGTTATTTACTAAAGACTAGTTTTTCATCGATAACATCGACTATGATTTCATCGCCACCGATGAAGTCGCCAGCCAATATCTGGTTAGCCAGTGGGTTTTCTACCTGCTGAGTAATTGCACGTTTCAAAGGTCTCGCACCATAAACTGGGTCAAAGCCATTTTTAGCTAAGAGATCCATTGCTTCTTCAGAAAAGCTGATACTGATATCGCGTTCTGACAAACGCTCCAATAAAGTGCCTAATTGAATTTCAGCAATTTGGCGAATCTCAGCCTGATCCAGTGGATGGAACACCACAGCGTCATCGACACGGTTGATAAATTCAGGCCGAAAGTGGCTGCCGACAATATCCATTACGGCATTTTTCATGGACTCGTAATTTTCTTCGCCGGTCATGGTTTGAATCACATCTGAACCGAGGTTTGAGGTCATAATGATCACCGCATTGGTGAAATCAACCGTGCGACCCTGACCATCAGTTAAGCGTCCATCATCCAATACCTGTAACAGAATATTAAAAACATCGGGATGCGCTTTCTCAATTTCGTCCATCAAGATGACAGAGTAGGGCTTACGTCTAACGGCTTCAGTCAGGTAACCACCTTCTTCATAACCGACATAGCCAGGAGGCGCACCCACCAAACGTGCAACTGAATGTTTCTCCATAAACTCCGACATATCGATCCGCACCATTGCGTCATCAGAATCAAACATGAAGTTAGCCAAGGCTTTGGATAGCTCTGTTTTACCAACGCCCGTTGGGCCAAGGAACATGAACGACCCCATTGGCTTGTTTGGATCAGACATACCCGCTCTAGAACGTCGGATGGCATTAGACACAGCAACAATCGCTTCTTGCTGGCCGATCACACGCTTGCGCAGTAATGCTTCCATCTGGAGCAGCTTGTCACGCTCGCCTTCCATCATTTTTGACACCGGAATGCCTGTCCAGCTTGAAACGATCTCAGCAATTTCGTTGACTGTTACCTTATTGCGCAGTAGCTGGTTTTCTTTTTCTGCATCTTCTACCTCGGAGGCATCTTCAAGTTGCTTTTCCAATTCAGGAATACGGCCGTATTGCAGCTCTGACATGCGCTGTAAATCACCGACACGTCTAGCTGTTTCCATTTCTGTGCGGCAGGTGTCTAGTTCTTCTTTGATATGTTGAGAACCTTGGACCGCTGCTTTTTCTGCTTTCCAAATTTCTTCCAAATCAGCATATTCTTGTTCTAGCGAGTCAATCTGTTCTTCCAGGTCAGACATACGCTTTTTAGAGGCCTCATCGTCTTCTGACTTTAAGGATTCTTGTTCGATTTTCAGTTTAATCAAACGGCGATCCAGCTTATCCATGACCTCAGGCTTGGAATCAATCTCGATACGAATGCGTGAAGCAGCCTCATCGATCAAGTCAATCGCCTTATCAGGTAACTGTCGGTCTGTGATGTAGCGATGTGACATAGTGGCCGCAGCCACGATGGCAGGGTCAGAGATGTCTACACCGTGATGCACCTCGTAGCGCTCTTTCAAACCGCGTAAAATCGCTACGGTATCTTCAACTGACGGCTCATCTACCTGTACTTTCTGGAAACGTCGCTCCAAGGCGGCATCTTTTTCGATGTATTGGCGATATTCATCCAGCGTTGTCGCACCGATACAATGTAATTCACCACGCGCTAACGCGGGTTTGAGCATATTACCTGCATCCATCGCACCTTCGGCGGCACCTGCCCCCACCAGCGTGTGTAATTCATCGATAAATAAAATGATATTGCCATTTGATTTATTAACGTCGTTTAAAACGGCTTTTAAACGCTCTTCAAAATCCCCACGAAATTTAGCCCCTGCCAACAAAGAGGCCAGGTCTAGCGAAAGCAAGCGTTTCCCGCTGATCCCTTCGGGTACTTCATTATTAACGATACGTTGTGCCAAACCTTCGGCAATAGCAGTCTTACCTACACCCGGTTCACCAATAATCACTGGATTGTTTTTGGTGCGTCGCTGCAAAATCTGAATGGCTCGGCGGATTTCAGCATCACGACCAATAATTGGATCAATCTTTCCTTGCTCCGCACGCTCTGTCAGGTCGGTTGTGTATTTCGCCAATGCTTCACGTTGATCTTCAGCATTTGGGTCATCAATAAGCTGTCCGCCGCGAACGTCATCAACCGCTTTTTCGATGATCGCCTGGGTTGCACCATTGGATTTTAAGAGATCGCCTAACTTACCTTTGTCTTCTATTGCCGCCAGGATAAATAGCTCAGAAGAAATGTATTGGTCACCTCGCCTCTGCGCCATTTTGTCGGTTACGTTTAATAAGCGATTCAAGTCACCTGATAGATTGACGTCACCTGCGTCGCCGCCAGTAACAATGGGTAAACTATCAATTTTTTCACCGAGCTGGGAACGCAGAGCGGTTATATTAACTCCCGCTTTACTGAGTAAACCTCGTGTTGAGCCGCCTTCCTGATCCAGAAAGGCAACCATTACATGCACTGGGTCTATGCTTTGATGATCGTGACGTAGCGCTAAAGACTGAGCGTCTTGCAATGCTATTTGGAACTTGCTGGTTAGTTTGTCCATTCTCATAACGACAATCCTATTCAATAGTTTTATAACAACATCGGTGAAGAGTTTTAGTGCGACATTAGGACAGGCACTGTCATCTGCTGCATTATCTCTCGGGTCATGCCTCCTAGTACGACTTCTCTTAGCTTGGAATGGCCGTAGGCTCCCATAACTAATAAGTCGTGATCGTTATCGGCAAGATAGGATAGAAAAGTGTTGCTGATATCGCGTTTTTTTGCTCTGAGTGTTTTTGTCATCACTTGCACGTCATGTCGAGCCAGGTGTTGGGCAATTCTGGTATCGGGTAGATCGTTCCCTTCATCGCTCTCTGCGAGCATGATGGTTACTGTCTCAGCACGTTCCAATAGTGGTAAGGCATCATGCAAAGCCCTGTTGGACTCTTTGGTACCGTTCCAAGCGACTAGGGGATGTTTGCCTACGTTCTCGTGTGCTCCGATATAAGGCACAACTAGGCAGGGTCTACCGGTGGTCATTACAATGTGATCAGTAAGATCTTGACGGTTCGTGACATCTTTTGGATCGGCTTGCCCAAGTACCAGCAAGTCGGCGTAGCCAGCTTCTTTGGTTAGTGAAGCGTAAATGTCACCAGTGGCTGCGCGCCACGTAGTATCGACCTGATATTGTGAACTGGCCTCATCAAAGAGTTGCCTCGCTTCGTGTTCTGCAGCATCTATTTGTTTTTTATAGTCCGCTTCTACACTGCTAAGCCAAACAGTATGACTCGTTGCAAAATAGCTTGGCAGATGAAGCTCAGGCCTCGAAAACACCCCTGTCAAATGAGCATTAAGCCTCGCGGCCATGTCTGCCGCGACATGTAATCGCTTGGTACAACTAGCATCATTACCTACATAAACCTGCAAGTCCTTATAAGACATGACTGTCTCCTTTGTAAAAAAGCATAAAGAGATTTTCCCAAAGAAGTGCTTATCGCAAATTGATTCAGATCAAGTTTAAGGGTGATTCAATGATTATTGGTTTTGTTTTCATTAGCTTTTTCGACAGACTCCAAGGCAAGTCGAGTAAAAATAGGGCCAATGATTTCAAATAAGATGGTGGATAAAATAGCAACAGAAAGTAACGTTTGGCGATGTTCAGGTATGAAATTTGAGGCGACAAGCGCCATGCCTATTGCAACACCTGCCTGTGGTAATAAAGCCACTCCCATCCAGCGTTTGGTTAATGGGTCAGACTTAGCCCACTGCCCACCCAT
>ENA-ORXR01001513-ORXR01001513.1-marine-metagenome-genome-assembly--contig:-NODE-1513-length-24462-cov-10.057904_pt1 | contig 24462 bp, 33 predicted proteins | sample MGYA00237866_ERZ511479 | MGnify/ENA metagenome assembly ERZ511479 | reverse complement strand
GACGTTGTGTTAAACCTCTGTAACGACAGCACAGAACGACTATCGTATCCTATTGCATGCTTCGTGGAGCCGCCCGTGCGGGGGCAGTCGGGACTTTGAAAATAAGTACAGCTCTCAAGTAGTAGCTCACTACTGTTCTGCTATCGAAGTGTGGCTCCTGTTACAGTAGTTAGGTCATCGATCGGAATACAAGCCATTTCATTCGGATACGATAGCAGTATCCGAATATGAACATTTTCCGCTTCATAATTCGGCTTGGTGAGGATACAATCTGATCCTGATCTTGAGAGTTGAGAATTTTCTTTATCTGGAGACGGTGGAACGCAGCGTATCCGTATCCCATTAGGGACAGAAAACGGTATCCTCACAACTCCTGGTGAACACCATCTCCCCCAATATGCAGACCATCAAGTGGGACGATGGCACCTCCACGGTGGCCGTGCGAAGTTGGACGGGAATTACGCGACCCGCGCCCTCACAACGAGGGCGCAAGCCGAAGACTCAGATCGGTGCTATCCGGCTTCGGAAAGGGATGACCGTGGGCCCGCGTTGCATCCAGGCTGTCCAAGTGTGCTGCACCGTCAAGGGGTCCACCTAGTGCGGGAACGCCCGGTCCAAGTGAGCCGACGAAAAGTGCTTTTGCGCAACGCCGTCGTGGAGTTCTCCCCCAACACCCGGCGGTCCCTCTACCTCCCGAACAACGAGGACATGCCGGTCCATCTGACCAACGGGTACGTCGTCGGTACCGCGACGGCCTACAATGGGCCGCTCCACGTCGTCGCGGATGAAGGGGAACCGGGGGCGGTCATAACGATCCGGGGGGGAACCCTCGACAAGACCGTCCACGAGGTTAACACGGGCCACCGAGCCGATTAAGGGATCGACGGGGGACAACCTCCGCCTCTCCCGCCTGAAAGGATGCATCCTATGCCGGAGATCCACTGAGAAAGAGTCCCCGACACGATGCGTGGTGACGTGGACGACCGCCTTGAGGAGTACAAGACTCTATGCATTAGACAGCTCTGGAAGGACGACGACACACCGCACAGGATCTAGGTGACCTCCGGGGAACGTCCGCGTCGGGCCCAACCATATCGGGAACGCCATGCTTCGCGGGACGTCACTGCCAAGGAGGTGCAAGGACAGCGGGACCTCAGGGTCATCGAGCTCTCGAGCGCGGAGTGGGCCTTCCCCGTGGTCCTGGTCCCCAAGCCCGACAGGACGATGCGATTTTGCGAGGATTGTCGGCAGCTCAGCGAGGTGGTAGTACGGCACGTGTGTCTGTGGCCCCGTATGGACGACTGCATCGACTTCCGCGGCAACGCCAAGGTGTTCTCCACTCTGGATCGCAACTCGGGGTATTGGCAGATCCCTGTGGCGGACGAGGATCGCGACAAAAAGACCTTAATCTCTCACAAGGGGTCTCCCGCTACATTCGTCACCTCGTCGGGCAATCGGATGCCGCGGAGACCTTCCAAGGGGCCATCTATATGCTCCTCGGGGGACTCAAGTGGTAGAGCTGCCACGTGTACCTAGACGACATCATTGTCTTCTCGCAGTCGGCGGGAGAGCTCGTGGAACACCTACGGGAAGTTTTCGCGGCGCTTCGATGCGCGGGTGTCTCCCTCATCGCCAAGAAGTGCCATTATTTCCAAGAGGCAGTGGAGTACATGGGCCATCTCATGGGCCGGGGCCAACTGAAGGTGCAGGACAAAAATGTCCGCGGCCTGAAAGATGCACCCCCCGCGCGATGCAAGAAGGACCTACGCAGCTTCGTCGGGATGTGCAATCTCTATCGGAAGTTCGTCAAGGACTACGCCCAAGTGTCACGCCCGTTGGCCGCGATGACAAGTTTCAAGAGGCCCTATCGGTGGGGTGTCCCGTCGGACGAGGCGTTGGGGGCGTTCCAGGAGCTCAAGAGGCGGCTCACGGAGGCGCTCATCCGCGGCCGCGCGGTGCTTACACGTTGGACACCGACACAAGCGCGGGGCAGGTCGGCGCGGTCGTACAACATGAACAGCCCGAAGAAATCACGCAGCCCGTGGGCTACCGGTTTAGCTCCCTCAATGCGGTGGAGCGGAACTACAGCAGTACGGAGCGGGAGTGCCTCGCGGTGGTAAGGGCGTATCTTCTCCTCCGCCCCTTCATCGAAAGTACTCGCTTCACGGCTCGCACGGACCACGCGGCGCTCAAGTGGATGCTACATACGGAAAGGGCCTACGGGAGGCTGGCGAGGTGGCGGTTACGCTTGAAGGAATTAGACTACGTGGTGCAGACGCGACCGGGTGCATCACACCACGCGGCAGACACGATTTCGCGTATCTAGGCACCCGCGGGGGACCACGGGCCGATACCGGACGCGGTACCCTGTCTGGCCCCACCCAAAACTTCGGCAGCGTGGCAGTTGCCGCCGCAGACGGAGGGAGGGGAGTTGCCCCTCCTGAAGCTTGCGGAGTTCCTCGAGGGGCAGCGAGAGGATGGCCGGTGCAGGAAGCTCCGGGCGGCCATGGATGGCAACGACAATCTCTGGTTTCGCGAGGTTCCGAACAACCTCTTGGTCCGCACGGCACCGTTGGACGGAGCCGCGCAAATCAACATGCCGACCCACGTGCGCTAGGGGGTAATGACACGGGGGCACTACCCCCCGCAAGCCGGGCATCCGGGGGTCAACAAGATGTACAGGTCGATGCGACGGTGGTTTTGTTGGGAATCTATGTTGGTGGACGTCTACGTCTTTGTGGCCAACTGTGTGCACTGTGCGCGGAACAGCGTCGGTAAACGACGGAAGACGAACAACCTCATGACATTCCCCCCGACGGAACCGCTGACGGATTGGTGTATGGACTGGCTCGGTCCCCTTCCCCGTACCAAGACAGGGAATGAACACCTGCTGGTCATCGTGGATCGCTTCTCCAAGATAGCGCGGGCCATACCTCTTCAGCGGATTGACGCGAAAGCCATCGCGGCGGCCCTTTTCGATCATGGGGTGGCGGCGTACGGACCCCCGTCGACAATGTTGTCCGGCAATGGCCCCCAGTTCCGCTCCACGTTGTTCTAAGGGGCCTGCTCGCTACTCGTGATCACCAACCAGTACTCCACGACGTATCACCTGCAGACGACCGGCCAATTGGAGAGCTACAACCGGACTATCGTGGGGCAACTGCGGACTTACGTCTAAGATCATCAAGACCGATGGTAGGACCTTTTCTCGATGCTGACGCTGGCCTACAACAGTCGGCCGCACCAGAGCACAGGGGTAGCGCCACTCGAGTTCATTACGCCCGAGCGGGTACGGAGCCTCTCTGTGGAGCGCATGCTCGGTATCCCAGCACCAGAGGAGAAGGACGGTAGCCCTCGGGGTGTCCGCGAGGCCATCAGCGCGCGGCTGCGAGACCTCATTCATAAGGTGAGGTGGTCCTTCTCGAGGGCAGAACGGCGGTTGAAGCGAAGCAAAGACGCCCGCATGAAGCCCGTGAACAAGGATATGCAGGCTAAGAGCTTGATGTTCGTTGAGGGTCACGCGAGGACCAAGCACAAGCTCCGCACCCACGCGGCTGGACCCCACAAGGTGCTATCCCGCCGGAAAGGCACGTTCTCCTTGGATATCGGCGGATACCCGGAGACGGTAAAGAGCGACCACGTGACGGCCGCGGCGGATCCGCTTGGGGACCCGAAAAAGCTTATCCAAAACCTTGGCGTACCCCGAGGCGTCGTGGTACCCAAGGGCCCCCAGCACACGGGCAAGGAGTTCTCCTGGGAGGCTCTCGTGGGGCACGAGGTTTCCGACCACGGAACATTGCGCCTGCGGACCCGCTGGAGGGGCTGCTACCCCGATGAGGACACCCTCGATTTGGCCAGTCGGTTCGACGTCCGCGGGGCGCACCATTTTATGCGCCGCGTGGGCTTACACGGTCGAGAAACGGGGGCGGTCGTCAACTTCCGCGCCTAAAGGGAAAACCCTTTCCGCGGGGTCACGTGGTTGTAAAGTCTCGAATCGTGGCGAAATTTCGGCCAACGACACGTGTTTCATTGGGGGCCACGTGGCTGCGGTAGGGACCTTCACCGCCGTGCGGCAACGCAGCGACCCGCCTTATGGCCAGGTTGTCGGACCGAGGCGGTCGGGCATCGTGGACGTGGCTGGGATTTGTGGATGTGATGATCGACCCGTATGAATGGGGGCGGCTGTGGCTGTCCAGGCGGGATCGGGCGGGGATGCGGGCTGAGCAGCAGGGGTAGCGCTCGCGGGTGATACGCAAACGACCCGCGCGTCGTTTATTGGTCCCTGACACGTCGGCTGGCACCGTCGACGCGACTACACCCCCTACACTCGAGCTACTACTACTGCTCCCGTGGGGCAATCTCCTCCCCCTGGCGTGGTCCGTTCCCCCGCTGTCCCGACTCAGCGCTACCCCGACGCCGACCCACCCCACCCGTGGCCGAGGAGACTGCGCGAGCCCTGTGGCGGCGGCTCCTCGTTGTACCCGTCGCGGTCGCGCTGGTGCTATTGACGGCGGTCCGCCTGCCCGGCGGCTATGCCGGTCTCGTGGAAACAGGCTTCATGGATTCCCCGTCGACCCACTAGTTGAAGGAGCATCTCGAATTGGTGGGGCAGAACCCCGGGGTTTTCGCGGGCCCACTGGCCGATCACGTCGCCAAGAGATACCACGGTGTGGCATAATCCGGCCATCAAGGTCCCCGTGGTATCACCGCGGAGTTTCCTGGAGTCACAAGCAGCCGCCCGCGCCAATTCCTGGGGGACACGATCCGACGGTACGTGGTCGAGCTGATTAAAGGCCGCGGCCGGGATGTCGCGGTGCTCCACGGGGGCGAAGGCGACATTGTGGCTCCCCCGGGGGATTCCCGGCCACGGGAAGGTCTACGCCACAGGCGGCGAGGGCCACGCGGTAGATGATCCCGCGGTGGCGTTCAGTACAGAGGAAGATAGCGGGGTGGATCCACCCCGGGGGTAGCGGAGCTCCCGGGCGGCGGACACGGCGGCGGCCCAACCCCCGCGGTCGCGGCCGTATCCGCGGGCCTCGAGGGTGTTCTTGGTGTACGGAAAATGTAATGGGCGAAGATCCGTGGCGATCAAGACGCGCGTCCCGCCGTCGCCCGCCTCAAGGTCTGCCCAAACCCAACCCTCGCGGTCACGACGGTCGACGCTGCGGGCCCGGAGGCTCTGGAGGAGCGCCTCCGTGTCCGAGAGCTCGTCTTCGAGGTCCAGAAACTCCTCGAGGGTTGCAGTCGTTTTCCCGTTGCGGTCGTCGGCGCCGGAGCATATGTGCGCCGTCCCCAAGGACCGGATACAGTCGATAAACCGCGGGCGGAAGCTCCACAACACCCGGCGGTTACGGAAGGCGTCGAGGAGGGCGAGCTCTGCCCCGAGGGCCCACGCGCTACGTAAGATGGCCCACGGGGTACTTCGTCCTGCGTGGAGGTCGTCCGCGGCGTACGCGTGGACCCACAGGAATTCCGCCATACACCCGTAGGGCACCTCTACCCCAGGCCACCACGCGAGAGTCGGCATGTAGAAGCGCGAGCGGGTCGCCAACGCGCAGCTCGAGTACTCCTCTCTGTGCCAGCCCACAAGGTGACCGGCGAGCCCGCCCCGGTGTTTACGGGCCTTCGTCAACTGGGCCGTCATGGGGCCTTCCAAGTCGTCCTTCTCGATGTAGGCCGGCGACGTCAAGATGTACTTGAACGTCGGCACCAACGGCGGGTCCGCCGGTGGGTAGTCCAGAAACACGACGTACAACTGGCGGTAGCCCACCTTGCGGCCATGCCGCACCACGGAGATCGACGGGGCGCGGTAGTCCAAGGACGGGATGCGGGCGTGGGGCATCGCGGTAATCTGCTTCGCGAACGGGTTGGCGGGGCGGGCCGGGTCGAGCCCTCGCAGCGTCGCGTGGGAAAGCGTCTCGGTTACGTCCGGGCGCTTGCTCGCGCGCCCTCGGCGGCGCCCACGTCTACGGGTCGGTCAACACGGGTAGGGGGCCCACAGCGGTGCGGTACATCATCTACTCGTCGGACATCGCGGTGAAGAGCGCGGGGGCGGACGCGGAGGAGTACGGTAGACGCCGGGTGCTCTGTGGGAAAAGGAGCCCGCGTGAGGAAACTGGCGGCGGAAGCGACAGGCGCAACACGGCGGAGGAGGGAGGCGGCTCGTCGCGGTGTGAGTGCCCGCGTGGGCCAACAGATAGAGGAGGCGACGAGCGCCACGCGGTGGGGCAAGGAGGGGCTGCTGGTCGTGGGGAGGGAGGAGGAAGAGGGCGACGGACACCGCGAGGGTGTTACGGTATCGTCGCGGGGCGGGTGACATGGTTGGGTGAGCGAAGGTACGTATTGGGGAGGCGCGGCCGCACGTCTCGTGGGACCAAGAGGATGTGGGTAGGCGCGCCGACCCCGGACCCCCCGGGTGGCTGGATGGGGAGCGGGTGGGCCCCGGTTTGGCGCTGACCGCCCCCACGCCCCCGATGAGGGGGGTATCGCGGGGGTAGGCCGCGTCACCCGCCACGTCACCCGACCCTGACAATCGCTTGGGTCATGGCGTCGCCGTGAGTCCGACGGGGACGCCAGGTCAAACGTCGAGGGGGCCGCGTGGCGTTTGTGGTTCCCCGCCCGATCGGGGGGCGACCCCTCAGTGAAGGGGGGCCCGCCAAGACAGGCGCTTCACCGAAATATCTCCAACCGGGCCCTCGGGCGGGCACACGGCCGACTCGCGGTGGCCCGGGGAGATTGGATCTCAGATGGGGCTGGGCTTTACCCAAGTGGTTTTCTTTTTTCCCCTACATTGCTTGCATTTCTTCTGAAGTGGTGGAACTCGCTTTTTATGGGCGCATTGGTGGCGGCTACTTTGGCCGTCGCTGGTTGGGTTTCGGAGAGGGTTGTTTGGGCGGGGAGGCGGCCCTCTTCGTCGCCGTGTGATGGAATCAACTGTGTTTTGGACGACGAGTCCCCCCTGGGCTTTGGTGTGATCCGCTCCCATGTGGGGCGGGGCTGTGCTGTGGGTTGTTTTTCGGAGAAGTTTCATTGACAGACCGAGCTGATGAAGAGGTCATATTGGCTGTAAGATGAACCAATTTAGTGGTGCTTAGAACCGTCACACCCGCGCCCCTCTAGATGGGTTGTTTCATGTGTGGCCTTCGCGCTCCCTGGACATCCGCCCACGGGGGTTGTCTCACGCTACCCCCTAGGGGGTTGTTACGCGTGTGGTCACGACCCGTCCCCAGCTCTTGCTGGGGGGCCGTGGCCCCCCTCACGGGGGGTTTCCCCCACAGTTGTGTGTGTTATTTCGTCGTCAGCAGTGTTCTCTTCTTTTTTCCGGAGTGCCCTGATTCTTTTTCGTGACTGCCGAGCAGCCGCTGCATTTTGCTCTCCGCCGACTCACGCTCTGCGTCGAACTCTTTATGTGTTACTGTTTTACGGTGGCGTAGGACATTTTCATCCCGCGGAAGACATTCTCCCGCGTCGTTCGTCATCTCCACCGTGTAGGAAAAGGTCTCATGCGGCGTCGAGGACGCCGTGCTAGTCGGAGATAAAATCTCTGGCATCGTCCTACCGTCGCCCATGTCCGGATACGTGTCGGTCGTGCCTGCCACTGCCGTCGTGTCCGAAAAGGACGCCAGTGGCGTCAAGGGCACCAAATTGGTGACGGTGTCTATCCTCGCCACCCAAACGGCGTGCGCCGCCGCTGCCACAACGACGGATAAGGACCTTGGCGGCGCTAAGGGCGCCGCAATGGTGACCGCCGCTTTGCCGGCGGGCGGCGCTGCCGCCACCTCGTCGGACAATGACTTGGGCGGCGTCCAGGGATCCTCCAATGATACGGTGCCCATGATTGCCGCTCTGCCGGCGTATGCCACCGCCGTGTTGAAACCAGCACGCCCTGGAGGTCGGCGACGCCACACCAACGCTGTAGTCCTACGCGACCCCGTCGGTGACGGCGGCGCCGCCGGCGGGGCAACGGGAGTGCGACGGCCGGCGGGGGTCCGCGGCGCCGACGACGGTAGGCGCGGACGGAACTGGGGAGCGGGCACGGGGACGGCGGGCCCGCCTGTGCGCGCGGGTGGGAGCCTACCAAGGGGCGCCCCCGGACGTCGCGCCCGCCGGGGGGTCCGGGTTGCCGCGGCCAGAGTGCGCGGCAGGCGATAGCCGACCGGGCGCCACGCGGAGGTTGCAGGGCGTTGCGCGCGGAACGGTCACTCCACCTCGTCTGTAAGGATCGCTTCGGGGTTCTTGATAAGCATGGAGGGAATTATCCGCTTCGGTTGGTGGTTTCCCGAGTCAATTCCCAATCGGGGAAGTGGGCCCGGGCAACGGTTTCCGCCCTTTTAGAACGAATGGCGACGACGGTGGGAGGCACCGTCGTCGCCGGAAAGTAAACCGTGTATTCATGTCTTGGTGCTTCGATCGGCCCGACTTCCCGGACCTCGAGTCCCATAGCGGGTGTCGCACGAGCAGCGTAGACGGCCGTTACTTTCCTCCTCCTGAGGTAACCCCTTTGATCTTGGTACTACATTTGGCGCTCCGGGTGAGACCCGGTGTATGCACGCGGTGTGTGTTGAGGATCGACACCTCTTTCGGTATATGGGTGGGGGGACCCTCGTTTGTTGTATTGCGGTGCGGTTACCGAGGACATCCGATCGATACGCGGGCTCCGCTTCTTCGGCTCGCGGATCTTCCTCATCTTCCCCGCTCGGCGGGGGCGCTCCTCCGTTAGAGATGCCCGCCACTTTCCGGGTGACGGACGCGCCACCGGCGGGAGACCCCGGGGCTATGCGGGAGTTGGGAGCCGTGGCCCTCGTTGAGGGTGGAAGGGCGGTCCCGGCTGGCGGCGGCGGCACGGTGGTGGGTGAGTCGAAGTCCCTGCCCGAGGATCCAGGCCGCACGACGACTACCGGGGCTCGTCCTCCTCCCGGCGCGGAACCGACGTCTACGCTGGCGGAATCCCAGCGTGGGGGCGTAGGGGCTCACCCCACGCCCCTGGATGGGCAGCGCCCGGACAGGGCGCCGACCTTTGGCCAGCCCCGCGTGGGAGCAGTGGGCACCTCGTCGGAGACCACGGCCGCCGGGAACCCCGACGGCCTGGGATCGATCCGATAAGTGGATGCGCTGTCGCTGGAGGAGGAGGAGCTGCAGCGCCGGGATTTACAGCGAGCGTTCGGGGCCACCCCGGAGGACGTGGCCCGGGCCCAGTGGCAGCGTTCCACCAGGGACCACTGGTCCCTGGACCAGCCGTCGGCGGGGAGCAAGTTGGGACCCAGTCTACACGGGGTCAGGGGCGCGGCCAACAACGGGTTGTCGCGGTCAGCGGCCGACACTGCACGCCTACGCCACTTGGCCCTGGTGTTCCGAGATGCCGCAGAGGAGGCGTCCACCGCGGCTTGTTATGGAACCCCGATTTCGAGGCGCAGTGCAGCCTCGGCACTCGCGGCCGCCCAGGGGCCGTCCCCGAGGTCGGCGAGCGAGGGCGAAACGGCTGCCCCTGGGCTCGGCTCGGACACACCCGGCAGGTCAGCCCTGGGTGCCGGCCGTGCCGCAGGGGCGCCCGTGCTGACGGTGGCCGCCACCCGTGCCGGACTGTCTCCGCGGTCGTGATCGCGGCAGGCTGCCGCGGGGCGGCCCCCTAGGGACGGGGCCCGTCGGGAGAAACGTCGTTTGCGCCCTTTTGCGACGCGAAAGGTCGCCCTCATCATCGGGGCCCTCCTCGTCGACAGAGAGCGAGCACAGCCAGTCGCCCTCGTCTACCGACCCCAGTGGGACGGACTCGACGAAGAGCAGCCGCAACTCGACCTCATCCGCCGCCAGCGGTAGCGACCACGGGGCGCTAAGCCGTCGACGACGGGCTCGCGCGGCTGAGAAGCGCCCGGAACGCGCGCTGGTGCAGCAGGCGTTGCGCGCCTTCCGATGGGAGCAGCGGGAGAACACCGTGGTGGACCCCCCGCTTCAAGGGGCTCCGGTCACCGGCACGGTACCGTCTCGCACAGCGGGGGGCACGCTTGCACCTCCTGCGCGTCAACTCCATCCGCGGTATCCGCGCGGATGTCAAGGCCTTGATGCACGCCTTGCTGCAGTTCGCGGGCGATACCCCGCTGGGGTCTGTGACGTTCCTCGGAAACTTCCAGACGGCCTGTGACGGAAGCGGCCTGAACGAGGGGACGGCAATGACACTGCTCAGGGGTTGACAAGATAATTATCCGATATCCGGGGCTACTGTAATTTCAGACAAAGTGAGCACGGGTAGCATCTATTTTCCCAATGAGTTGCAGATATCGGAGGACTGTAGTCCAGAGCATCCCATAGGTTGTCACCTTTTCATCAAAGGACCATCATGGACAAATATTCTTCGACATATTCTCGGATATATCCATATTCTTGTTCGGATACGGCCAAAAACCCGTATTGTGACAACCCCTGCACTGCTGCAGTACTTCGTCACAAGCGATGTGCTCGGAGTGCTCCAGCGCGCTGAGGACACCCACGCCTCACGGCGGCTCACGTACAAGCGCGCGGTCCGCGCCCTTCTCAACTTGTACCTCGATGGGGACGATTTTGAGGACAACCTGTAGTCGCTCATGCAAGCAAAACAAGAGAGGTGGGAGGACGAGCACGAGTTTGCGAACCACATGCTCGATGCTAATTGTGCCCTGCGCTTGGTCCTGGAAGAGGGCGAGCTCAAGAGTATCCTACGCAAGGAAGTCGGACGGGAGGTCCGGGCGCTGGGCCGGAACTTCAACACCCAGGGCCGGACCATTCCCAAGCTGCGAACGTTTCTTGCAGAGGCGGGCGTCGCCACGCGTGAGGCTCGGGGGGGCCAGCCCCAGGCCAAGCCATAGGAGAGGACCTCCCGGGCCGCTGGGGGCGAAGAGCGGGAGCCCCGACGCGCCCGGACGGCAGAATCGGTGGCCCTCCTGGTGGGAGCCGCCTGCGTCAGGTCCGCAAGAAGCGGGCCGCGGCGGGTTTCCCTCTGGCGCCCGCCTTCTGCCCCCGGGTCCAGGCGCGACAGGGGGGGGTCCGCCGCGCATCGTCAGGGGGCACGGACCTGGCCCCAGGCCAGGCGCTGCCCGTCGACGACCAGGCGCTGCCCGCGGATGCCCCGGCCCCCTCTCCAGTGCTGCCCGTCGCCGTGTCTTTTGTGGCCCAGGGCCACTCCGCCCCCCGGCCGTGGTGCGGTGGGGATGGTATTCCGGCCGACCCACCCGCCAACGGGGCGCGCGTCGGGGGCGGGGGCCGGCCCCGCCTCGGTGGCCGTGCCCGCCGGGAGCGTACCCGCTTCCGCTGTCTTGCGGCCCCCGTCGCGGCATCTGCGGGCCCGCCGGGCTCCCCGACGGGGGGAAAGGAGGTGCTGCGGTTCAGCCTGCACACCCACCGCATCGTGGCCTCGTTGGGCCTGGAAAAGGTTTCCCTTGTCGCATTTGGGGTCGTTGTGGACACAGGGGCGGGGCCCCACCTGGTCCGCCGGAGCGGTGTCGCCCCTGACTGGCTCCTGCAGGTGGCCACCTCCAAAAAAGAGGAGCGGGTAAGCCTCCGGGACGCCAACAACGCGCGGCAATGCACCAGCGGTACCGGCACGCTGTGGCTCCAGACGGATGCACGGATCGCCCCTGTGACCTTCCTCGTCGTTCACGACCTGGCGGTCCCGGTCATCCTGGGCTGCACATTAATCGACGACAATGCGCAAGCCATCCTGCCCCAGGACCGGTCAATCCGTTGGACGGACGGCTTCGTCACCGCACCACTGCGGGGGCCGCTGGACGACGACGACCGCTCGAAAGTCGTCTCATGCGTACTACGCTCCACCTGCAAGACTCGGCTACCGCCGTCGGTGGCCTCGGTCGTCTGGGTGCGGACCCTGTGGGGGCGCCTGGGCCAGGATTTCTGCATCTCGCGCCTGTTCGCGACGCATGGTATAGCCATTGCCAATGGCGTCCACGACATTGTGCCGGAGCTTTCGTTCCCGGTCATCGTGACCACCTTCGGCCCTCGGGAGGTCGTCCTCTGGCAGCGATCCAATGTCGGCTATGTCAAGCTGCTCACGACCAGGGGCTCTGATGCATGAGTGGCACTCGGATACAATGGATAGATGTACTCGGATATACTCAGATTCAAAATGAGCGAGGCCAATTTTACATACTCTCATCTGATTGGTACAGCCCGTGTAATGGCTCCGAAGTGGACAAACGCAAGTCCACTGACTTATCACTCTTCCGATGCAGGCATACAACTACCTTAGGAAACTTCGCTTGAGAGGCGCTTCAGAACGCTCGAAGTCGTGACAAAGAATGCATGTACATGTTCGAAAAGTGCTGAACAGGAGTAAGCCAACTCAGGGCCGATCATCGCCGATGAAGGCCTGTGTCCAACCCGGAAAGACCCAGTCTCGCGTCGCGCGCGGAGGCTCACGCGAGGCCCACGAAAATCAGAACCAGTCTCAGGACTTGGAGCTAACCGACATACCAAGATGGACACCCAAGTCCATGCCCCAGGCCACTTCACTCTCGCGAGGTTTCTGCTGGTCATGGTCTCGTGTGCGTCGCGTTCAGAACTTACACCGCAACCCGCTCTTTGTTATTTCGTGGCAACGTACATCGCAAGTATATCAAGTCGGACATACTTGTTTAAAAATCTGCTTTATTCTGGACAGAACCCTTATCTTTATTAATATCCTTCTTTTCTGGTCTACGGATACAAATCCTATACGTATTCAAGAAGCTGCGGCGAAACTCTTATCTGATTCCAGAAATGCTGGTGTTGACTATATCCGAGTTGTCCGAAAAGTGACAGACTCGTCTGCCCCTGCTCAAGACAGGAAATGCGCAGGTGCCCCGCGCTGCCCCTCCCGGGGCATCGGCCGTCCCGGCCTTCACGACGCCGACCACCATGGAGGGCGTGGCGGGGGCGGTTCCAGGCACGCGGGTTTCCCCCGCACAGGGGCGGGACCCGGGGACGGCAGTAAAAGCAGGCGGCGGGCCCGCGAACCAGGCGCGGCCCCGGGACCCGGGCGAAGCGGGCCCCTCACGGGGTGCCGCACAGCCCGTGGCTCCGGTCGACATGGAGGACTTGAACCTCCCGAATGCCGACCCGTCACTGCACACCCGGATCCGGCACAAGCTGGGCCAACACAAGGCGATATGGACTGGCCAGGCGCTGGGCGTCATCAATGCCATCCAACGTTGCATCGACCTCATCTCCGAAGCCCGGCTCGTCTGGTTCGCGCCCCGCCGCGCGGGTCACACCGCACGAGAGGCCGAGACGGCCGAGGTCAAGCGGCAGTTGGAAGCTGACGTCATTTAACCGATGTCGTCGGAATGGGGCTTCCCGGTCGTGCTGGCCCCCAAGAAGAACGGAACCCTCCACTTCTGCGTCGAATTTCGACTGCTGAACACCCTGACCAAGAAGGATTTCCAACCGCTTCCCCGGATGGACGAGTACATTGACAGCCTTGGCGAGGCGACCATCTTCTCGACACTGGAGTGCAATTTCGGCTACTGGAAGGTCGCCATCGCGCTCGAGGGCCGGGAAAAGACGGCCTTCGTGTGCCACAAGGGCGCCTACGAGTATGAGCGGATGCCTTTTGGGCTGACCAACGCACTCGCGACGTTCCAGCGGGCCCTGGACATCATCCTCTCCGGGTTCAAGTAGCAAAGCTGCCTCATGTACCTCGACGATGTCATCCTTTACTCGAAGTCGGAGGAAGAGCATATCGGCCACGTCGACCACGTTTTGCGCCTGTTGCGCGAGGCGGGAGTGACACTGCGCCTACCCAAGAGCTGATTCTTCGGCACGACGGTGGAGTACCTCCGGCGCGAGATTAATCCGGGCCGGCTTGGCGTGCTGGACGCGCACACGCGCGCGCTGCGCGAAGCACACTTCCCCACGACCCGCACGCAAGTACGGAGCTTCCTGGGGATGTCCACCGTTCTCCGCCGGCTCGTGCCGAGCTTCGCCCGAGCGGCGGCGCCACTGACCGACCTCGTGGGGTCCACGACCCCTGTCCTATTTTCCCCCGCCACGCCGCTGCAGCAGCAGGCGTTCGACCGGCTCAAGGAGGCCCTTTTGACCCCGCCGGTCCTCGCACTCCCGCGACGCGGGCGAACGTACGTCCTCGACACGGCCGCGTGCGCGTCGCAGGTGGGCCCCACCCTTCTCCAGGAGCAAGATGACGTAAAGCTTCAGTCCGTCGCGTACATCAGCCGGCGGATGGCAACGAATGAGCTCCCCTACGATGTCACGGAGAAGGAGTGCCTGGCTGTCGTCTGACCGTCGCTCAAAATCCGCCCCTACCTCGAGGGTGACGGCTTCCTCTTGCGCACCGAGCACGACTGCCTGCGCTGGATCCTCAACACTGCGGGATCGGGGAACCCCCGCCTTGCGCGCTGGCGCTTGCACTTGAATGAGTTGGATGATGACGTCTCCTAGAATCTGGGGATGACGCCTTACATGGCGGACAGCATCTCCCGCCTGGAGGCCGGGGCCAGAGACGAGACGGCGTTCGATGAAGCCGTCCCGGTGTTCGCCACTCGGGCCAGTACGGTCCGGGGGCTCGACGCCGAGAACTAAGTTGGCGGTCCCACGGTCGGTGACACTAATCGTGACACGGCGCTCTCCGCTCAGGCTGCGGACGGATACTACCAGGAGGCTGTGAAGGCCTCGAACGCCGGATGCCACATCCCGTGCTTCGAGGACCCCAATGTGATCCTCCGCCGCCGCGCGGCCCACGCCGGCGCCCACCAGGTGGTGGTCCCGGCCTTCTTGCAGGAGCAAGTCCTTCACCTCGAGCACGACGCGACCGTCCCGGGGCACCGCGGGGAGTCCCGCATGTGCGCGGCGATGCGGCGGTATTACTTCTGCGTGGGCATGGCGGCAGACGTCGTCTCTTACGTTAGGAAGTGCGACAGCTGTGCACGACAGCAGGTGTGCCCCCTGGTGCGGCGCTCGCCGCCCACCCTGTTTCCAGCTACCATGCTCTTCCAGGACATTTCTGTGGACCTCTATGGGCACTTCGCTTGGACTTCCGCCGGCCACCGGTTCATCCTGGTGATAACCGATCGGTTCACCAAGCTGGTGCGTGCCCTCCCGATGGACGGTACGTCGGCGGTGGACTGCGCTTCCGTGGTCCTGGAAATCTGGGTGGCCGCCTATGGTCCGCCGGACCGGCTGATGTCCGACGGGGGACCGCAGATCACAAGCCACGTTTGGGGCCAGGTGTGAAACTTGCTCTCCATCGAGCCGAATGTGACGTCTCCGTCCCACCCGCAGACGAGCGGGCAAACGGAGCGGTTTAACCACACAATGCACACCATCTTCAACCACTATGTGGTGGTATATCCACAGTCTTGCGGCCATCTCCTGGGGGCGCGGACGCTTGCGCACAACAGTCGCCCGCACCGGAGCATCGGGGTCGCCCCGCTGGAGCTGGTCAATCCTATGGGGGTGTCGATCTGGGCGTTCAAGGACGTCTTCCGAACAGGGGAGTACTCGCTCACGGCGCAAGGCGGCAAGGCCGCAGAGAAACGGGCCCAGGCCGCCTCGCTGACCCGCCTCGTGCAGTTCGTCCCGCAGATGCGGGCAACGCTCAGAGCGACGCAAGGGCGCTACAAGCGCGACCACGACAGACGCCTCGCGCTGCGCGCGCAGAGGCTCACCGTTGGGGGCAGCGCGTGGCTGCTCGACAACGCTCAAAAGGAAGGTGCCGGCTGAAAGCTGACGGACGTTGCCCGCGGGCCCTTCACGCATGGTCCTACGGTCCTCCTCGACGTGGATGGGGAGCACCGCCGGGAAAACGTGGCTCACGTCGTCCGCGGCGCGGGCGCGCCTGTCGCGTGTCTTTTCCAGCACCCCGCTTTGCGGATGGCCCGGTCCGTCTATGGGGCAGGGGCCGATGGCCAGCGGGACGCCGTGGACCGGATCGCAGACCACGCCTTGTTGCTCTAAGGACAACACGGGTCCATGTCTACTGGACCGGGTACCCCCAGCCCACCTGGATGGACGCCCCCGACGAGCCGCACAAGACACTGCGCGTCTATCTGCGCCGCGCCGCGCGTCTGGGCTTTCCGCATACGTCCGCCGACCCGCCGCCGGCGTCCTCGAGTGCCCCGTGCCCCACCGTCGGGGCCGCCGCAGGCGTCGCTGCCCCGCCGCCTCCGGCCGTCCACGCCTGACCACTTGGGTCGGCGGGGCGGCCGATATCTGACGGGATGGGGGGGGGGTAGGGTTTTTCGGTGGGGTTTGTCGAGGTTGTCGGGCCACTGGGTCGCTAGGACCAGCGGTCACGGAGCGTCGGCATCACACGGCAGCGCCACGATGAACCGCACGCACTTTCGGGGCACAAGGAGAATGCCCGCGGATTTCTGACAAAGCAGCCGACGGCCAAACGCAGCCCAAGCAAGCGCTGCACCAACAAGGCCAGGGAGACTCCCTTAGTCGCGGCCGAGGTACTCCGACATTTAAACGGGGCGGCCCTCCCTACACAGGACACGCCGCACGGCGGCATGGAACTGCTTCGCCCGAGTCCGCGGGGTCTCGAGGCACGGCGGCAGGACGCCGGCGAGCCCGATGCGGACGTACTTCACCAAGGCGGCGGTGATATTCGTGGACGCACCTCGGCCCGATATACGGCCGCGTCGTGCCCAAAGACGGGACCGATCTTCTCGGACGTACGCGAGTCCCGCCACGCCGTGGCTGTCATCGGGGCACGGGGCTCCCACAGCGAAGGCCAGCCACCAGTCTTAAGCGCCGTCCGGCTGCCCCGGGACGGGGGTCGCGACGGGGCCCAAAATCCCCAGCTCCAGCAGCCCCGCCGCTGGGCCGTCTTTGTCGGGACCGGCGTCCCAGCGCACGGAGCGCGGACCCCCGGCGCCTGTCCCGACGCCGTCAGAGGGGTATTCCCCGCCGTCCCGACGGGACTCCGACCCCAGGTGGCGGCCGTCCTGGGCGCCGCTCTGCGACCCAGCGGCCGCCCCGGCGCCGGCGGTGGGGTACTCCCCGCCGTCCTGTCGGGGCTTAGAGCCTCACTGGCGCCCACCAGGGGCGTCGCCCCCACGGCCTTGACCGCCGTCGGTGCGACACATGGGGCCGTCGCGGACGGCGGCAGCATGGCTGCGACCGTCTTTCTGACTGGCCGAAAGCCACGCGGGGTAATCGCAAGAATCGGCAACGCGGCCGACTTCGCCTTTTCGACGGTCTCCGTGGTCCTGTCGGGCGCGTACATCGCCACCACCCGCATCGGCCGGCCACCCGTCCCCAAAGTCGTCTCTGGCCGTGCCGGGGGAGCCTTCATGCCGCTTCTCGGCCCAGCGTCCTTCAGGTGCCAACCCGGACCCGTCATCACGGGCCGCCGGATAACGGTCCCAGTCGGTGTTGGCCGCTGAGGACAACGCGGCCCCTCCGCGGCGTCCCGCCCCTGGACCCGCGGAATTCCATACGCGCGCCTCCCCTTCGCCCCCTCCGGGCCCGTGAAAGCCGAGCTCGTGGATGGGCGACCCCGGCGCGGGCAAGGCGGCTGGCCCAGCCGGGGCACCCCGCGAGGCGTCTGCCGGAGACCCAGTATCGGCGGAACGGGGCTGAACAAGGCCGCCACGCTCATGTCGCCGTGACGCCGCTTCCGTGCGCGGTACGCGGCCAACGCGGCCGCCTCCTCCGTCGACGGCAGGACATCCTCCAAGTCGGGCATCGGGAAGTCGGCGGGCACCACCCAGGCCTCCTCCATCACGGGTAGCACTCGGTGGACGGCGTCCGCGAGCCGGAGCTCCGCCAGCATGACGCCAAACAAGGCACGCGGCGACCGCGGGACGCCCACGATGCGGACGTAGTGGCACCAGCGGTCCGCGACGTCACCCCCTTGGTGAGGCAGCAAGGTTCTGGGGGCCTGACGGGTGCGGTTGTGGTGGTAGGGCAGCCGGTCGTGAACGGCTGCCCAAGGCACCGCCCGTGCGATGGCGTCGTACTACGGCAAGGAACCCTCCGCGGAGCGATCACCCGCCGCCAGGTCTTCGATCGAGAACTTCTCCGTCAGGGCGTAGCTGAACGTCGACGAAGGCTCGTAGACGCCGTGCGTCTCGCGGTCCGCGAGGAGCAGCCCCGACACGATAGCCACAGTCATCATGACGCACGCAGTACCCTGGATGGGATGCTTGGGTACGCCTGGAGCAGGGACTACTGTTCGTGTATGACGGGCGGACACTCGTACGTCAGCAGCCGCAGCGTTGCGCACCGCGTGGCCATCGCCGGCGGCGAAGGAGCACGCGCAGGGGCCCATCCGATGCCGGACCGCACGGGCAGGAATATCGCCTCGAGCCCCGCGCGGCGGGAGCTCACAAGCATGCCGCGCGAGCGGCGTGCGACTTCCACTGACAAATCCGCCCACGCGGTCGTCTTGCCCACCGGGCTCACAGCAAGCAAGGGACCCACGCCTCAGATGTTGACGAGCGCTTGCGAGTGGCCGAATGGGACCGCGGGGCGGTGGCGCAGACGGGCATGACACTTCTGGTGGTAGGCGCACTCTTCGCCGCCGTCGACAAACGGTAGCTCGGCCGCGGGGTGCAGTACCAAAAGTAACCGGCCCGGGTTGCACCGCAACATGCAACGCAACAACGCCGCACTGCTACCGACGGAGCGGATGAAGGACCCGAACTCGTGCTCGGCTGTCGGCCGGGCGTCGTACCCCGCCGCCGCGGCGAACTCCCGGAAGGCCCGCCACACGGCGTGCGTCCCGTTGGCATGCTGGGAATGGGCGGATCGGCAGACGTCGCTGACAAGCAGCCAATCATCCGCCGCAACGGCCGGCCCCAGAGAGGCAAGCCACGCTCGGACGGCGTTCGGCGCCGGCCGCGATGGGAGAACGGGAGCCGCCTGCCCCAACAACGGGGGCCGTTCCTCCGACGCGACCGTGGGACCCCGGCCTCGCGCCGGGGAAGTGCCCGCGCCCACGGCAGAAGCCGCCGACGCCGCAGCCCCACCCCCACCACTAGTCGCCGCCGCCGCACCCACCATCCGCCATTCACGACGGTTGGGGTCGTACGGCAGCCGCAGGCCAGGAGGCAACGTCGGGCGCGCGGAAATGGGCGGACGGGCCCTCGTCGGTCCCGGCGTAGCCTGTGTGGAAGTCGCCGGCAATGCCTCCGTCGCGGCGTCAGCCGCAGACGGGCTCGCCAGGGGCGCGGCTGGAGCGGCTTCGACGAGGTCGGCGGCCGATCGCGTCGGGGGCGCGGCGGACGAAGCCCTACTGGGGCTATCGGGGCGCGTCGCCCGGGACGGCTCCATCTCAGCCGAATGGGATGTAGTACTACGGGACCCCTTCGGTGACCGCGGCGCCACCGGCGGGGCACCGGGGGTGCGACGGCCGGCGGGGGTCGGCGACGCCGACGACGGTAGGCACGGACGGAACGGGGGAGCGGGCACGGGGACGGCGGGCCCGCCTGTGCGCGCGGGTGGGAGCCTGCCAAGGGGCGCGCCCAGACGTCGCGCCCGCCGGGGGGTCCGGGTTGCCGCGGCCAGAGTGCGCGGCAGGCGATAGCCGACCGGGCGCCACGCGGAGGTTGCAGGGCGTTGCGCGCGGAACGGTCACTCCGCCTCGTCTGTAAGGATCGCTTCGGGGTTCTTGATAAGCATGGAGGGAATTATCCGCTTTAGTTGGTGCTTTCCCGAGTCAATTCCCAATCGGGGAAGTGGGCCCGGGCAACGGTTTCCGCCCTTTTATAACGAATGGCGACGACGGTGGGAGGCACCGTCGTCGCCGGAAAGTAAACCTTGTATTCATGTCTTGGTGCTTCGATCGGCCCGACTTCCTGGATCTCGAGTCCCATAGCGGGTGTCGCACGAGCGGCGTAGACGGCCGTTACTTCTCTCATCCCCCTGATCGTGGTACTGCGAACGCCGTTTCCGCATCGCTTGGCGGATACTTCGGGCCGCTGCCGCTGCTGTCGGTATCCCGAGCGGGCCGCTCCACCGTTTCAAGGCAGTGACCCGTGCCGTTGTCCTCCATGACGACGACCTTGGGTACCAGTAAGGCCTCACTCGCGGGGAGACGACGAGAGGTCGATGGGGAAATCGTCATGCTCTGATGGCGCAGACCAACTGCGTCCGCCTCACGGATGAGCTGGTGAATGCGGTCAAGCATGTTCTATTTCTCCGTCTGCGTCCGTTGGTCGCCTCTGGAAGGCGAAGGAAACCGGCCGGTGCCAGAGATGCTCTCCGAAGAGAACATGTCGTCTCCTGGTGCGGAACGACGCGCAGACATGGCTTCACGTGGTTGAGAAAGTCAGACAAAGATGGCCTTCGCAAAGTGGGAATTGTGTACAGTCGGTATTCAATATTTTCCTCACGGAAAAAGACGACGTCCGTACGAATCAGTTTGACCAGAAGCAACCCGTCGATCTTAAGCCCTGGGACCGTCTCTACGTGATGCTGGCACGCTAGACTGATATCACATGCGCACACGCCGGGGTAAAGACTCCGCCAGAGACTTCAAAAGAGAAGCAAGGAAACCTCATCCATGAAGAGGGCAGAAGCCCACTCAGCCGTCCAGCCAAGGCGCTCCGCGGCCCACACCAGGCGCTTGGCTATTTTCTTGGCAGACAGGAAGAATGTTTTTCAGGCAAACTGGGACTGGAACCTCGTGCCTCGGAGGGTCCCACAGACAGTGGAGACAGACACTGTGACTGTGTTGGTCACATCCTCAGCTTGGCAGCGCGTGGAGTTGGCCAGCTCCGTCACTGAGGCCATAGAAGAGAACCGCTGTTGCATATCCCCCGCTTCAGGGTTCGCAGCTCACGGTCCTTCGAAATATTGGGACGGCCACGCTTGTCCACACTGGCGCGGGCGGGCGCCGCGCGGACGGGCGGATCCGCGTATGCGACAGTGCTTCTGGAAGGCCCCAATACCGTACCGATCGACAGAATAGATTTTTTCTGTTGGAGGAGGGCAGTGGTGGCGGCGCGGTCATAGTTGTTAGAAAGAGGGCGATGTTATGAGTCGGACATCGTGCCTGCTGACCCTGGCGGCGCCCTTCGCGCTGAGCTGTGGGCTGTTAGAGACGGACAGGGCCAAAGCACTCTGGCGTTCTCACACGCCGAATGCGGCAATCGGGTGCAATCTGCAACATCGGGACGCCGGATCTGGCCCCTCAAGTTTCTTCCAAAAGCGTACGGATAATATTGGGACCCGACTGTACAGTAGTAGCGGTGGGGACAGGGGGCCAGCTCCAAGGAAGAACTGGGTCGGAAACGATGTAGAGCAATGAAACCACCGCGACACAGCAGGGCCGACATGCAGCGAACCTGGCAGTCAGGATGGCGAGCACACACCTGCTACTGGCCTAGATCCCACAAGTCGAACGAGTGGCCACCTGTACATGTGGACGAGCCGCGGAGTTGGCCTTGCAGCTTTTCGTCCAATCTCTCCATTTCGGGGAGATCCCCAGGACCTCATCGTCGGGAAACCGCACGACGCTACTTCGGAGAGCCTGCAGCCGTGTCTCGGAAACTTTCGAATTGCCCCCAGTATCCTCTGAATCGGGCTTACCGGGCTGTTTTCGACCCCTCTCCTCCCCAGTTTGGATCCAATTCAGTGCCATCGCGATCTTCGCTTTATTGCAGCCAGGACTAGCGCAATACGACCCTGACACTCATCATGGACGTCTGAAAGCCGTGTGACGGGAGCCCTCGGCACACGCGACGCCACGTGCTTGAGGACTTACGTTTTGCCCACCGGAGCGATACTTGTGAGCGACCCTGGGCTCGATTTGTAGTCACCCAACCGTTCAAAACATTGCCACTCCAAACTGTCACACGTACCGCACCCCGGAGAGCAGTCGAACCTGGTCACCGCGGTGCCAAGTCGCCTCGTTTCGGCAGGGTTCGTTTCAGGACAAGGACTATTATACAGCACGCTCCATTGCGTCCCATCTTCCCCCCCGCCATTCCTCCCCCCACCCCTCGCGCCCCGCCACTATCCTCGCCCCGCCCCCCGTCCCGCCGTCACCCACCTCTCCGCGTCCCCCATCACAAAAGAAATGCAAGATATCCCAAGCAAACGCAAAGCGATCCCAGAGAACAGAAGAAAGAAGCATGAAGCCCAAGCAATCAGATGAAGGGAGAGAGCGAAAGGCACAGAGAGACCCATCGATATGGCGTGACTTGCTGCCAGGCGCAACATTAGGGGGGGCACGAGTCCGAGTCTGAAGCCATACTTTAGTCCACTCCCAGCGCCCCGGACGACCGACGCCGGTCCCAAAATGTCTTCTTGGGCCGACTCACCTCCTCCTCCTCGGAGTGAGAGCGGTCGATAGAGTGCCGATGCCATGATGGCACGCGCCACGTCCCCGCCCCTACTCTACGCGGAATTGAAGACAATGGCGGCAGCTCCACAATACGTAACGGCTATGGCGGCGGCGTGTCCACCCTACTGACCACCAACACCCCCCACAACCCAACCCGCTCGGGCTGCCACGGCGTAAGCGCTGCCAGAAGCATTGTCGTGGCGGCCAACACCTCCCGCCCGTGCTCTGCTCCTCCCCCGAGCCCCTCTAGCAGGGACGCCGCCATTGCTTGCAGCCCCAATATGGCGCCCTCAGGCGACGCCGGCAGGCGCGGCGGCGCGTATGCATGGCTTTCCACCCCCCCCCTTCCCTGTTCCCGTCCCCTCCCCAGCAGTACCCATGCCAATTCTCTCCGTCCCCATCCCCACCCCCACCGTTCCCGTCAGCACCCGTACGGTCCCAGTCCCCACCCTCCTCCGAGGCCAAGTCCACCACCGCGGCTGCCTTCTCCTTGTGCGGGATGATCCATGCATCCAACATGTCCCGCAGACCCTTCACCTCCACGTCCATTAACTGTACGTCCGGGGGGAGGGTGGCATTGTCTACCGAGACGCTCAACTGGGTGGCATCATTCACCACCGAGTCGCAGACGCCATGAGGGATCTTAGCCCTGTCATCCTCGTCATGGTTGGTGTTGAACACTTAGCCCAGCAGGCCCACGCCTCGTAGACGAAGACGTGCAAGTACCGAAGCTCCTTCGACTAGACGGTACGCCCCAAAGCACAAATTTCCGCAGTGTCGCGTACGCTCAACGACCTTCTTCCTACCGACGGCCTCCAGGTGCTCCGTTTCCAACGACACACGAAATTATGGGCAGCAATCATTCTCCCACACCAGACACAAGCACCAAGACGCCAAGACAAAAACCCGCCGAGATAACAGCAGATTGTTCAGTACGAGCTCTCAGGCATATCAACTCTCCACTCCCCCCACCGCACCCAACCGTGTCGTCACGTGAACACAGTACACACATCATCCCCTCAGTCCAACAGAAAGCCACAGTAGACACAACCAGCGTTCCCTGCTCAGCACAAATGCAGAGGTCGAGAACTAGGTAGAGACGAGTGTAACCTCGTCCCTCCCGTCGGGGTCTGTCATCGCGTCCGGGTCCACACCGTAGTAGACCATCATGGCCAAAAACGAATTCACCACCCCACGCCACCGGGCTGATGCACGCCGATGTCCGCGCCACCTGAGGAAGATCTGCATCCTGATCGGCTCCGTCCCGCCGATCTTGTACCCGCTTCCGACTGCCCACGCACGAAAGATGACCGTCATTTGGCTGGAGTGGACCTTGTTGCGCGTCATTCCCAACCAAGGATTGAGCAGCTTCTGCGTCGGGCCTCTCCGGTCGCTCACATTGGGAACGGTCCGGTTCATCTACGTCAGACATTTTTCTGCGTCGTCCTCGTTCACATTGGCGACCTCCATAAAGACCTTGGTGAGGAACGGCCCGAAGCGGACTTTCGAGTTGAACACATCGTCCTTCCTGGCCCGAAACACGATGCCCCTGTACATGTTCCGTGTCAGGGAGGCCCTCAGAGCCTGAATCAGGGGCTTCTGGATGCATCCGTGCCGCCCGGCAGCATCCAACACGGCCGGCGACTTCCCGGCTATACCTGAATCGCCCGCCCCCACAGAATCACTTGCCCGCCCGTAACTACCATCCGCATTCGGGGCGTCCATCTGGCGCGCGGGGGTTTCCGGGGTATCCACCTCGGGCGGAGAGGTGACCATGCGCTGGCGAGCGGCATGGTAAGTGACAACAACCGCCGCCGGTATGACAGCCTTGGAAAGAGCGACCCTGGCCAATGCAGTCGTCTCTGCAGCCCGTGCTGCCACCAAGCTATTGTGAGCAAATATATGTAGTAGAAGGAGCTCGGGCGTCGTCTCACCCCACATCGTGGAAACCACAGAAACGGCGATGCCGTCGATCCTCCAGACCAGCGCCTTGCCGCTGTCGGCCACTGCAGCGTTGACGACACGCTCAAGCAGCCGCTTTCGTGAAAGTGAAGATTCACAGGAAGGCTTGCCAGGCGCGCCGACGGCCTCACCATCCCGATAGGCGTCAGAGCACTCCCAACAATGTCGGACTAATGCCACGCGCCTGCCACGTTGCAGAATATTAGCGAAACGTGGCTATTAGT
>ENA-ORXR01001510-ORXR01001510.1-marine-metagenome-genome-assembly--contig:-NODE-1510-length-24494-cov-14.466560_pt1 | contig 24494 bp, 16 predicted proteins | sample MGYA00237866_ERZ511479 | MGnify/ENA metagenome assembly ERZ511479 | reverse complement strand
CGCCAGCCTCGAGCAATGAAAAAGAAAATGGTGGGCCTGGAGGGACTTGAACCCACGACCAAAGGATTATGAGTCCCGTGCTCTAACCAACTGAGCTACAGGCCCAACCTGTTGTAAACTAATTACTTATGACATGTAAGGCAACTTACTAAAACTTTCTTGGGACGGATTTGGGACGGATTGTGTTACAATCACGTCCCAAGAGGTTCCAAGTGTCGAAGAAGAAGTCATATCAGAAGTCAGTAAAGTTCGCAGGCGCGATCATACGCAAGCGTGGTTCGAAGTGGCAAGTTGAAATAAACCACAGCGACAAGCGAGTGCGCAAAACCCTCCCCACTCTCGAAGAAGCGAAGGGCTACGCGGAGCGCATGAAAGTCGCGGTTGCCAATCAAGGTGCAGGCGCTTTCGACCTCGACTCAAAGGAGCGCGTGGATGCCCGGCAGGCACTCGACATGCTGGAGGGTCGAACCACCTTGGTCGAAGCGGCCAAATACTGGATCAAGATGAACAAGGCGCCAGACAAGGAGATCCTGGTCGCCGAGTTGATGGAGGACTACGTTCAATCAAAACGCGCGCAGAACCGCCGACCGGCCACGATCAACGAGGTCGAAACCAAGCTCGGTCTCTACTTTCGAAAAGGGAAGATCACCTACCTTCACGAACTCACGCGTGACCAGATCCTCGGCTGGCTTGACGAACACACGAACACACCGGTTGGACGGAACAAGAATCGGCGGCTCATTCACGGCTTCCTCAACTTCGCGTTGAAACGCGGCCTGATTGCCGCCAACCCTGCGGCCTCAATCGAGAACGCTTCCGTGGACGAGAAACTCCCCGAGGCGTACAGCGTGGATGAAGTTGAAAAGCTTCTTACGCGCGCAGTCGAGGCGTACCCCTCGATCGTGGCCAACCTAGCAGTCGGCTTCTTCGCTGGCTTGCGTCCCACCGAGGTCCTCAAACTAGACTGGGCCTCAGTAAGTTTCGATAACGGCTCAATACTCGTACGACCAGAAACAGCGAAGAAGCGACGCACGCGACATGTAGAAATCAGTGACAACCTGCGAGCATGGCTCGAACCACTCGCCGAGGTCAGCGGCCCCCTCAGCCCTCCGGACAGCACGTTCCGGAAGCTCCGCACCAAACTGAAGAAGGACACCGGGATTCGCTGGGTCTCCAACGGCCTTCGACACTCCTTCGCTACGTACCACATCGCACTGCACCAGGACGCAGCGAAGACGGCCCACCAGCTTGGACACACGCAGAACACAGACCTGCTGTTCAACAACTACCGCAGCTTGGCCACCAGAACTGAAGCGGAGCAATACTGGGGCTTGTTACCCTAGAGGTGGGAGAGAAATTCGAGAGGTACGGCTGGTATTTTAACAATTTTTAAAAATTATTTGAAAACTCCGGCCTGCCTGCGCTATAAACTTTCCATGACCCTGTCAGCCCAACTTAAACAATCATGCATCGCCCGGAAACGTCCGGGGAGATGGAGTGTGTTGGGCGAATCGAACACCTGTCCCACCAGGACCGGGGAGACTCAGTCTCTTCGCCTCCTTGAGGGCTCTACGTCCCCGTTGATCATGACCTTCCACTTCGGCAGGTCTAAAGCGACTAACCAGTCTGCCAATCCCGGAACCGTTCGATTCAAGCACCGGGGACATGTTGCCGCGAGCCGTTAGGCTCAAGGTACATCTTTCATAGATGATATTCATCCCTCGCCCAGTGATTCTGGGTCGGATCCGTAACACGTCGGCGACCAAACAGGTCGCCCCGCGACTTCCTGCAACATCTCGTTGCCACGGAACGTCAAACGAATCCTTCCAATCACAATTTCTGAGGGCCCATGAACCCCACATTCCTAACTCGGAGCGAGGCTGCCGAATATCTTCGGATCTCTCCCCGCACCCTTCACCGCTACACGAAACGACGACTGATCACGTTCACACAGATCGGGCGCCGCATCTTCTACCGTCAACGCGACCTCGACCAGTTTCTTGAGAACCACACCGTCAAGGCGGTGGATCTAGATGGAGGTGCAAGATGAGTCGCCCCTTCAGTCTAAGATACATCAAGTGTACTTGGCAGATGGTTCTCCGGACCTTGACTAAGCTCCCGAAACTCGGGTGCAGGTTATTCTCCAAACCGACGAGGAGCCAGAAGGCTATCTGGGTGGTACGAGTTGAACTGCACCCACCCTATGCCACTCATAGAAAAGTTAGTGGCCGTCCACCAGGCCAAGCTCCTGACAAGGTAGATCTTTCACCAAGAGGCTGAAGGTCACTATCGGTTCCCCAACCCGCCCTCGGGCGGTTTTTTACCCATCACCCCTTATGCCCTTATGCACAACTTCTATATCGACTCGGACTATGTCCCGCCCGTCGACGCGTTCGAAGGACCGCGTGGCGACGACCTCCCGATCCCGACCCCCTGCGCCGAGATGCTGTTTCAGCCCACCTGGCCCCGGGAAGATCTTCGCCAAACCGTACCACTGAAAGCCTACCCGGGCTACGCGATCGACACCTGGGGGGTAGTCTACAAGCTGACATCTACACGCCCCCAGTACAAGCGCCAGGCCACCTGGGAAGCCCTCCCCGAACGCAAGAAGTACTCGGCCTCAAAGCGCATGCAGTCAGTGCTCCGCCTGCCCCATGGCAAGCAGCGGTCCCGACCGCTCCCGCCCACCGCCACCAACTGGCTAGCTCCGGAGGGGTGGCGCCCGCACGCGTTCTCGGACGTCGGATACCTGTGCGTACGGCTCCGCGTTGACGGACACCGACAACTGGTACGGCTCGCCGAGCTCATGTGGGACACCTTCGCCCCGATGCCCCGCCTCGAGCACGAAGTGATCTTCCACCGTAACCTCGACGTCACCGACTGCCGCTGCGAAAACCTGCTTGCGGCACGGCCGGAGACCGCCGACACGTACCGCTCGAAGCTCCGCGCCATCGCCATCACTGGCGTCGAGAAGCGCCTGGCACCTCCGTGGGTCTACAAGCCCGTGAACCCCAAGGCCCCGAGATCCCCGTCACCGAAAGCCGCTGACCAGATGATTCTCCTCACCGGACAGGGCATCCTGTCCAGACGGGAGATCGCACAGGCCTTCGGCGTCACCCCGTACCTGGTGGCGCAGTTCATCAAGCAGCGGAAGACCCGTACCATGCTGACCGTCGCCCGGGCAGAGCAGATCGACCAACGCTACTGCAGGGCGGCCGCACTGGTCGCAACGCGGATGGACGACCTCGAAGCAGGCGCGACGCCCGAGTTCACGATCGAACAGATCCGGGCCGCGACGCAGATGGACGGGCACCAGTTCACCCGAGCCATGCTCAAGGAACTGGGCACCGCCGAGCGCGCGCGCCGAGCAGCCGAACAGCCTCTCCTACTGACCATGACAGCGTACGTGGAAAAGTGGCAGGACCACAAGCAGAAGGAACAGGAACGTGCCAACCGAACACCGGGCTACGAGCCGCGCCCCCTGCAGACAAAAGAACCGTACCCCTGACCCGTACAACTCCACACGTACGAGACGAGACGTATAGCTGACCCGCCCCCTTAAACGTCGCCCCTTGCGCCGAAGGCGCCATCGGCACGTTTTCTGGGGGATTGATTACGTGGCCAGTTTTATGAAAAAGAAAATTCACGAGCCCGCAGGGTTTATCCCCATAGGGGGAGGGCCCAAATTTGGGCTACGGGAGTGCAACTGTTACAGTTACAACTACTTACGAAAACTTACTGTAAAACGATAAGTCCAAAAGTCCCCTGTTTTCTAGTGTCTGCTTCGACACCCGGGTCGCGGGAGTGAAAATAAAAAACGCCCGACCGTTTTTGGGTCACGCAAGTTAAAAATAATATTCCAAGCAACATATCATGCCTATACCAACCGAACCCATGATCCTGGCCATCGACCAAGGTCCCACGCACAGCGGCGCCGTCCTGTACAACTGCTCGAACTACGCCGTCGCAGGAACGAGCCGTGTGCAACGCCGCGCTGTACCACGCCTGCGCTGCTGCCCACACCAAGAACAACAGCAAGCAGGGCGACTCCGTCCTGATCAAGGTCCCGTTCCACTCACGCAAGGAGAAGGTCGACCTCGTGATCTTCGAGATGTTCGCCAGCCACGGCAGTACGATCGGCCGCAGCACCATCGACTCGATCGAGTGGGGAGGCCTGATAGCCGGTGCGCTGTATATGTCCGGGCTGAACACCGACCACGTCGGCTGGCTGGCCAACGCCACCTGGCGCAACCTCGTCGCAGGCCGTACGTCTGCTACCGAGTCCCAGGCGGGCCAAGCGATCCGTGAGTGGATCTGGGCCTACTACAACGACCCCGCACACCCTGAGCGCCTCATCCACCTCGGAGGTGGGAAGGACAAGTTGAAGGGGATCACCAAGAATCCCGGCCCGCTCTTCGGGATGGCTTCGCACAGCTGGTCCGCACTGGGACTTGCCGTCGGCTACCACCGTTGGTCCTTCATGGCCGAGCAGGCCAAACTGATGGGACATAAGGCCCCACAGGTACCTCTCGTGACAAAGACGCAGATGCAGCGTCCTCAAGAAAACCAAAGATCGAGTCAAAGCATCTACGTTTGATTCAATTAGACAGCTAGGACGCATCATCTATTCCGTCAGGCTTGAGTTTATGAATACGTAACAAGCTGTAGATAAACATGATCCGACAATCCTTAGAAAACTGACACTAGAAGCTATTTAAGTGAGATTCTCCGGATCGCCGTCTGTGGCTCTGCCAGCCATGCCTGATCCATGTGCCTTTGGACGACCAGATCCCGCAGCTGTGACTCCGGTAGACACTCGCTGAACTTGATGGACTCCCGGTAGTTTTCGAGGTCATCCTCGGTCAGGAGTCCTGACAGCTCCCCAGGTTCCGCCAACCGTTGGCGGATCGTCTCTACGTCCACGTGGCCGGGGAACGTCACGCATAGGTTGTCGGACTTCACCTTGTCTCCGAATCTTCTCTGCATGATCCGGGCGATGGTGAAGTTGATCCGCTTGCCAAGGAAGGTCCAGAGGGCTTGTCGACCGTCTGCATGCTCTAACAAGGGGAAGCCGTCTCGGGGAATCCAGTCGTACTCTTCGCGTATGGAAGCGATATGGTCACGAGTGCGGCGGGTCCATATGCCTGACACTTCTCGGCCGGTTACGATGGCACGTATGCTCTCGCACATAACCCTTCCGAGCCCCACGCCATCGCCTAGCCAGCTCGGACGTCCTTGAAGGTCGGTGGGCAACACATGGACGACATGACGATTCCAATCGATTTCCTTCACCAGCCAGGCCTGTGCTCCAAGCAGGAGGACGGGCTGACCGTCTCGTGGGAAGAGGCTGGAATAATCGACAAAGCCGACCTCCCGCCTTCCGTTCAGAACGGTGTATAGCGGGGGACTGGTGAACACCGCGCAGACGTCCATAAAGTGCTGCTTACCGTAGAGCCGCGTTCCTTCTTCGCCGAGCCAGGTAACGTCGTGATCTTCGGCCAGGATGTCTTCCTCGATCATGCGACGGAACACCGCGCGCGCTCGAGGCTCACCGTAGACCTTCATCATTCGAGCGGTGGTTGCTTCCCAATCGTGTAGGGCCATCGCGCCGTCCTGCAGATGGAGGCCAAGGATTTGCTGCGCCGCCACGTGGAGCGGGAGAGGTGGCCCCTCAACGGACTCCACAAATCCCTGTTGCCATAGCCGGATCAGGGCGGCCGCCTGGATGAGCGCGTCGTCTTTGGTGGCAAGAAAGAGACAGTTGGTGTGAACGCCATCTGACCGACGCCCAGTGCGCCCCATGCGTTGCAGAAAGCTAGCCACCGTCGCTGGTGCGTCGATTTGGATCACACGGTCGAGGTCACCAACGTCGATTCCAAGCTCCAAGGCGCTTGTCGCGACGATGACGCAGTTTTGGGCTTCCGCAAAGGCCTCCTCTGCTTGGCGGCGCTTCTCCGCGCTAAGGGAACTGTGAGAGACGAAAGCATCGACCTCCCGCTGCCGAAGGGCGCGCGCGAGATTTTCGACCCGGGCACGACTGTCGCAGAACACGAGACGCTTCTCGCCACGGTGTAGGCGGCTGATCACCTCGGCCGCGTTATCAAGACTCCCTACGTAGTCCAACTCGACCTCGGGGTCACGGCTCGCGATGCGCGGGGCCGGCGGGTTGATGACGAGGCGTTCGCCAGAGACATGCCCAGCAAACCAATCCAGCAGCTCGGGCGGGTTGCCGACGGTCGCGGAGAGGCCGATCCGCTGCATGTCTTGCACGTCAGCGCGAAGGCCCACAAGCCGCTCCAGAACAGCAAGCAGATGCCAGCCCCGGTCGTCGCCAGCAAAAGCGTGGATTTCGTCTACGATCACTGCCCGAACGTTGGAGAGAATAAATTCGTGATCCGTTCGCCGCGAGATGAGCATGGCTTCCACGGATTCCGGTGTGGTCAGCAGTATGTTGGGCGGTTCCCTCCGAATCACTTTGCGGTCTGTCTCGTCCACGTCACCGTGCCAGACAGCGCATCGTGCGCCGACGAACGAGGCGTACCGCTGCAAGCGTGGTTGGAGGTTGTTGAGCAACGCACGGATCGGACAAAGATACAGAACGCTCAGCCCTTCCCAGGATTCCGATGCCATCTGCGAGAGCGTCGGGAAGATCGCTGCCTCGGTTTTTCCGCCGGCCGTCGGTGCCAACAACAGTACATGTTTCCCGTCTAGGATCGGGTCGATGCTATCGTTCTGTAACGGACGGAGATCCCGCCACTGAAGAGTGTTTACGATGTGGTGCTGGAGCGAGTCATGTAGCCGGTCGAAGGGCTTCATATATCTCCAAGCTCGATGTCGTCGGCTCGCTGTGCTGCGGCTGAACCTCGTTCCTCAAGTGTCATCTCGGATTCCTGTAGTTTTATCGCTCCGTCCCGAACCGGGTCGAAGTCCTCGACGTCCCCCGCCTTGTCGATAAGCTGCACGAGTTTCTTCAAAAAGAGACGTGGCGCGATCCCGACCTTGCCCCCTAGCGAACCTGTCACTTGCTTGGCGATGCCTTCAACAAGACCGTCGGTGACCTTTTGAGTGACGCGGTCCGGATACTTCGCGTGAGACGCGTAGATGTCCCGGATCCTGCAGCCCAAGAGAGTTAAGCGCGACATATCCAACCCACGCAGTTTGATCTGTGGAGCCCTCGCGCTGTCGAAGCGACCATCGGGGCTGAAGTCGGTAGCGAGTCGTTGGGCGATGGGATTCAGCCGCTGGATGCCCTTGTCGCCATCGTAGAAGGAGGGTGTGCCGGTAATCACCAAGTAGAGCCCGGGGAAGGCCCCCTTGTCGATCTCGTCCATCCACTGGCGGAGGGCGTTCAGCCCCTTGTCACGCACGTCGCTGCGCATTCGCTGCAAGGTCTCGACCTCATCCAGCACGAGTACCAATCCAGCATATCCAGAATCGCGAAGAATCAGGAGAAGGCCTTGTAGGAAATTCTGCGCACCGAAGTGGTCGATGTCTCCTTTGATGCCCGCAACACGCTTCACCGAGGCGGCAACCCCGCGTTGGCCGGAGAGCCAGGCCACGAGCCCTTCAGCAGTTGCCAAGTCGTTTTCTTCCATCGCTTGAAAGTACCCACGAAGCGCGGCCGAAAAAGAAGGAGCTTTGCGGGCGACCTGGGCGAGACGCTGTTCCATCAACGTTTGAACTCGGCGGCCGAGTTCCTCTTCACTGACTTCGGCGTCTCCGAGCTCGGCGAGCACGTCCTGTTCCAGCGCATGGAACCAGCCTTCGATGATGTCTCGGAACGCGCCGTCTCGGCAAGCCGCGGTCGATAGCCGCTCCAAGAGTCGGCGGTAGACCGTCTCCAGTCGGTGCAACGGGGTTTCGGTCTCCGAGATTTGGACTTCCGAGGCGGCGAACCCCATTCGCTTCGCACGTTCCTGCATCCAACGAGAGTAAAAGGTTTTGCCGCAGCCATACTCGCCCCGGATGGCCTTGAACTCGCTCCCACCGCTCTTCACTTTTGCTAGTTCGTCGTCGAGGGCCTCGGTGATCCAGTCAAGGCCGACCGCGAACTCGTCCAGCCCCTGACTGGGAACGGTTCCACGCCGAAGCGCGTCGATGATGTCTCTTCGTTTTTCAGGACTGATACTCATGACAATTCAAACTGCTCCTTTAGTCGACGCTCGTTAAGCCGGACGGTGTTCGACGCGCGCTCGAACTCCAAGGCGGCGTATCCATCAACGCTTAAGAGAGGTGCGACGAAGGAGACGGTCCTTCCTATGCGAACGTCGGACAACTTTAGTTCCCGCGCCAAGGCTGAAACGCTCGCGGTTCCTCCGAATCGTTGCAAGGCATCAAGCAGTTCGCCGAGGCGCTTCAAGCTGGCTTCAGTTGCGGCCCGCGGATGGATGGCGCGCTGTTCCTCCATGATGGGTGAGGCCAAAAGTTGTTCAAGCAACGATGAGGTAGAAGCCGTTGCTTCAAAGAGGTCGCCAGTCACCGCTACTGGGGTAGTCTTGGGCTCCGTCGTTTTAACAGGACGTGGCACCGGCGAGACGTAGGCAACGCTGGCATCGGGAGCGAACCACCAATCGGGAGGGCGGACCACATGCTCTTCCCAGCCCTCTGGCTCGGACGTGGCAAACACTCCTACCGGGACCAACACCTCGAGAGGATGGATGCCACCATGGTAGCCGGCCTGCTTCCGGCCATAGCGAACGTCCTCACGCCAACTGGACACAATCGTATGCTCTGAATTCAGAACGCGGTCTCCTCGAATCAACAGTTCGTCATCGGCGAGGTCGGCGGTGCTCTCGTGACGGTATCGACCATCCGTATCGGAATCGCGCGACTCGCTGTTTTGTTCCAGTAGGTGGCCGTGGTCGCTGGTCATCACGAGTATTCGGCCCGACGAAGCAGCAGCGGCGAGGATCCGTTCCAGCATCGGGAGGTGGCGGATCTCCCAAGGGACCATCATCTGCTCCCCCTTGGTCAGACTGTCGTCAATCGCGTTGACTACACAACCGATGCAAGGCGCATCTGAGTGCAGGGCCTCGGCGAACTCAGAGCTCAACCCCGCATCGCCTCCCTTCGCGAGATCCCTCTTAAGAAACAAGCGGGGCCGTGGAGATCCAGGCAACTGCTGTAGGGCGCGGGGAAAACCATTCTCCTCGTTCTGTTTCGCCCCGAGTGTGCCACACAATAGGCTCGAACGGGATGCGGCGGTCGTCGAAGGCAGTGCCGCCAAGGCTGGCCTGAGCGGAGGCTTCCCCCTTGGGGCCAAAGGATGCCAACCATGGTTCTCGGAAAGGTCGGTGGACAACTCGTGAAACACCGGGAGACTCATCCCGTCCATGACTACGAACAGAAGCTTACGCCCTGTCGTCTTCGCCAACGGGATCACGAGATCCGGCAAGATGTCCTCTACTTTCAATACATCCGCTGGAGATGCGCCATGTTCGGACAGCATGCTGCAAAACGCCTCGTGACGGCCCTGCAACGCTTCTCGAGCCTTGCCGCACACTTTGTTGTAGGCCTTGGCCAGGGCTGGCGCAGGATCCCCATCGATCAGGCGGGTTCGTGCCCAGTCCACAAAGGCGTCCTGTTCAAAGATCTGCTCCGTGAACTCACCCAAAGTTGCGGGAGGCGGGACCGCGTCCTGTCGAAGCCATCCCACCAAGCGAACGGCCATCTCCATCCGTCCGACTCGGAACTGCTCGGCATCCGACTTGGCGAGCCGGTGAGAGAGTACATCGCTGCACAGCGCCCAAAGCTTCTGCATCCCACCCTGAGTCGGGCGGTCTACCTCGCGTTGCAAGCGGTCGGCCAGTTGATCAATTCGCTGGGCAAACCCAACGCGCGATACGCTGCTGCGCCATGCCGCCTCCTCGACCTTGAGGTCCGCCAGGAGGTCGTCCACCCGGTCAATAGCCGTGCGAGCCTTCGCGTCATCTAGGTCGTCGAACACCTCGAACGCAGCTTTAGACCAGGCCTCGCCCCAGACTTTCTGCACAGAGTGCCCGTCCGTATGTCGTTCAAGGCGAACGAGTCCTTCTTTGCCTTCCTCTGTAAAGAGGGTCTCCAGTGTCAGCCCGATGACCAGCGACCCCGGGCCTTCCTGAAGGCATTCAAGCAGCTGAGCCGCCACTGCTCCGGATTCCTCAGAAACCCAGTGCTGAAGATCAGCCCTGGCCTCCGCCGGTAGCGCTCGCCATGCGGGGAGCGATCCGCCGTCGAGTGACCAGCGGATGACGCCCGCCGTATCGATGACCGGATCTGCCCAACCGAGCACATGACGGAACACTTCCTTGAGGACACGTCCACGCTGGAGAACCCCTCCAGGGGCAGGAGCAAATCCGTTGGGTGGCATTTTGCGTAGGAGAACGTCTGCTAGCCAGTTCGCTTTCCGTACCCTTGGATCAAGCTGTCGTGCTTGAAAAGCTCGTTTCATGCTCTCCCACGGCTTCAGTCGGCCTAAGCGCCCGCTATCAAGTCGACTCAGAATATCGAGACCGAGCTCGCTGTCCGGTAGTGGGGTAAGTATCACCAACGGGGACTCGGGACCGGCTTCCAGAAGCGCCTCGCGGATCGTCAACTCAGAGGGACACCAACGGACCGCGATCGACCGTTCATCCACATGGATCGAGTCGCCATGTTGCCAAGGGTCGCGCGAGTGGATGCCGATGACATGTGGGCCAATCGGCGTTCCCAAACGTTCCAGCCGGGGGGCGACCTCCTGCCCAAGCTGGTTCGGCTCAACCCCGCTCACGCACTCTCCAAGTGATTTCGATCTCGCATGATTTGAAGTCGGCGGCCTCGGATTCGAGTTCATCAACCTTGGTCCGTAGCTCGTCAAACGAACCCACCGACCACGCACCAACCTTCTCACCTGGCGCTGGCTTGGGAGGCGTTGGTGGTAGTGGAACAGGAGCCGCAGTAACGCCACTGGCTCCAGAAGCAGGTGGGGCCTCGAGCGCTTTCCGTATGAGTTGTTTTGCCTGGCGCTCAGCCTCATTCAACGCACCAGCGAGGCCCGTCACATGCTCGTCCTGGGAGGCTGCTTCAGCGAGAGCAGAGAGGATGCCATCCCTTGCCCCTTCGTGCTCACCACTCAGCGAACCGATGGTGTCCAGGCTTTCCCAATCAGCGCGATCCAACGCGGCGATGAGTGCCCCCGCCTGCTTGATGGCCGTTCCGACAGCCGCATCGACCACGGACTCTTCGGCAGCGGCAACTGCCTCCACCAAGGCGTTATCTTCCAATCCGGACAAAGACGTCGTCAGCCCTTGAGCGACCACGGCAGTTGAAAGGCGTGGAGTGTCGTCGGCAATACTGGGCAGAGTGCGGGGAAGATCCCGGAGGCGATTCACCAAAGCTTCCAAGGCGTTGCGGCTCTCGGGTGAACAAATCGATCGGACCTGCTGACTGAAGTTGGCCACATTCTGGGCGTTAAGCAACGGATTCGGATTTAGGCCAAAGAGATGCCCCGAACGTGCGGCTGCAGCTTTCCAGTCTGTTTCGGATGGGAGCTCCACTTTGCGGAGTTCCATCTCATCTTGGAGTTTTCCGATTTCTGGTTGCTCGATGAGCGTGTTGATCAGGGAGATGGACTGGTTCGTCTGCGCAGCGAAGGAGAGAATCACAAGATCCTGAACCGCCTCAGGCAGCCCGGCCTTCTCTGGTTGGTTCATCCAACGACGCATGTTGGCGACCGTCCATGGTCCTCCCTCATCCTTATCCTGCTGGCGACGCACAAAGTGGTTCTGCCAGTGGTTGCCAAGGTCGAAGTACTGTTCGCCCATCTCGCCGAGTTGGAGCGGGTTTGCAATCTGACGCATCGTTTTACGCATCGCTCGATCCACCGATATGCGTCCGCCGTTCTTAACCGCTTCTTGGACCACGCCGAAGACCTTGCGGAGTTGCCCGAGTGTCAGGCTGGCGTCGTCCTCAAAGGCCGGGTGTCCCGGATAGGTGACGGTCAAGCCCTGCGACAAGATATCCTCAAGCGCATCGCGAAGGTTGGCAGCTGCAGGCACCCGCAGGGACAGGTCGTTGTCTAAGGACTGAAAGTGTTCATGCCCTTCCAGGCAGTTCCCGGAGTCCATGCCATCGGCCCCGCTCTGGATACCATAGGCAACCGCCATGAGATGCAAGAGACGTTGCTCAAGCTGGCTACGCTGATTCTCCAGCATGTTCTTTGCGGTATCGCGACTTGCGGCCGGAAGGTGGTTGGTGTGATTGATGAAGTTGTCGCCCTTAAGCACGTTCTCGAGAACGACCAACCGGCCCAGATCACGGATCGCGCTCTCACCGAAAAAGGAGGGTAACCAGACCAAGGTACGCGCGCCCTCTGGAAACTCTTCACGAAACTCTGCGAGGTGGGCCTCGTCATCCCGAACGCCAAAGCCCTCCTTGTCGAAAGGCCAGTCGATAACCACCGTCCAGTTTTCTCCATAGGTTTCCAGCATGTGCAGGGGCAACTCGCGCACGTTTCCGAACTGCAAGTGACAACGACGTCGTGTTCCCCGCCACTGCACATCCACCTCGACTCGAAGGTCGTCCCCGTCCGGGATTTTGAGCTGATGAAACATGAGCTGACGAATCTTCCGCACTCGGTTGCCCTCGTTGTCGAAGGCCTTTCCCTTTTCGAGGATGCTGTCCGTGTCGACCTCGCTGAGTTGGATAGACAGCGTCGGGTTCACCGGATCCTCACCGACTCGAAGCTGGCCGACCTCAGTCGCCCACTTACGGCACTTGGTGAGCGCGATGTTTGCTTCCTGTCCTTTGATGGGGCTCTTAATCGTCCCGTGATTCAGCGCGACGAGACGGCGGGCATCCATGCTGCGCAGCGGTTCAACATTCGGGGCTAGCGAAGCGAGCATCAGGGTCTTGATCAGACGCGCATCGTCCCGCAACGCCTTGGCGGCAGGGTCGTCATGCGGACGGGAAGCTGCCTCCTCAACCGTGAGGCCATGGTCCCGCTCCAGCAGAGGCTTGAAGCGTTCGAGGTAAAGATTACGCGCGTGCTCGAAACGAACCCGGACCTGCTCCATGACCGGTTCGGCGCCTTCCGCTACCGGGTCAAATAAATCACCCACCGGGATGATCTGTCCGAGTTCAAGCGAATCACGCTGATCGATCAACAACTGCAACATCACCTTCAGAGCGGTCCGCTCCCGTTGCATCAGGAACGACATCTCCACCATGGTCTCCATGAAGGCGGGACTGAACGGGTAAATCTGGCGGAACTTCTCCGGGGTATAGTCACTGGTGAGCAGCATATCCCGAACCTCGGTTCGGATCTTCTCCGTCTCCTTAAACGCCTGGTCGATCTTCTGCCGAGCCGCCTCGTCTTTCGGGTTCAGCACCCGACGTTCGGCGATGTCCACGAGGTTTTCGTTCTTCAAGGTGATCTGATCAAACCGGGCGTCCCACCACTGTAGCGAGTCCATGAACCGGAGATGCTCCTGGCCAGTCACGCTGTCGCCAACCAGCTCTTTGAGATCACGCTGACGGGCGACGAACGAAATCACTGGGATGGGGCGGTCGACATCCTGTGACTCCACCAGTTTGCTGAGCTTCGGACCCTCAGTCGCAAGGAACTGCTGATCCGCCGCCTTGGTAGCGAGCCAGAGGATGAGTTCGTCCAGAAACAGAATCAGACCGTGATAGCCAATCTTGCTCGCGTGACGGGACATCATCGAGAGCCCTGTGTCCAGGTCCACGAAATCCTCGCTCTGCCTGGCCGACGGAATATGGTTGGCCACGACGCTACTGACCAGCTCGCCTTGGAGGTCGGAGTTCGGACTGGCGGCGCGGGCCTCTTCGTACCGTTCTGCGGTCCAAGCCTCGCCAGCCAGTTCGCCCCAACCATCGTCTGATGACCGCCCCTCGTTCAGTTTCGAGAGAAAGGCGGCGTCTCCCATCGACGCCCGTAAATCATCTGCGTTCGCAAGAATATCCGCCGAACGATAGAGCGGTGGCAGCGGCGCATCCGGATGCGTTTTTTCGATGAACTTCACATAGCCACCCAAGATGGCCTGCTCCATCGAGTCAGCCCCGATCATGTGGTATGGCACTTGGAGGAACTTTTTTCCCTCCAGTTTGTCGTTATTTTTCGTGATCGCGCCAGCGAGTTCGGGGATCGCCTTAGCGTCCTTGTTGCCGTCGAGGATCAGGTTGAGCACCGCCATGAAGTGCGATTTACCGCTACCAAACGAACCATGGAGGTAGCAGCCCTTGCTCTTGTTCTCAGCAACTGCCGAGCCGATCAGCCCCAACGCGCGTTCGAAGCAGTCCGCCAACTGGTCCGTGACAACGTAGTTGCCCAAGGTCTCGTCCGCCTTGGACACACCCTCGGCCAGCTTGAGCACAAAATCTCCCTGACGAACACGGTCCGGCAGACTCAACAATTCACTGATTAACATATGGCAACCTCACGACGTGTTTCAAAGCTCCCGGCATTCAAAAAGTACAGTCAGAAGCAGTTACCGCTTCCGAGAGGCGATTGTAGCGGTCCTTTTGGAAACTGTGAAATCCTGCTATGGACAGCGCCTAGTAAGGCAGAGAAGGAGCACACGATGAGCCGACCGAACATTCCAAGCTTGCTTCACTTAGGTGGCGACACCGATGGAAAGCGAAAGGCAATTCTTATCCACGGGATCCGCTCAGAGGCATGGGATATGGAACCCATCGCGAAAACCCTGCTTGAAAGGGGAATGTGTGATGCAGTCTGGGCCTACGACTCTCGGGCCTATCACGGGGTCATCAATCCACGCCTCGGCATACGGACACCATCCTATGCGGTTCAAGGCGCCGCCCAAGAGATCTCCGGCTTGTTCTCGCTGCTTGGCTGGAAGGATGTTACGTTGGTCGGCCATAGCTTTGGCGGGATTGTGGCTCGGTGCGCTGCCGAGCAATACAAGGCCCACAAGTATCTCAAGATTCTTGTAACGCTTGGTACGCCCCACGCGCTCTGGCAGGGCATAAACATGAAGCAGCTCCAAGGCTGGGAACCTGTTCCTCATCCGAAGCTGAGGTACTTGCAAATTGTGGGTGACGAAGATTTGGTCGTTCTTTTAAAGAGATATGGCAATCTTTCCGATGATGATGCGTCCCTCCCCAACGTGGTGAAAGTTTTGTATCCCGGGCATGGGCATCGATCGATCCGAGGCTTGATGGCTGAGACATATATTCCAGAGTTGATCGCTGCGGTTCGAGATACAAAATCCTTGTTTGATAAAGGGGATCTGCTGCTTACAAACACGGATCAAGAGTATCCTGTGCTCTCGATACGAAGAGATGATTCTGAGTACGAGGATTCGAAGTCGGTCGGGCCATTTGCCGGTCAGTGGCTACGGTTCGAACTCGAGGAAAGCCAAGGGGAGAAGCCTGAACTTGTCACCAAGGAACGTGGACATGCCAACGTATTAATCGTCGGTTCCACGGGCGTAGGGAAAAGCACGTTGGTCAACGAAGTTTTTCAAGGAAAGATGGCAGCAACTGGAGATGATATACCCGTCACGCACGGGGTCCATGCCTACACAAAGAAAGGGATTCCGCTTACCATTTTTGACTCACGTGGCCTTGAGCTCGAAGATTTCGACGCCTCGAAGGCGGAGATTTTGGATGAAGTCCGGTCACGTCGTGAAAGTAACGACTCGAGGGAGCATATCCATATCGCCTGGCTTTGCATCAGTGAGGACAGCCGACGCGTTGAAGAGGCTCATCAGCATCTTGCCAAAGAGCTATCGGAATTTATGCCGGTTGTTGTGGTGATCACCAAATCGCGCATGGACGACGGGTTTCGTGATACCGTGCGGAGACTGATTCCAGAAGCAAGAGACGTCTTGAGCGTTCGCGCGCTCACAGAGAAGTATGACGATGGCCATGTGAGTCTACCGATGGGTCTAAAAGACCTCGTGGATCTAACCACTGAAGTTTTCCCGGAGGGGCATCGGCAAGCGTTCCTTGCTGCCCAAAAAGTTGATTTAAAAAGAAAGAAAAAGCACGCTATGCGCGCTGTTTCTACGGCGGCCGCCAGTGCCGCAGCTATCGTGGGCGCGAATCCTATTCCCGCAGCAGGCGCTGTCGGACTGCCTGCAGTGTACCTCGCCATGTTCGCTGGGGTAAACGCTTCCTACGGCTTAGCTCTTTCAAAGGAATCCCTTGCTACTCTCGTCGCTTCGGCTGTAGGTGCGCGTGGTGGCATGCTAGCTGGACCTCTGCTCTTAGGGTCCCTGATGAAATTCATCCCAGGTGCCGGTGCACTCGCCGGAGGGCTAATTAGCGGGGCGACTGCTGCGGCAATCGCCACGACGGTCGGTACTATCTATGCTGGGGTAGTTCATCGTCTCGTAAAACGGAACCAAGGGGAGCCCCCGTCTGTGCTCATTCTAGCGTCCGAACTTGAGAAGGATTTAGCAAACCGAGAGGTAAGTCATCCTGAGGCCTGAGCTGAACCTTCGATGAGAAACCCACCCTGATGAATATTCAGCGTTTGAAGTGGAGTATAGTGATTCAGGGTCTGAGGATTTTCCTGATATACAGTTCGCTTTAGATTTGGTCTAATAGAAGTATGGGGTTTATTAAAAAAGTTGCTCTTTTCGGTTCAAGTCTCGTTCGCACACCACCCGCGCTCCTGCAACGCGCTGCAAAGATGCCCTTGGTTTACCGAGCCTATAACCAAGTCCGGGAGGAACTTGCGGAGGTCGGCCTTCTTGATGAGGGCATCTACCTGGATGAGATCGAGCTAAAGGTAGCGGTTCTCGCCAGCATGGGCGAAGGAGGCTATGTCTTTGATAAAGGCGCAGGCTTATTGAAAGGCTTCGGCTTCAAAGGCGGAACCATCTACCTGCCAAGCGACTTGCCCAGTGAAAGCCGCAAAGAAGGAACAACGCTGACAGACATTATTCGGCACGAGTTTGGGCACGCCTGGTACTGGCTGGAACCAGATTTTTTTGCCAGACCGTGGTTCGAGGAGGCCTTCGGAATCCCCTATGATGATGTAGAGACCACCCCGCGAGAATTGTTCGATGAGGCCATCGCACCCAAGCTCCAACGGTGTAAGTCCGCTCGTTCTTCTGACGCTCTCTACAAGAAGCAATACCGAAAAGCTTTCGCGTCGGAATACGCATCCACCCTCGCCTGTGAGGATTTTTGCGAGACCTTCATGTTGCTGCTGAAATACCGAAAAAGTCTACAGCGCTTTCAAAAGCGCCCCGAACTATTACGCAAGCTTCTGATCGTCCGGGAGGCTGTCCTGACCGCCAGTGAAGAAGTCAACCTGCATTGTCATCTGCCGCCAGTCCCCGATAAACTGCAATCAATAAAACAAAAAGAAGAGAAGAAGACGATGAACCCAGAATTTACTAAACTCTTCAAACATGTGATCGGAGAAGTCACCGAAGCGCTCGGCCACGCCAACGTATTAATCGTAGGCTCCACCGGGGTCGGCAAAAGCACGTTGATCAACGCAGTTTTTCAAGGGGAGATGGCAGCAACCGGAGATGGAGTACCCGTCACTCAAGGGGTTCGCGCCTACACAAAGAAAGGGGTTCCGCTTACCATTTTTGACTCACGCGGCCTTGAGCTCGAAGATTTCGACGCCTCGAAGGCGGAGCTTTTAGATGAAGTCCGATCACGCCGCAAGAAGATCGACTCGAGGGAGCATATCCATATCGCCTGGCTTTGCATCAGTGAGGACAGCCGACGCGTTGAAGAGGCTCATCAGCATCTTGCCAAAGAGCTATCGGAATTTATGCCGGTTGTTGTGGTGATCACCAAATCGCGCATGGACGACGGATTTCGTGCTACCGTGCAGAAGCTGATTCCTGAAGCAAGAAACGTCTTGAGCGTTCGCGCAATCGTAGAAAAGCACGACGATGGCCACGTGAGTCAACCGATGGGCCTCGAGAACCTCGTGGAATTAACTTTTGAAGTTTTTCCTGAGGGACATCGGCGGGCGTTCGTCGCTGCCCAAAAAGTTGATCTAAAAAGAAAACATAAACATGCCATCCAGGCCGTTGCCTTGGCCGCCACCGGAGCCGCAACTCTTGTGGGGGTAAACCCTATTCCAGCGGTTGATGCTATGGGATTACCTGCTGTGTATCTCGCGATGTTCGCCGGCGTGAATGCTTCCTATGGCTTGAGTATTTCGAAGAAATCTTTGGCTCCAGTTGTTGCCTCAGCTGTTAGTGCTCGGGTAGGCATGCTAGCGGGACCTTTGATCATAGGGTCCATGATGAAATTCATTCCGGTTGGAGGCACACTCGCCGGAGGACTTATAAGCGGGGCTGCTGCAGGGACAATCGCCACTACAGTCGGTACCATCTATGTAAAAGTAGTTCATCGTCTCGTAAAACAAAACCTAGGGGAGCCCCCATGTGTCGATGTTTTGGCGTCCGAACTTGAGAAAGATCTAGCAAACCGAAAGAAAACTTAACCTGAGCCCTCAAAGGGTCGCTGATATGAGTATCCATCTGATCCACAACCACGCGCGTCAGGACCATCTCCGAACGTTAACCTCGAAGCTCGAGACGGCAACAGATGCGTTCATCGCTGTCGCTCTCTTGCGCCAGACGGGCTTCGGACAGCTTATCAAGCCCCTGCAAAAAGCCATAAATAACGGACGCGTCGTGATGGTGATCGGAACCAATATGGATACCGATCCCGAGACCCTGCAACAACTTCTCAAGCTCTCAAGAAAGGTGGGCAAAAAGAAACTTGCGCTCCACATCATCCGCTGGGACGCCCTTGGGAGCGCGATCTTCCATCCGAAATACTATCGTATGTCGAAAGGCAAAAAACATTCGATAATAGTGGGTTCAGCCAACGCGACGGGACAAGGCCTCACTCGAAACGAAGAACTATCCGTTTGCATCTCCGAGACAGGGAGCACTGCGTTTGTGCGCTCTTGTACGACCTACGAAAAACACCTCCTGTCCCATCGGGGCTGTAAGGCTTTGAGCAAGTCACTCCTTGAGGAATATCGAAGCCAACGTCCGCGTCTACGGAAGGCCGCTCGAAACTTGGCCGATTTAACTTCTGCTGACAAAAAACGGCTTTTGCGAGCGCGCGCCAAATACCTCTCGGATGAAGACGCACAATACTGGGCAGGGGTAAAAGACGAGTGCTATCAAGATGATCTCCCGCACCTTTTTGACGATTTAATTCGGACGAAAGGAAACCGCGACTTCACTGAAGTCTTTGAAGATATTATCGGTACATTCCACTCCAGTGGACTGGATCGTAGCAAAGGCAATATTCTCAAAAATCATCGAGTCGCGGTAAGCTTGGTGAAGGACATCATGGCTAACGTCGGAAAGACACCCGAGGATCTTTTTTCGATATACCACGATAGGCGTGACCAGTACGGCAACAAACTACATGGCTTTGGCACTAATCTCGTCACCGAGTTTATGAATGTATGCGAACCCAATCGATTCGCAGTCGTAAACAAACGTTCTGTCGGCGTCATGAAAAGCCTCGGCCTTTCCATCCGGCACCCAGGTAGCTTTACCCCGGCAGACTATGGCGAATTCTGCTTTTTGGCGCGCGACTTGCAGGAAGAATGCGGATTTGAGGACTTGGCGCGCTTGGATCACTTCTTCTCATGGTCATATTCTTGGAAGTGGTTAAGGTGAATACCAGAGAACCGGCCAAAAGGTGTTGCGACTTAGCATGGTGACGATCGAACGACGTCATCTTTATCGGTCCCGACCAAGATAGGCGCGAGGCATGATCTCGCCCATACCGGGGAGAGGTTGGAGCTGTTCGAAGACGTGGAAGAGGTAGTCGCGGTCGGTGGCGCTGGCCTGTTGGGTGAAGTGCATCTGCCGCTCTAGATTAGGAGTGTTCCGCCTCCCAAGCCACGAATCCGTCAAGATCCGTACTGCACGATTTTAAGGTCCAACCCAAAAGGGCGATGTCATCCGTCAGGCCGAGGCCAACGATAAAGTCAGGCACAAGGTCAATCGGCATGACGAAGTAGGTAACGGCTGTGACGAGCATGATCAGTGATTTCCAAGGCACCTCCCGATACTCGCCGGATGCGTATGCTTTCAGGAGGCGAAAACATGCGTTCAGCCGATCCCATACTTCATCCAAGGGGCCTTTCCCTTCTTTTGCTTTTTTGCGCGCTTTCTCCACAAGAACGGCAAGTTCATCTGGGTCCTCCATATAATTCTTAGCCCTATTATGCGCCTTGCCATAAGACTTGCTGGCCTTGACTTTTTCCGGATTTTCAACCGGCTTGTTGGATTTTTGTTTCTTAGCTTTTTTCTTGGACATGATTATTTCTCCTCAAAAGGTGGCACCGTTAAGGCCGTGATAAATCGGAACGGCTTGAAGACAAGGTATTCTGCAGCGTACTCACGGGCATATCGCCGGGCCGCATTCGGCTCCAGCGGGTCAATCGTTGACGAGCGAGCGTAGCCCGCAACTCCCTGTCCGCATCATCCGTCCGCACTTTCGTGTCCGAGTGGTTTGAGTCCTTAGTCATTATTAAACGTACCACATATACAGGAAGTTGAGCCATCCGGTATTCCCTGACAACTCCATCAGAATCGATCCAGAGAGATGGTGCGGCATCATTCGACCACCTTCTCCTTCCCTCCCCTTGTCTTCTCCGGAGGTCCCGGCCGGATACTATCCACTCGAGGAGGTTGTGCAGCCACAGGGCGAGAGTGCCGCCTGCACTTGGTCCTACCAAGGCATGGTGAATTTTGCCTTTTGGCGCGCGACTTGCAGGAAGAATGCGGATTTGAGGCCTTGGCGCGCTTGGATCACTTCTCCTCATGGTCATATTCCAGGGAGTGGCTAAGGTGAACGTTTAGAGGTTGCGACCTAGTGCGTCGACCATCACCTGCAAAACCATATTGTCGAGTGCCACGCCCACCCCGAGAATCTCGTTGTATCGGCGTTGACGGGCATCCTCAATTCTCCGTTTATACTGCTCCTCCCACTCTTTTTCTGGTGTAAACGAATCACACGCCGCCCAGAATGCATTCTCGTCCTCGCTGACCCTCTGTAGACAAGCTAGGCTGAGGTCCACATGAAGAATCTTATCGGCAACGTTGGCTAGCAGGTTTTCGCGGATCGTCTTTAGTGTCTCGTCGTCGTACATTCGCTCTAACTCTGGAGCCAACCAAAAGAGCTCTAGGCACCAGGCGCGGATAGCAGCGGTGCCATGGCTTAGATTTGGGAATAAATCATGGCCCGCGGAGACGCTTTGCGAGCCGGGCAATAACGATCGAGTCACCGTCCAGGGCAGCCTGTCCCAAGCAGTCAACCCAGGCAGGGAGAGCAGTGCATCAAGATGGTCGAATATATCCGTCGGCACTGCTTCGATGCTAACGCCCCATAACTCGTACTCTCCCTTCTCATGAGTTCGCCGTGTGGCTTCGTGCCAAGCATTTGCAAGGCGGACCACCCCTAGCTGAATCATATCTAGCTCTCGCGGAAAGGGGTGATTGTCCGAACCGAGTTTTAGTACTTTCTTCTACCACCGCCTCATAAGTGTCCTAAGAGATGGTGCAAACGCCGATATCGGGTCCTCTTTTTTCACCTGCCGAGGGGCCTTTGCAGTTGGCATGGCCTCATCGGGCCAGTCTTCCTTGCCCGCCAACAAATAAGAGGATTCTTCCGACTCGTGACGATAAACTCCACGTCCAACGAAGATGCATAGCTGAGAAAGCGCCTCTGTTTTAGTGCCCTAGATAGCGCTTTCGACAATACCTTTGGAACGACCCAACTCTCCGATCCGTTTAATTCAGAACGCTCAGTAACGAGAACGAGAACATCTGAAATCTCAGTAGAACTCAGCTTGTTCTTCGCCAAGTAGAGCTGGAGGTCGTGCGCTGGGCTTGCCGATAGGTTTTTGATGACTAGCTCATCTGTCTTAAGGTCGTGCGCAGCATGAAAACCTAAGCTTGCGCCGCCTTCGTGCGCTGCCACATGACCTGCTAGTCCGGTACCGTCTTGGTTGGAAGGCAGGCCGAAGAAGATCTTTATAAGTTCGCAGTTCTCATCGGTGAGCCCATCTTCGTTCATGACTCCCAAGGCGGTGTTCGCCAGTGCTCCGAAGTCCTCGTAGCGCCCCCTGAACAGCCCGTTATGCCAAAAGATAATTTCGTCGGGATCGACACAATCCCGGAACGCACGGAGGCAATTCTGTTCCTCGTCCCATATTCCCATAGCGGTCGCGACGACAAATTCTTCGAGTGATGCCAACTCAGCACCCGCAACCACTAGGAACTGTTCCACAACACCTAGATAGACTTCGAACGTATTCCCGTGCTTTTCTCCCCGTTTCTCCATGAGGTAGACGCCAAGGTCTTCTCCAAACCATCCGGCGGCAAATCCCATGATACCCTCTACGACTTGGTTCTTGTTGGCTATTTTTTCTGCCGCCGGAAAAGCCTCGTCCAACTGTCGCTTTAAGTCTGTCAGTTCACGGAGCGAGCGACGTGCCGCGCGCATTCGGCGAGTCACTGAACGCTCCAAGTTCTCAGCGAAAAGCTCAGGCGTCTGAATCCACGTATGAGATGGACAGCCCTCTTCTGAAGCAAGATGCCCGATGAACTCGTGGATATGGAGGACTGGGGATTTTAACATCGTGCCAATCGACCGTTCAAATTCGACGAGCATCTGTTCCAAGTTCTCGACCTGAGCTTGACGACTAGCGGCGCCCAGACTTGCCATGATGCTAGAAGCTTGGTCGTTTTCATCAATTTTGGCCACCGCCAACGAGAGGGACTGCAAATTTCGAAAGAGTCCAGTTTGCTTTATGAACTGACGCACGAAGGCCTCTCGAAACCAATCGGTATTCGACGGTGCATCTGTGAGACTAGATGGCGTGAACTCAATCACTACCAAGGTAGGACAGGTGCTGGGCAACATGGGTGGTGACTGAATTTGCCTAGGCGGTAGAGGCGGTCGAGACGTCTTTGCCTCACTGGGAAGCTCTGGAGGTCTCGACCCTACTTGAACGCTTGGCAGAGGCGGAGGGGCACCTACCGTTGGCGTTCGGGCGGGCACGGGTGGAGGTTGCGAGGCCTCCTGTTGTTCGTGGCTGGAGCCACCCAACTCTTCCGAATCCCCGTGTTCTGAACCCTCCTCACTTGGTGGCCTTTTTCCCATTATCCCCTACTATAGCAGTACCTCAACAGCCCTTGCAATCGGGAAAACCCTTAACCGAGAAGGTTGCAGCGATGTCGCACCCGAAGACCAGTCTGTTCATGCCGGTTCAGACGAAGTAGAAAAGCGGCAGCTCGGCGGCTTAAGCTCTTACTTCTTCTTCCTCGACCGCTTATTCTTCGTCTCCGGCGGAACCCAAGCCTCAAGATCCTCGACTTGCAGTCTCCTATTTAAATTCGTCGAGAGGCCGTAAATACTTCGGCGTGGTTGCTTCTCTATTTTCGGTGTCGAATAGATGGTGGTCGGCACTCCCATTCTATATTGGCCATGTATCCGGCTACATTTCCTTTTAGAGTGTTGCGAAAATACATCTAGCAAACTGGGGGCCCCGACTCAGGCGCTTGTGTCGTACGCCATTTAATTCGGCCAAGTTTAAAGAGAGGATCTGGAACAACTTCTAGTATACTCATATGCGAGAGCGCAGAAAGCAGAGTGTTCCATATCCCGGCCCACCTGTTCTAACCAAGATGTACCCCGATCTCGAACTTCCTTGATACGTGCCTCAACTCGAGGCCGCCGGTCTCCAAAGCCCACATAGGGCTCAAAGGACTCCACCCTCTCCCAAAACGATGCTTCGTCATCGCACAAGCGGTAGAGCAGGGCGAAGTCGTATTCGGTTCCCGAAAGCTTCTGCTCCACGTTCAATAGGAGCTCGAAGCAAGATACTTCGGGGTCGATCACAAAATCTAGCGAACTCGCCATCCAAAAGAGATGTAGATACTGAATACGGCTTCGATCAGACCCCGAACGGATGCCTTCAAGTACTTCGGTTGCACGGTCTGAAAGTTCCTCCTCATCCAGTCTCAGGAGCGCCGCGGCCAATCGCCAGCACAGCGCATGGCATGGTAGTATTCCTGGATGCTCCGCACAGGCGTTTAGTTGCTCGTACACCTCGTCCGAAACGGCCTCGTGGGTTGCGTTGATAAATACGCCCCGGGACTCCAAGCGCTTTCGGCCTGCGGCAAGTCGATTCTTCTCAGACCAGTTATCTGCGAAATACAACATCCCGAGTGCGATGCTCTCCAAGCCACTGGCGCCCATGTCGTCTTCTTCTATAGCGGCATGTAGTTCCTGCCATTTCTTTGAGAGGACCAAGAGAACTCCAGTGTAGCGTATGGGCTCCAAATTCTTCACGAACTCTTCTTCCTTGACCGCTTTTTCTTCGTCTCCGGCGGGTCCCAGGCCTTGAGATCCTCGAAGGTCCAGTCCTCGCCGCGTAGCTCGGTCTCGACGTAGGTGGTGAAGTAGTCGCCGAGGCGGAGGTTGCCCATGGCGGGGTCGGGGTCGTTGTGCCAGAGTTTGACCCAGAACAGCTGTTC
>ENA-ORXR01001509-ORXR01001509.1-marine-metagenome-genome-assembly--contig:-NODE-1509-length-24497-cov-10.573587_pt1 | contig 24497 bp, 21 predicted proteins | sample MGYA00237866_ERZ511479 | MGnify/ENA metagenome assembly ERZ511479 | reverse complement strand
ACGCATCAGCGTTTCGTTGCCGATAATCCAAAAATTAAACTCGGCCTGCCGGAAGTTATGGTCGGCCTTCTGCCCGGTGCAGGCGGCACGCAGCGAACCATGCGCCTGATGGGTCTGCAACCCGCAGCTATGATGTGTACACAAGGTAAACCGCTCGATCCGAAAAAAGCCAAGGCACAAGGCCTCGTGCATGAAATCGTGGAAGTTGGCGGAACCACCGCTGCAGCCAAAGCTTGGGTCAAGGAGAACATCGAAAAAGGCGTTGTTGCGCCTTGGGATGTGAAAGGTTTCAAAATTCCGGGCGGCGGCGGCGCAATGAACCCAAAATCCGTTCAGTTCTTTATGGCGTCCGGCGCGATGGCTCTGCAACAGACCAAAGGAAATTACCCGGCTGTCGAAGCGATTCTCTCTTGCCTTTACGAAGGCTCGATTGTCCCGATGGACACGGCGCTTCGCATTGAGAGCAAATATATCACAAAGCTGTTGATGGGCGCGACGTCCAAGAACATGATCCGGACGCTTTTCCTCAACAAGAACGCCGCCGATAAAGGCGCAGGCCGCCCCGAAGGCGTGCCAACAGTGGAGATCAAAAAAGTCGGCGTCTTAGGCTGCGGATTAATGGGCGCAGGTATTGCTCACGTCACTGCGAAAGCCGGGATGGAGGTCATCTCTCTCGATCGGAATATGGAAGAGGCGCAAAAGGCCATCGCCTACTCCCAGAAAATCTTGGACAAAAAAATCAAACGCGGCCGCATGACGCAAGAGAAGGCAGATGCTTTCCTCGCGCGCATCACACCGACGGATGATTACAACATGCTAAAAGATGTCGATCTTATCATTGAGGCCGTGTTCGAGCGTCCCGATGTCAAAGCCGATGTCATCAAAAAAGCGGAAGCTGTTATCGGCAAAGATGTTGTCTTCGCGACGAACACCTCCACCCTTCCAATCGGCGGCTTGGCGAAACACTCATCCCGCCCGGAGCAATATATCGGCATGCATTTCTTCTCACCTGTCGACAAAATGCCATTGCTGGAAATCATCCCGCATGACGGTACAGGCGATCTCGCCCTCGCTGTTGCGCTGGATTACAACAAGAAAATCCGCAAGACGCCTATCATCGTCAAAGACGTGCGCGGCTTCTTCACGAACCAAGTCTTCCCGCCTTATATTAACGAGGCAGCTTTGATGGTGACAGAAGGTGTCTCAATGGCGCTAATCGAAAACTGCGCGGCTAATCTTGGCCTGCCTATCGGGCCGCTAGCTGTTTCTGATGATACGACGCTGAAGCTCGGCTATGACATCATGACCTCGACCATGGAAGAAATGGGCGACAAATATGTGCCTACCGGCGCGGAAGAGTTCATCACAAATATGGTCACGAAATGGGATCGCGGCGGACGTCGTCTCGGCGCCGGTTTCTATAACTACGACGAGAACGGAAAACGCCTCGATTTGTGGAAAGGCATGACAGACCACTATCCGCTGCTGGACGTTCAGCCGTCTGCGGAAGAAGTCTCGCAGCGTTTGCTCTACTCCCTCGTCGCACCCTCCGTTCGCACATTTGCAGAAGGCGTCGTACCGGACCCGCAAAGCGCAGACCTCGGCGCAATCTTTGGATTGGGCTTCCCGCCTTATACAGGCGGGCCTCTGTCTTATGTCGACACAATCGGATCGGACGCCTATGTCGCAACAGCCGATATGCTGGCGCAACGCCACGGCGCACGTTTCACCCCACCGCAATTGGTTCGCGACATGGCGAAGAAGGGAAAGACCTTCTATGCTGACAGCACCCCTAGTTCGCAGCGCGTTTACACACGCAGCGGATTAAGCCGGATGCTCGAAGTCGAAGTCATAAAAATCGCTAACGCCATGGGTATTGCGGCCAGTGTTGACGATTTGAAAGCCGACACGGTCAGCAAGATTTTGAACGCGCAAGGCGCTAAAAAAGCGGCGTAAGAAAGCTGACATTGAGAATAAAGAAGCCTCGCATACGAAAGTTTGCGGGGCTTTTGTAAAAGGTAATTCCCGTTTTACTTTAGATATCTACTCAACAGTTTCGCAGGGCACTATAGCGTTATCGATGATTCGATTATAAGAATTAAAGATTGAAGTCGCCTCAGAGACATCATCAACACTTATATGGAATTGGCTAAAAAGCTCTCCACCTCGAAGCGCTTGATCTAATCGAATTCTTAAATGTCCTGAGTTATCAATTTTCAAGACGTTATCAGAAGTTGAAGAGGTTTTGGAAAACTCCGTGTAAGGGCTAAATTTAATCTTACGTTGATTTTCAAAATCATACGCCGATACAAACTTTATTCTCTATTCTCCCTCTCCATCGGACCGCAAGGTTACGAAAAATTTCATTGGGTCAGATTTTGGTTGTCCTTCGAAAGTAAATTCCAAAGGGTTCCCTCGCTTACTCGCTGCCCTCCAATTTTCATGATTCATTCGCGACCACCCTAGTGGAGGCAATACGTCAGACACTGCATTGAGCCTGCTCCATTGAATTCCCCATCCAGCATCATCGTGACGCTTGATGGAATCTGGAATACGTCCACCAAATTTATCTCCGTCAGGGTAGCTGTCAAAAAGCAAGGTTTTAACGGGTGTACCGGAGTTTAATGGCTGAACCCCATCATCAAGGCTATCCACAAACACGATGGGGGAATGTGTGAGAAGATTGATAGGGTTTTGAGACGTCAGATCATTCATAATTATCATTTGCGGATTGAGAAGCCTCATTGCTTCCAGTTGAAAACAAGGGCCCTCCCAAAACTTCAAGATTTCTTTGCCAGTCACTTGAACCATTTTGGGCTCTGATACTCCGACGATAGGCCGAGGCTTATATTCAGGATAGCCGGCGGACTCTGCGCCTACTAGTTCAGTTGGCTGGTTGTCGACACAACTATTAGCTGACAAGCATGAGATCAGCATTATTACTATTACGCGATAAAGCAAATTACATCCACCCAACTAAACAACTAGTTAGTTCCTTATAAATTGCATAGCTAATTTAAGCCATTTGGCCAACTACTTTGCACCCTACTTCGACATTGTATCGATCAATTTCACCATTTGGATGAACTCGGCGCGGTAGCCGTTCTCGTCTTCGCCCTTTGATTTTTGAGCGAGCTTTATCGCGTCTTCAAAGCTATAGTCTTCAACTGCGATATCGCCGCGAAGTTTTTGCCCGACGGCCGCAACGGCGGCTGCGAAGCGCATATCGTCGCCGGCGCGTCTGAGACTCTTCTCTTGTCGCTTTCCGATCGGGAACGTTTGGAGCGTGGATTTATCCGCATTTGGTAATTTGTGACGGATTTTCACGAAGGCCAGCTCATCAGATTTCTCTGAAACCGTTTCAGATTTATCCGAGACATAGCGGAGATTATCGACCGTTACGGCGGGAGAATCTACAGGCGTCATTTCATAAATCGCCGTGACCGTGTGCCCGGCCCCGATTTCGCCTGCATCGACTTTATCATTATTGAAGTCCTGACGATTCAGCGCGCGGGTTTCATATCCGATCAAGCGGTATTCCGCGACCGTTGCCGGGTTAAACTCGACTTGGATTTTGACGTCCTTCGCGATGGTAAACAATGCGCTGCCCGCTTCATTGGCCAGAACTTTATTCGCCTCTACCAAGCTGTCGATATAGGCGGCGACGCCGTTCCCGTTTTGCGCGAGCGACTGCATGAGGTGGTCATTATAATTACCCATGCCGAAGCCGAGCACGGAGAGAAAAATTCCCGTTTCCCGCTTTTCCTTGATGAAAGCCTTCATATCATCCGGCGAGGAGAAACCGACATTAAAGTCACCATCTGTTGCAAGGATAACGCGGTTAACACCTTCATCATCAAAGCTCTCTTGGGCTTTCTGATAGGCCAACTCGAGCCCGGCTGCGCCCGCCGTTGACCCGCCTGCGCGCAAGCGGTTCAGGGCCGATAGAATTTCGCCTTTATTTTTGACGGATGTCGGTTCCAACACCGTTCCGCTTGCACTGGCATAGGCCACGATGGAGACAGTATCGTCATCATCCAAAGTGTTCAGCAGGAGTTTAAAGCTGTTAATCAGCAGCGGCAATTTATTCGCTCGGTTCATAGAACCGGATGTATCGATGAGGAAGACAAGATTACTGCGCGGCTTCTCTGTCTGGGTCGGGACATAGCCTTTGATGCCGATATGCATCAGCTTGGTATCTTTATTCCACGGGGTCGGTGTGACCGTCACATTTGCCTTGAAAGGTGTGTTCGCAGATTTGGGCGCTTCGTAGTCATAAGGGAAATAATTGATCATTTCCTCAAGACGGATCGACGCGCGCGGCGGGAGTTGCCCGCGATTGATGGATGCTCGCAAGAAAGAATAGCTGGCCGTGTCGACATCGACGGAGAATGTAGAAACGGGCGTTTCAGACACGACCGTCGTCAGATTGGATTTATATTTTTCAAACGCATCGCGGTTTTCGAATTCCTGGACAATATTACCTTCATCATCGCGCAGATAAAATTTGGACGGTGTGATCACTCTCTGTCTTTGCACCTGTTTCGTGACATTCGGAACTGCTCGCTCCATTGTTCTGGCTGGAGTCTTGACAAGGCGGCGCGTGACCTGCTTTGTCACGGCCGGAATAGTTCTTTCGATCACGGTCGCAGGCTTCACAGGCACGCGCGTTTTTCCGTCTTTTTGCTCATAAGGCACAACACGTTCCACTGCCGCCGCAGGTGTTTTCACAACACGGCGCGTTTCCGTTTTCGTTACGGCAGGAATGGAGCGCTCCGCGGTCCTGGCAGGCGTTTTCACGACCCGGCGCGAGATTTGCTCTGTGATCGCCGGGACAGTTGATCCATCTGCAGCTTGATACCCCGGCTGGACCAAAACAGTTTCTTGCACCGTTTCATAGGTCGCCGGAATAGTGACGAGCTCTGTTGAGGCAGATTGAACAACAACAGTTTCGGCAACAGTTTCAAATTCAGCGGGTTTTACTTCCAACTCGACGGAGCTGCCTTCTATTTCGCCCTCCACCCATTCGTATGTCGTAGGTATCACGACAAGTTCCGTAATGGCTTCTTGCGCGACGACTGTTTCTGTCACCGTTTCAAATTCAGCCGGAATGGTGATAAGTTCGGTCGACGCCTCTTGAACGGTAACCGTTTCCGTGACCGTCTCATATTCTGCAGGAGTTTGCTCTAGCGTGAGGTTTCCGACCTTCTCGACTGGACGGTTAAACCGCTCGATCTTGTCTTCAATTGCCCTAATTTCTCTATTCGCCTCCTCTCTCCTTTGGTTTTGCTTCGGCGTCATTGGCACAGAATATAGATCTTGCGGGGACACAAACAGCGCGGTGTTTTCTTTCTGTTGTAGAAGCGCCCGATATTCTTCGACGGCCTCACCTTCCGGAGCCATCAACCGAGATTGCTGATCCGCTCTTTGGCGAAAGGCTTGTTCTCTGGCCTTGTTTTTCGATTCGACCTTAGCTGGGTTACTCCGAATATCATTCAACAAGGCATCAACAGACGTTATTCCGGCTTGGGCCTTCGGCGCAGTCTTTGGAGTCGGCGCTTGTGCAGTTTCGTCCCGACGGGTTCCCGTCACAATAATTGCGTCCTCCTCTGCCGACTTCGGCGATTCAGGCGCTGGAGGAGGCGCGGCTTGCGTCCCGATGACATCAAGCCGATCCGTTATATCGTCCGTCGGTGTCTCAACAATTGCTGAGACCTCAACCTGTTCAGCTACGCTTTGCGACTGGTCAACACCCAACTGATCCATATTCGGAATAACGATCATCGCCGCGATGAGCGTAGCCGAACAGGTCCCCGCCATCATCATGGTGTGAGGTTTGAAATTAAATGCGGTCTTGATTTTAGCCATTTTCTCTACCCTTCTGGTCTTTGCACGCACGGTTGTGGTGCTCTTGCCAGTAGGACGCGGCACATCCGCTGATCCTTGGGTAGAGGTTGAATTTTTCTCTATATCTGTTGAATCGACCGCATTCGATTGTGCAGTTTCCGCAGATGTTTCAGATGAAAATTCTTTGCTAAAGGCAGCCATAGCCGCATCCAATCCCGCTTCACGAGATTTTTTTGATGGCTTCAGATTTCGCATCTGTGCTGCCAGCTTATCTGTTTCTTTGGTCATGCCAGCGCCTCCTGATCTAATCCACTATCTTTCGCGGCGAGCGTTTTGAGCCGCCGCCTAATCTCACTCATGCGCCAAGCGACTGTGCCCTCGGCTATCCCGAGTGCCTCCGCCGCTTCGGCGAAATTCATTTGTTCTCCCAATGTGAGAGCCGCCGTTGCGCGCAAATCAACGGACAAGGTGTCTAGCGCGCTTTGCAACCAAGTTAACCGCCGTTCCGTGTCCGCCGCCTCCCCGCGGGCCAAAGCATCGACTTCCACATATCCGGCCGTTGTGCGAGCGCGTGTGGCCGATTTTCGCAGCGCGTCTTTCGCCGCGTTTAGGGCGATGCGGTGAAGCCAGCTCGTCAGCTTGGCCTCCCCCCTCCAGTGTCTCAACTTGCCCGGCATCGCCGCCCAAATGTCCTGCGTTATGTCCTCAGCGTCGCTCTGATTGCGCACGACGCTATAGACAACGCGAAATACGCGGTCATAATGCAGGCGTAGCAAAACGCGAAATGCTTCAGCATCTCCACCAGCCGCGCGCGAGGCCAGCTCTTCACTCGTAACATTTTCAGTCATCTACAGGGTAAGACGTACCCCACCGGGCAATCCTTGGGAATTTTTTTATTTTTCTAAAAAGATGTCAATTCTCAGTCATTGGGAAAGCGCTAGAGCTACTGGTTTGTTGACAAACTGGCACCATGGATGGTCCAAGGTGTTTATGTTACGCGCCCATGCAACGATTTTTGAGACCCGGCCTGACGGGGATTTGTTAAGAGAACATGTCACGCCCGTTATCGGGTTCCAACTCTTTCGCCATAAGACAACCGGGGCGTATCTATTGGATGGTGATAATCCTGAGATCGACATCTCTGGATTTGCTATAATAGGCTTAAAAAAAATCCCCGCAACAAAGACCCTCAAAGCGAAACTAAATGCTCAAGAAAAAGCGGGGTTTCTAGAATCGGATGGCTATCGACTTGATCTTATAAGTGACGCTATTCGGTTGAGTCATATTTTCCAAACAAGAGTCATGATTGCCTATTTCGACGATGAATCAAGTGATATGGTTGCTATTGGTAATTTGGGGACATTAGAACGCGCTTTTTTCAATGGCGCACTTATCGATGAAGATGAAGAAATATACTATGAAATCGAGGTCCAAGACGACCACAACATTAGACAACACAAAGTTCAAAGAGAGTTTTGGAACGATATTTTTATCCGAGAGTTCAAATTAGCTTTTGGACAGGTCGCACCGGATCTCACGGATTTAGGTCGGACGGAATTTGAACGTATTGATAGAGAAGCGGCTAAAGAGTCTTCTACAACCAGTCCGATTAAGAAAGTTGTTTTTCTGGTGGCAATTGTAATTGCACTGGTTCTCTTTTTTCAGACACGCGAAACGCCTCAGTCAACTTCGGTTGATAGTCGGTCTCCAGAACTAGCACTAGAAGAGCTTTGCGCCGGTGAGGTTAGCAACGAAATCAAAGATATGTGTCGTCAATTTGAAGATATAAAAAATAAAGATAAGGCACCAAACTAACCCCGCATCCCAACATTCACATCTTCAACCCGCAGCGGCGCCGTCAGTGACAACCCCGCCAACGTCCGTGCGCGCGAAAGGGCGACATAGGCTTGACCCATGGCGAATGCGCCGCGCCCGAGGTCAATGCGGACATCGTCTAACGTCAGGCCTTGAGCTTTATGGATGGTAACGGCCCACGCCAAAATAAGCGGCATTTGTTGGAAACTGGCCGTGGTGGTTTCGACCATTTTCAGCTCGGCCTCATTCCATTTGTAATTGATCATGTCCCATTTTTCGGGTTCAATCTTTCGCACGGATGGGCTGCTGTCGAAGCGCACGAAGACTTCTTCTGCGGATAAATCGACGACGGTACCAAGAGAGCCGTTAACCCAGCGCTTTTTTGGATCATTGCGGACGGCCATGACGCGCGCGCCTTTTTTCAGCGTCAGTTTTTCAGGTGCGGGGGCGCGGCTGGCCGTAAATTTGCCTTTTGTCTCGCACTCATATTCCACTGCCGCGCTCGATAAATCAGAGAGGCCGGTCACATTATATCGATTGGCAATCGCATTAGTGGAGGTCAGCAAGACCGGGGTATGACCCTCTCGGTGCGACCCAACGCAAACCTCATTTATACCCATCACAGCCTCTTCGACATTCCTTGCGACGCGCAGATCCGAGAGAATGCTGACGAAATCGGCGTCGCGTTGGCGATAGACTTTGGAAAGTTCGAAATGCACAGGCGGGTAATTTTCGAGCACATTAGAATTATAAGCATAGGGCCCGGAATATCCTCGCTGCGCAAGGATTTGATGTTCATGATGTGGGATGACAGGCGGGAGTTGAAAGAAATCCCCGACGAGCAGGAGCCGCACGCCGCCAAATGGCTCTCGGCTATCCTGGGCTTTGCGCAGGACCATATCGATTCCGTCCAAAATATCCGCGCGCAGCATAGAGACTTCATCAATGATAACGAGGTCGACTTTTTTCCAAAGGCGATTTGTTTTTTGATCGACCAACGCAGCTTCATCAATAATTTTGAACGGAAAGCGGAAGAAGGAGTGAATGGTTTGCCCGCCGACATTCAGCGCTGCAACACCTGTCGGGGCCAGCACAACAGTGTTGGGGATGCCGACCTGCGTCTTAATGTAGTTGACGAGCGTGGATTTCCCGGTCCCCGCCTCGCCAGTCACAAGTATAGGCGAGCGGTCATCTGAATCCAGCTGTTCCAATATATGGCTGACAGTTGGGTCATCTGCGTAATTATCGGGGAAGTTGGCGCTCAGCGACACGTTAAGCTTTTTTCTCCCAGCGGCCACGATCATCTTGTTGATAATAGGCGAGGTCCACGCCGGCGGTTTTCAAAGTTTTCCACCGCTCCCGTTCGCGCGCAATGTCTTCTTGGCTACGCCCATTTATCATGATCATGGCGCGGCTGACGCCGTCCATATCGGCGATATCCGCTCCGTCCAGCAGGAAAACCGCATCAAAACCTTTGGCGGTTTCCGTTGTCGCGCTCAGTAAAATCGGTTGCAACTCCGCTTGTGGCTCATCATCCCGCCCGTGCGGCAGAAACGCATCATCGCGGAAGGTCCAAAGATAACTATCTAACTCTGCCAGCTTGCCTTCCGGCAACTTCACTAAAGCCCGCCAGCCTTTCTCAAGCGTTTTTTCAAGCAAGCCAGGCAGGACGCCTTCCAGCGTCGAGGCCTCCAGATGGTAGAACCAATATTCAGTCATCCGCTTTAATCGGTCCGATTTCTGAATAGGCCCATCTTTTCAAATCCCCATACCCTGCGTAAACACCGTTCTGAACCAGTATAGATAACCGATCTGCGACTTCATCTGCCGAAAAATACCCGTCTGCGGCTTCGCAAACATCCCAAATTATTCTCGCAGATTTTCTCTGATGTTTTTTCGGGATCATGTCTTGGATGAATCTGTCGAGATCTCCCTCAGTTTTGACGGGTCCCGTTTTCTCTCCCGGAAATCTTTCTTGGAGAGATGCATTCATATCGAACTCGGCCTCTGCCACGGCTAATGTTCGTGATTATCGGCAATCCAACGGTTTAGCAGACGCACGCCAAAACCCGTTCCGAATGTCGGCTGGCGCGGATCTTTGGAGCCATTAATCATACCCGTCCCGGCAATGTCCAAATGCGCCCAAGGCGTTTTCTTCCCGACAAACCGCTTGAGAAATTGCGCGGCCGTGATGGACCCGGCAGCGCGCCCGCCAATATTCTTCATATCGGCATTGGGGGAGTTTAGCAGCTTATCATAGCTCTCATGCAGCGGAAGACGCCAAGCTTTATCCGTAGACGTCTCACCTGCATCTGAAATCTGTTTGGCCAAATCATCATCCGGTGTGAAAAGACCGCAATATTCATGTCCTAACCCGACAATGATTGCGCCCGTTAGCGTGGCGAGATCAATCATCGCCGCCGGCTTATACTCTTTGACCGCATAGTGCAGAGCATCGGCGAGAACCAATCGGCCTTCCGCATCTGTGTTTTGAACTTCAATGGTCTGCCCCGACATAGACACGACAATATCACCCGGTAATTGGGCTTTGCCATCAGGCATATTTTCGACAAGGCCGACAATTCCGACGACATTGGCTTTCGCTTTCCGGCTTGCGACGGCGCACATCGTGCCGACAACTGCAGCAGAGCCGCCCATATCGCCTTTCATATCCCACATATTCGCGCCGGGTTTCAGGCTGATGCCGCCCGTATCAAAAGTGACGCCTTTCCCGACGAGGCAGGCTGGCGCGTCGCCGTCCTTACCGCCATTCCAGCGCATGACAACCAATTGGCTTTCACGCTCTGACCCGAGGCCGACACCTAATAATGCGTGCATACCCAGCTTGTTCAGTTCCTTTTCTCCGAGAACTTCGACCTCCAAGCCAAGGTCACGTAAGTCTTCTATCCTGTCTGCATAGGCTTTCGGGTAGATCTCATTTGGCGGGGCGTTTACCAGGTCACGCGCGAGAATGACGCCGTCCCCGGCCGGCCCATAAAAATTCTCATAAGCGGCCTTTGCCGCTTTCGAATCATTAGTGACGATCGTGATGGAATCGAGCGGGTCTTTTTTCGATTTCGTCGCTTTGGACTTATGTTTGTCCCAAATATAGGCGGCGAGACGGGCGCCCAAAGCGGCCCGCGCCGCATCATCAGCAGTGGCGTCCGTTCCGTCCAAATGGACAGTTAGCTGCTTGATCCCGCTGCCTCGAAGCTTTTTCGCTGTCTTGGCGGCTGCCATTTCATAGTCAAACACATCCGCTTCGCCTCGACCCCGGACAAACAACCTGACGCCGGATTTGACGTAGGTATTAAAGACATCGCCGGATTTGCCGTGGAATTTGGCCGCTTTAGCCGCAGCTTTGATCACATCGCCGTCATAGGCGTGGTCCTCTCCGGAGTTTGAAATGACAAGGGCTGCACCAACTTTGGCAGCACCGGGTGCAGAAAATGTGACTTTCATGAATTTGCCTCAACTATGGTTTGAAACACTGGTAACGGAAGGGTCACCCCATTAGAAGGGGGCAATAGACACTTGGCGTAATTTTGCGTCACTAAGGACAAACCAGCGCACACTTAGATGAAACTCCTCCAGCGCTATATCTTTTCGCAGGCATTTTACCCCGCTGTACTGTCATTATCGGCGCTGGCTCTGCTTGCCTTGTTGACCCAATCATTACAAACGCTCGATCTGATTGTCGAAAACAGACAAAGCGCCGCGACATTCTTTAAAATTACAATTCTTGCCCTTCCCCAACTCATTAGCATTATCATGCCACTCGCCGTGTTTATGGCAGCAATTTATGCCCTGAATCGTATGACAAGTGATTCGGAGTTGATCGTCGCTAAAGCCAATGGCGTCTCCCCTTGGGCGATGGGTACTCCAGTTCTGCGGCTTGGTGTCTATGCGCTCATATTTCACTTGATTCTAAATCTGCTTTTACAACCGCTATCTTTTCGCCAAATGCGCGCTGAAATTCTGACTGTGAAAACGGATATCGCCAGCCAGATGGTGCAGGCGGGGCGTTTCGTCACACCCGCACCGGACCTCACTGTTTATGCACGCGAGATTCTACCGGACGGGGAATTACGCGATGTTCTTATCCATGATGGACGTGATGCGGAGACAAAATCTACACATACGGCCAAAACCGGGCGGTTGCAGAGATCTGACAACTCGACCTCTCTCGTCTTATATAACGGATCTGTGCAAACACCGCTTGCGGGTGGAGGTTTGGACGTCATTGATTTCGAGACCTATCAACTCGACCTTTCTGACGTCGTCGCCTTAGACAATGTGTTGCGGCTGAAATCCTCTGACAAATTCCTGCATGAGCTGCTTAACCCTGACCCGCGCGATTATGTGACCCCGAAGTCACGGCGTGAAATGGCGGCAGAAGGTCATGCCCGCCTCGCAGCGCCACTATGGAATATAGCCTTAGTCTTAATTGCTCTCGTATTCCTATTACGCGGACAACATTCGAAATTGGGAAATGCACGAAAAATAGCGATCTGCGCGATCACAGGGTTTGTCTTAAGGCTAATAGGGTTTGCCGTCGCCTCTGCCGCGGAAGGCAACGTAGAGTTAAATTGCATACAATATGCTGTTCCGCTCCTCGTGATCATTCTCTGCTTAGGATATGTGGCGCGCCGCAAACGCTTGCGGTTCGGGCGGAAGCGTAGGCTAAAGCTATATGAAGCCGCCCAAATTTTGCCTGATCAAACGCGGCGACTGTCATGAGCCGCGCCACGCTGTCACGATATATCGCTGGCCGTACGTTGCGCGGAATCTTGCTGGCGTTTCTTATTGTTACGGCCATTATTGCACTCGTCGATTACGTCGAAGCCTCCCGCAATATTGGGAGCGACGCCGATCTTTCACCGTTGCAATTGCTTGTACTAACAGGCTTAAAAGTTCCAAAATTGATCGAGCAAACAATACCTTTCGTTGTCCTCTTCGGCGTGATGGGCGCGTTGTCGGGCATGAATAAGCGCTCTGAATTGACTGTGATGCGCGCTGCCGGACTTTCGGCTTGGCGATTCTTACGTCCCGCCCTCGTCGTCACGGCCCTAATAGGTGTGCTTTGGTCCACGGTCGTTAATCCGCTCTCGTCGCGTATGATGGGCGAGTATGACGCCCGCGCAGCCTCGGTACTCGGCGGCGCGCAAACAGACGAAATCTGGTTACGTGAAGGCTCCAATACCGCGCAGCGCGTCATCCAAGCTGATAGTTTGGACTTGTTGACTAAACAGCTGGATGGCCCAATATTTTATGAAATGGGAAAAACCACAGATGGCTCAACGGTCTTCGAACGCCGGTTTGATGCCGATACAGCCCGCCTTCTCACGCCCGGCTACTGGACGCTGGACGGGGTCATTGAAAATGCGCCGGGCGAAGAAACACGCCGCACAAATAGACTCACCTTACCAACAAGCATCACGATGGAAGACCTTCGAGAACAGTCAGGGCAACAAGTTGACCCACCTTTTTGGGCTATTCAGGGTGAAATTAAAGCCAACGAACAAGCGGGATTCTCCGCGAGAAAACTTCGTCTGCAATTCCACAAATTGTTAGCATTGCCTTTTTTGCTTGTCGCCATGACATTTATCGCCGCGGGTGTGTCGATGCATTTGGTTCGCGGGGGCGGGACTTTGCGCTTATTGATTATGGGCGCAGTGCTCGGATTTGGTGTGTTTTTTGCAGATAGCGTCGTCACAGCCTTTGGCGAAGTTGCAATTTTACCAGTTGTTTTGGCCGCTTGGACCGTCCCTCTCTTGGTTTTATTGCTAGGTATCACCCATTTGGCCCGAATTGAGGATGGCTGAAGTCTGACTGTAGTTTAATGTCCAAAGCCCTCGCGGCGTCCTAAACTTGCAGCCATGTATCCTTTGGCTATAACAGCCTCGAACTTAAATGAAGACGACCCCTATGCGCCTTTTGAAAACACTAGCGATTGCTACCGCCCTTCTCACGACGACTGCGCCCGTATATGCGCAATCTGCACCTCACGGCATTGCCGCTGTTGTGAATTCCGACATCGTCACCATCCATGATCTGCGCCAGCGTGTTTTGTTCATGATGGCGACAACGGGCGCGGAAACTGATGAAGCCAGCATTCAGCGCTTGCAACGCCAAGCTTTACGCAATTTGGTTGATGAGCATCTGCAGATGCAAGAGGCCGGAACTTACGAAGTTACGATTTCAGATGAAGAAGTGAACCAAAGCGTAGGTCGCCTACTGTCCCGCAACGGCGCTGACCCGAATAAGCTGGTCTCAGACCTCGCCGCAGCTGGCGTGTCGATTGAGACGCTTCGTGACCAAATCCGGTCTGAAATCGCTTGGCAGCGTATCGTCAACGGCCTTTATGGCTCCCGCATTCGCATCTCTGACGCGCAAATCGATGAGACGTTGAACCAAATTACAGCGAATGCGTCTAAACCGAACTATCACGTCGCAGAAATCTACATTGAAGCCACCCCCGACATTGGCGGGATGAGCGGCGCGATGGAGGGGGCTGCAGCCATGATCATGCAAGTCAAAGGCGGCGCGCCTTTCCCGCTCTTGGCACAACAATTCTCTTCCGCAGCCTCTGCCGCCAAGGGCGGTGATGTTGGCTGGGTTCGCGAAGGCGAATTACGTCCGGAAATTGATACGGTTATTAAAGAAATGTCCCCTGGCAGCGTCTCGACGCCAATCCAAGTTCCTGGCGGCGTATATGTTGTGGCGCTCGTCGATAAAAAAGTTTCCGAAGCCGATACGCTTTACAAGCTCAAGCAAGTCACGGTTGAAGCCGAAACCGAAGCGGCGAAAGCGCGTTTGATTGCGCTCCGTGATGACCTGAAAAGCTGCGACACCTTAGAAAATGATGTTAAAGGCTTGGACAACGTTGCAGCGGCCGACATGGGCGAGCTGAAATCCTCAGATTTAACAGAGGTCATTGTCGCAGCGCTGGAAAAAACCGATGTTGGCGGTCTGTCTGACCCATTTGAGCGCCCGGACGGCGCCACGTCGATTATGGTCTGTAAACGCCAAACAACCGGATCGGATGTTCCGACCCGAGATCAAATTGAAGATCGCCTACTGGATCAACAACTTGCTCAGGCGTCGAAGCGTGCCTTGCGGGACCTGCGCCGACAGGCGACGCTCGTCGTCCGTTAGGACTAAGCCACATGCGCCCATTCGCACTCAGCATGGGCGACCCCGCGGGTATCGGCCCTGAAATTACGGTCAAAGCCTGGGAGGCGTTACGCACTTCCGCCGAACATGCTTTCGCAGTGGTTGCGCCGCCTGCAATTTTTGCAGGCGTCCCGTACCGCGTTATCTCCAATATTGCAGAAGCCCCTGCTGTTTTCAGCGACGCCTTGCCAGTCTTATCTATTGACGGTACTGTCGGTGTGGCCGGGTGTCCTACATCTGAGAATGCTGCGGCCGTGATTGCCAGTATTGAGACGGCTGTCGCGCTTTGCTTGTCCGAGCAGGCTGACGGCGTGGTTACAAACCCAATCGCCAAACATGTGCTATACGAGGCAGGTTTTAAGTTTCCCGGCCATACAGAATTTCTCGGCCATTTATCTCGAGATCACAACGCGCCCTATGCGCCGGGTCCGGTCATGATGCTCGCCGCGCAGGACTTACGTGTCGGCCTCGCAACCGTGCATGTCTCTCTAAAATCTGCGGCAATACAGCTCTCGACAGATAGAATTATTCGAACCGCGCGCGTCATGCTTGGGGCTTTGGCGTTAGACTTTGGGGTGAAAAACCCCCGCCTCGCCCTGACAGGCCTGAATCCGCACGCCGGCGAAGACGGCGCGCTGGGGCGTGAAGAAATCGAGATCATAAACCCGGCCGCGCAGGCGTTGCGTGATGAGGGATTTGACGTGACCGATGCCCAACCTGCGGACACATTATTCCATGCCGAAGCCCGCCGAACCTATGACGCTGTGCTTGCCATGTATCATGACCAAGGCCTGATCCCCGTCAAAACTTTGGATTTTCACGGGGGGGTAAATATCACTCTCGGGCTACCCTTCATCAGAACAAGCCCCGATCACGGCACCGCGTTTGGCATTGCAGGGCAAGGTATCGCTCGTCCTGACAGCCTTATCGCTGCCATCAAAAAAGCCCGTGAGATCGCGAATAATCGCCATGCCCATTGAGGACCTCCCCAGTTTAACTGAGACCGTGAAAGCCCATGGTCTGGGCGCGAATAAAAAGCTCGGTCAGCATTTCCTATTGGATATGAACCTAACCGATAAGATCGCACGTTTGGCTGATCCTTTGGCGGGGCATAGCGTCGCGGAAATCGGCCCTGGTCCGGGTGGCCTCACCCGTGCGCTTCTGCTGCGCGGCGCTGAAAAACTCGTCGCGATTGAAATGGATGAACGGTTCATTCCTGCTCTCGCCGAGATTGGCGATCAATCAGGTGGACGACTTGAAATCGCGCAAGGCGATGCACTCAAGTTTGACATCGCGGCGAACCTGCCCGCGCCCCGAAAAATCGTTGCTAATCTCCCTTATAATGTCGGCACAAAAATGTTGATCAATTGGATCACAGCATCGCCAATTTTTTGGACACAGCTTGTTCTCATGTTTCAATTAGAAGTCGCTCAACGGGTTATCGCCCAACCCGGAGAACCGCATTATGGGCGCCTGGCTGTCCTGTGCCAATCCGTTGCGCATTGCCGCATGGCATTTGAAGTCCCGGCCCGGGCTTTCACCCCGCCGCCAAAGGTGGACAGCGCGGTGATTGTCTTAGAGCCGCTGGACACGCCTTTCGAAGATTTAAAAATGCTCGGACGGGTGACGCAATCTGCATTTGGCCAACGCCGGAAAATGCTACGCCGAAGCCTGCGGCCACTCGCCGAGCAATCAAACCTAAAATTGGAAGACTGGTTATTAAGCTGTGACATTGATCCTCGTGTAAGGCCCGAAACGCTTCCTGTTTCGGCGTTTCAAGCCCTCGCCAGAACGCTTAAAGAGAGCTATGAATAGCGCGGCCCATTTCTTCAACTGTCAGGCCGAGCGCAGCTCCAACTTCAGACAAACGTTCAATCGTTCCGGCATCACGATTATGAGTATCTCGCGCCAATTTGCAAAGGTCTCCAAATATGGCCTGAGATAGGCGGGACGATCCGTTCACACTTCGCCAATATCTATGAACAATACGCTTCGTCTTTGGTCGACCGCGATGTCCTGCAACAATTTTGTGAAAGGCTTTTTGACGACGACCGGTCCCCAGACCTAATTGGGATTCCAATCGAGACATCATGACAGGTCCGCGTTGCTCGAACGTACTGTAGCAAAGTCTGATCAGTGTTTCCGTCCTCAGATCTAAATCGGTATTCAGATACTCAGAGGAGGTCCCAACCAATGTGGCGGGTAAGCGTTTTTTGCGAAATCCAACGACTCGGGCTCGCTGTCCCATCTGAACTTCGGGTGTCGGCGCGGATTGCGGATGTAGCTTCACCCAAAGCGTATAGGCATGGCCCTCAGCCCATAATTGAGCAGCGACCGCCAGTGCAGCGCCAAGCGCGAGCCAAATATAACGATCCACAAAGCTCAATATAATCAAATTTCGCGAGTTTGTTATAAACCCCGTAATTTGGCCGTTCAAGAACCCGAGAACACCGGCCAAGATTACCAAATATAATAAGGCCCGTCCCATGACACGGTCACCACGGGAGTCTTCCGTGACGAAACCACATAGGGTGGACGTCAGCGCAAATCCCAGAATTATCGCAAATACAGCCTCAATCATCCCTCTGCTTTACAGGGATTTAGTAGATTTCCGATTAAAATAGCCTTTACCCACCGTTCACTAATGACTTTACAAAGCTACCCAACCACATCTGGCGGCGGCGGCGCATGCGTTCGGATTTCACGATGATTTTAAGCTCTTCGAGCGCGGTAGAAACATCTTCATTTACAATGACATAGTCATATTCAGCCCAATGGCTAATCTCGGCTTCCGACTTGCTCATCCGCTTGGCAATGACACTGTCACTGTCTTGCGCGCGCGTTCGAAGACGTTGCTCCAGCTCGCGCATATTCGGCGGTAGGATAAAAATCTTCACAATATCATCAGCTGCGGCCTGCGTTAATTGCTGTGCACCTTGCCAATCAATATCAAAAACGACGTCCCGCCCGCAAGACAACGCCTCCTCCACAGGACCGCGCGGCGTCGCGTAATAATTGTCAAATACTTTGGCATGTTCGAGAAATTCGCCTTGCGCTTCCAACTCTGAGAATCGGGATTTATCGACAAAATAATAGTCTTTACCGTCTTCTTCCCCCGGACGAGGTAACCGCGTTGTTGCCGATACGCTCATCGCCATGTCTGGATTATCAGCCAACAGTTTACGCGTGAGTGTCGTTTTCCCGGCGCCGCTGGGTGAGGAAAGAACGACCATCAATCCACGGCGGTTCGATTTCAACTCATTCAATGCGCTCATCGCAAGCCCCTTTGCCGTTGTATCTTTCGCCATTTGGCAACATTTCGCTCATGCTCCCGCAACGTCTTGGCGAAAGCATGCCCGCCCGTTCCATCCGCAACAAAAAAGAGCGCATCTGTTTCTTCCGGGTTTAATACGGCGAGAATAGCTTCCCGACCCGGATTGCAAATCGGCGTCTTTGGCAGGGCGGGAATTTGGTAAGTATTCCAATCTGTCACCCGGTCAATTTCCGATTGACGGATTCGGCGCCCCAGAGGTTCGCCTTGCGTTATTCCATATATAATTGTGGGATCAGATTGCAGCTTCATTCCCTTGCGTAATCGGTTGGTAAACACGCCTGCAACCATGCCGCGCTCCATCCCGACACCCGTTTCTTTCTCAACAACAGACGCCAGAATTATGGCCTCCTCTTTGGTCTTGACGGGTATGGTGGGGTCTCGTTTTTCCCACGCATCATCTAACAATTGTCTCTGCGCCAAATTCATTTTTTGAAGGAGTTGCGATTGGGTCATACCGCGCGGCGTGAGGTAGGTTTCGGGCAGTAACGTCCCCTCCGCCGGCACATTCGGATTGTCATCTTCCAAACTCGGTACATTGTCCAATGACCGAGTAATCATTGCAGAGGTGAGGCCCTCCGCTGCGGTGAACGGATAGAGCACGGCTTTACCATTTGCGAGCCCTTCATAGACCTCTCCCATCGACATATTTTTGGAAAGATAAAACTCACCAGCTTTGAAATTTGCTTCATTGCCCCGAAGTTTCGTCACGGCCTTAAACAGGAAGGCGCTCTCAATAAACCCTTCCGTTTCAAGACTCTGTGCGATCGTGCTCAACCCCGCGCCGCGCGGAACAGTGAAGGCAGTCTGTTCCGGCGGGCCGTTTTGGGCGCGCTCATATTTGTAATTAATTGCGGAGTACCCGGCGATGGTAAGCCCGCCTAAAAAGGTAATGAGCGCGGTAAATGCGATGAAAGCCAGTAGTCGCTTATCACGCTTGGCGATACCTACGTCGCCCTTGGTCGAATTAGGTTCGGAGGTGTGTTTTTCCTTGCGGGCCACGGCCCAGCTATTCCGCTTCGACAAAAATCAGAGCAGAGTTTGTTCCGCCAAATCCAAAGGAGTTCGACATAACCGCTTTGCCCGTGAAGGATTTGGCTTTCAGCGGTACGAGATCCAAAACCGTGTCGACGTTAGGGGTCTCAAGATTGAGGGTCGGCGGCGCCATTTTATCCCGCAATGCCAAGACAGAGAAAATCGCCTCAACGGCTCCGGCCGCACCCAGTAAATGTCCTGTTGCAGATTTGGTTGAAGACATTTTGGCGTTTGGTGCATGGTCGCCCAGCAGGCGTTCAACAGCGCGAACTTCGAGCTCATCCCCCATCGGAGTCGAGGTTCCGTGGGCATTTACATAGCCGATGTCTGATGGCGAAAGCCCTGATTTTTTAAGCGCCATGCGCATCGCCCGAAATCCGCCCTCACCTTCGGGGGCCGGGCTGGTGATATGATAAGCATCTCCGGAGAGACCATAGCCGACGAGTTCGGCTAGAATATTGGCTCCGCGCGCTTTAGCCGTCTCATAATCTTCCAAGACTACAACGCCCGCGCCTTCGCCCATCAGAAAACCGTCACGACCATCATCATAGGGACGGGATGCTTTTTCGGGCGTATCGTTATATCCGGTGGTCATGGCGCGGCAGGCGACGAATGCGCCAATGCCTAATCGCGTTATAGACGCCTCGCCACCGCCCGCGACCATCATGTCAGCATCCCCGCAGGCGATGATGCGGGCCGCATCACCAATCGCGTGCGCGCCTGTCGCGCAAGCTGTTGCCACGGCACTGTTCGGGCCTTTTAATTTATAACGCATGGACACCTGACCGGAGGACAGATTGACCAACATAGACGGGATTACGAAAGGAGAAAGGCGGCGCGGCCCTTTCTCATGAAGTAGGATCGACGCATCATAGGTTGTCTGTAATCCGCCAATGCCGGAGCCTAAAATCACACCTGCGCGCTCGGAGACCTCATCGGACGGCGCTTCCCAACCGGCATGTGCAATAGCTTCATCAGCGGCAGCGATAGTATAAAGAATAAAATCGTCAATGCGCTTTTGGTCTCGCGCACTCATGACGGAATCCGGGTCAAAAGAGCCGGGGATGTCCGGGGAGCCGCCTGCGCGGCCATCTACCCGAGGGAGGACAGCAGCGATCTTGCAGGCAAGATCGCTGACGTCAAAATGTTCAATTCGGGACGCGCCGGATTTGCCGGCGAGTATGTTTTCCCATGCGGTTTCGACACCGCAGCCAACGGGTGAGACAAGGCCTAAGCCCGTGACAACGACCCGTCTCATAGCGAGGAAGCCCTAGCCGGTTTTCTCAGAGATGAATTTAACAGCATCGCCAACGGTCTGGATGTGCTCTGCGGCATCATCCGGAATTTCGATGTCGAATTCTTCTTCAAAAGCCATGACAAGCTCAACAGTGTCGAGCGAGTCTGCACCAAGATCGTCAATGAAGTGGGCGTTTGTGGTTACTTTAGCTTCTTCAGCGTCCAGATGCTCCACAACCATCTTCTTCACGCGTTCGAGTACGTCTGACATATGTCTTCCTTTAGTCTTTGCCGAAGATAATTTTTCGGCGGTTACGGGCGAGAGATGGGGCAATCTGCCCCGAATACAACCCCTTTTGCCCTATCGATTGCGACCTAGCATAGGGATTTGGACGTGCCTAGACCTTTCATAGTCAAGTTTCGTCCTAATAAAGGGGCCCAAAAGTCGTTTTAAATCATAGCCATACCGCCATTAATGTGGAGGGTTTGCCCCGTCACATATGCGGCCTCATCCGACGCTAAATAAAGAGCTCCGGCCGCAATATCGCTGCCTTCACCCAATTTAGCCGCCGGGATTCGCGATAAAGTCGCCTCTTTCTGCGCATCATTGAGCGCGTCAGTCATGGGCGAGCGGATGAACCCGGGGGCGATACAGTTGACCGTTATCCCGCGCGACGCGACTTCCTGGGCAAGCGATTTGGAAAATCCGATCATCCCGGCTTTGGACGCCGCATAATTGGTCTGCCCCGGATTGCCCGTCACACCAACAATCGAGGTTATACCGATAATCCGGCCTGAACGCGCTTTCATCATGGGGCGCAGGCAAGCTTTGGCGAGGCGGAAATAGCTCTCGAGATTGATGGTAATGACGTCATCAAAATCCGATTGCTTCATCCGCATCAACAAGCCGTCTTTTGTGATTCCGGCATTTGCAACTAAAATATCTATGGGTCCGCCCAAAGCTTCTGCCGCTTGCCCTGGGAGGGCGTCAACAGCGTCACCGTCTGATAGGTTGCAAGGCGTTACAGCCGCCCGGTCGCCCAGCTCAGCAGCCAGGGCTTCCAGCTTTTCCGCCCGCGTGCCGGACAAAGCAACATGCGCCCCCTGTTTATGTAAGAGCCGCGCGATTTCGCCGCCTAAGCCGCCCGTCGCGCCAGTCACCAGCGCCCGTTTTCCTGTTAAATCAAACATTTCGTTACCCCTTAATCTTTGTCGCGAAGGCTTCCAGTGCTTCCGGACTGTCTAATTGGTTGCCGTCTAGGCCTTTGACGATACGTTTCAGCATGACCGTCAGCACTTTGCCGCAACCTGGTTCTGCCATCGTATCAATTCCGCCGTCACCGGCCATCCATTCGACACTTTCACGCCAGCGAACGCGGCCTGTGACCTGCTTTATAAGGTCCTCGCGCAAGTCATCAGCATCACTGATCGGGCGGGCTTGAATATTATTCACCACAGGAACGAGCGGAGGCAACATTGTGTTATCACCCAGCGCATCGCGCATCGCAGCTGCGGCGGGTTGCATCAGATCGCAATGGAACGGCGCCGATACATTCAGCATCATGGCTTTTTTGACGCCGGCATCCCGCGCGGCCTGAGCCGCAGCTTCGACAGCCGCTTTCTCGCCAGACAAAACAATCTGCCCTGTCGCATTATCATTCGCGATCTGAACAATTCCGACTTTTGAGCCTTCGGCGCAGGCGGCTTCCGCGTCCTCAACGCTCGCCCCCAATAAAGCCGCCATCGCGCCAATGCCGACAGCCACCGAGGCCTGCATCGCTTCGCCGCGAATGCGCAGAAGCTTGGCCGTATCTGACAATGTAAGAGTTTCGGCTGCGGCGAGCGCAGAGTATTCGCCGAGGCTATGCCCCGCTACGAAGCTGGCATCCGTGACTTTCACACCGAACTCTTTGTCTAACGCGCGCATCGCCGCCATAGAACATGCCATTAGGGCCGGTTGGGTATTTGACGTGAGTGTCAAATCGCCTTCAGGGCCGTTCCACATCAAGTCCGATAGGTTTTGGTTGAGCGCGGAGTTGACCTCTTCAAACACCTCCCGTGCGGAAGGGAAAGCCTCGGCCAAGGATTGCCCCATACCCACAAACTGACTGCCTTGCCCCGGAAATATGAATGCGAACGCCATAACAGACCTCATTTTTTTGAAACCCATAAGCTAGGCTATCCAGCACGGGGGTCAATGCGCTTTCGATAATTTCGGCGCGCCTGTTTATAACTCGTTCGATGCAGGGCCAAACGGCTAAAATTAAGGCGTCGTTAACTGAAGTTAACTAGAAAACCTCGTGGGGCAACTGGCTGATTCGAGGGACTGGTGAATGGCATTTTTTCGCAAGACAAAAACGACTAAAGAAACTGCCGAGGACCGCCAAGCGAAGGCCGAGGCTTTGAAAAATCAGGCAAAGTGGGATGAGCTGGAGCGAATTGTCACCGATCAGTCAATCTCAGTCCCCTCAACCGAAGCCGAAAACACATCAGCGGAATCATTCAATGTCGACCTCCAAAATATGCAAGATGCCAATAGCGACGTTTTCGCATCTGATCTGAGTGTCGACATGCCGGAAGGCTCAGAATTTGTAGATGTCACGCCGGAACTTCCAAAACCCGCACCCATAGAATCGATTGCCGCCATGGCCCCGTCTACCCACTTCAAAAAAGAGTCTCGTCCCGAACCCATGAATGTTTCAAACAATACCGACCCGATTGCGCCTGACGCTGAAACGCGAGCCGATAAGTTTGTATCTCCGCCCCCTGCGGTCAACCGCGCTGACCGAGCGGATATCGGCGCTATGCGTTTAGACGTGGCGCGTATCTCTGCCGATATCCAGAGCGGTGAGGAACTTTATCGCCGTGCTCAGCAGCGTATTGAAAATCTAACGAGTTTTGTCGAGCGGGCCGAAATAGACTTCTCAATGCTCAACCGCTTAGAGCCCGAAAACCGCCGTTTAAAAGCCCGCAACCGGACGATTGAGCGCGAGATCGAGGCCAATATTCAAAAAATGAACGTGTTGCGTGCGGACTTGGAAGACCGCGAACAGCGGCTGGCCGAAAAAACACGCATCTATGAGTCGACGCTCTCTAAACTCTCTGTCGCGCAGAAATCCTTGCAAGAATATGAGCGCGCACTGAGCACCGCCCGCGAAAGCTCGGACCGCAACGCACTCAACGCCGAACGTCTTCAAACCTCTTTGGACGTGGAACGCCGAGAGAATGAAGTCCTGCGCACACGCATCGCCGACACAGTTGCCGACATAGACAGCAAGCAAACCGCTTACATTGAAGCAAAAAAAATCGCCGACAGCCTTGCTCAGGATTGTTCCGATTTCCGTCATCAAGCCGAAAGCGCCGAGAAGGAAGCGGATGAACTGCGCAAGAGTCTTGTCACCGCCCAGACCCAAAACAACGCGATGAAGGCCGAAATGCTGAGCTTGCATGAGGATATCCGCACGTTCAAATCCCAATCCGAATTCACGATCATCAGCCGCGAGGACGAAATGACCGCGCTGCAACAACAAGTCGACCACTTGTCTAAGCAACTGGAAATTAAGGACGAAATCGTCCGCAACGCCGCCCGCGATGTGCAGGAACTCCGCAAAGTCCGGACCGCCCAGGACTTGGAGCGCGAGCGTTTGGAATCGCAAATTGAGTCACAAGCCTATCAGTTGGATCAGGCCAATTCTGAGATCCTGCGCACCAAACAGGACGTCACCGACTTTGACCGCCGTTACCGGGATGTCGCGACGGCCCTATCCGTGGCGCAGAGCCGCCGCATGTCCAACGAGCCCGCTGCTTCGCCCGATATTCAACCGCTGGCGCCGCCACCTGCACCCGAAATGGCCGCGCCTGAAACGGCCGCGCCTCCTGCGCCTGAAGCGGCGGCACCTCCAATGCCGACGCATCAGCCCAAAGCCCCTATCGTCCGCGCTAAAGATATCGACGACTTTGACAGCCTGTCTGGCGACGAAATCGAAGATCGCATCATGGATTTCCGCCTCGGCCTGAGAAATGATCTCGGATAGCTGACTATAAAGGCTTTATTGCA
>ENA-ORXR01001508-ORXR01001508.1-marine-metagenome-genome-assembly--contig:-NODE-1508-length-24515-cov-3.540838_pt1 | contig 24515 bp, 20 predicted proteins | sample MGYA00237866_ERZ511479 | MGnify/ENA metagenome assembly ERZ511479 | reverse complement strand
TAAAAATTAAAAGTATTTGAAATAATGGGCAAAGCTATAGTAAGTATTATCATGGGATCAGATTCAGACTTAGCCGTAATGCAAGATGCTGCCATTGTACTTGAAGAATTTGATATTAATATCGATGTTCAAATTGTATCTGCACATAGAACGCCAAAGAAATTATACAATTTTGCCCAGGAAGCCCATACTAAAGGGGTGAAGGTTATTATCGCTGGCGCAGGAGGTGCAGCACATTTGCCTGGCATGGTAGCAAGTCTATCTCCACTTCCAGTCATTGGTGTTCCCATAAAGTCTAGTAACTCTATAGATGGGTGGGACTCTATGCTCTCCATTCTTCAAATGCCAAATGGTGTTCCCGTTGCTACAGTGGCAATCAATGCGGCAAAAAATGCTGGATTGCTAGCGGTGCAAATTTTAGGCGCTCAGGATAGAAATATCCTAGATAAGATGATCAAATACAAATCTACATTGGAAAATTCAGTATTAGAGAAGGATAAAAAGCTGACTCTACTTGGATACAAGGAATACAAAAAGTAAAATCTATGGTCTAAAATTTAGGGTCCTCCAGAAGTCCATTTATAAGATTAGTTACCACCTTGCTGCTAGGAGATCCTGCTCGGTTAAAAGCAATTTTACCACTTTTATCTATAATTACAAAAGTTGGTAATTGCTTAACTTTATATAGTTTAGCAATATCTGAAAGGTACCCTTGTCCGCTATTAGCATTCATATGAAAACCTTTCAAGTCTTGACTAGTTACGTAGGATTTCCAAGGCTGTAATTTCTTATCCATACTTACGTATAAAAATACTACTTCGTCAGAATTATACTTATCGAGCAGTCGTTGGCTATATGTTAATGATTTTATGCATGGTCTGCACCAAGTAGCCCAAAAATCTATATAAACAACTTTACCTTTCAGTTCAGACAACTTAACTGTATAACCATTAATATCCGATAGTACAAAGTCTGGAGCTGTTGCTCCATTCTGAATTGGTTTATTCTCGTTGTAGACAACTCTGAGTACGTCATTAAATTGAGCGTAGGGATTCGTGTCAATATAATTTTGAATCTTCTGACCATATTCATAAGATTTGCCAAGTTGACACATTGTAGCTAATTCTTTAGCTTGTATAAATGCATATACTTCCCCTTTAAAAAATTGCTTAGCAAGATCGAGTTTATTAGAACTTTCATTTATTGGTAGCTTTAGTTGATAGTCCAGAAATTGATGTATAAAACTAGCATAATGTATATTTGGCAACACACCTTCAACTGATATAGGCATATCATGCAAGAAAGAGTAAAAGCCTTTGGGGAGCTCTATCGTTTCCCTTGCTTGAAGAAAGCGTTGCGTGTCCTCATAATTAAACATTTGAGATGCAAAATAAAAGTATATATTCGAACTGATAAATAGCCTATCCTGCGAATTTAGCGTTTGCTTTTTCTGGTACTTTTCAAAATGTAGTTTTCTCTTTTTATATAAACTCTCCGCCAATTTAGCAAATTGAGATGGATTTATGGATTCAGCTTTTTTCTTTATTATTTCCATTTGAGGAGCGAAAATTATACGCTCTTCAAAAAGGTAAGTATTTAGATCCGCAGATTTACCAGCAAATCGAACACTATTCGGGAAGTTTTGCGCGTCAAAATCTATATCTATAATATCACCAGGATAAATGTATAATTCTATTGATTTGCCACCGCATTCTAAATAAGCTAGAACTGGATCCTTTAACGATGTTGAGAAATGATACATACCTTGTTGATCAACCTCTAAGGTGGATTTTTCCTCCTTATAGCTTATAAAATCATATACAATGGTTAGATTAACCTGCTTATGATACGAGGAATAGATTTTCCCTCTTAACTCTATATTACTACTTGGACGATCTGCTAGTTGACAAGATATATCTACATATTCCTTCTCAGATTGAGCTTTTGTAGCAGAAATAAAAGCTGATTTATCAAAAGGCAAACCAATTTCAACCCCTGAAATAACTGGAGATTTAAGATTGCTGTAGGCATAAGTCTCAATATACGGATCATCGCTTTTTTTTCTAAGTTGTTCTACATCATATTCAGCACGCAAAATCTTGTTGAGCACTTTGTATTGATTATGAGATGCAAATGCAGCAATCTCCCTTGCTATATCATCCTCATTTTTGTTTAATTTAATTTTCCAGTATAAAGCTTTAGCAAGGGCAAAATTTAATGACTCCCCCTCAAGGTACTTTCGCGCCTCGGATGTATCTGTAAGACTATAGAGATAAGATGCAGGAACTTCCGCGCTGGAAACCTCTTTCTCCTTTACTTCGATAAATGAATCTAATATCCAACCTTTCTTCTTACTTTGAGTTTCTACTTGTACCAGCTTACCATAGTATTCTATACCTTGGTGATAGTATTTAAATCTTTCGCTTGTTTGTAGATGTAAATATTTTACTTCTTCTCCATAGCCTAGAGCCGCCACGGCAGACTGTTGATCTGTAGGGTCCTTATATAATTGAGCATTATATTTTTTAGAGATTGCATATTTTTTTATTCGTTTTTCAGATTTCAGTTCACTAACAGTATTACTACCTAGTGAATTTGCATTTAAGTTGCTGACCCAACCTTTCGTTCCATTTTCTAGCTTGATGTAATCCAATGCTTGTGCTTCAAAAACTGGCATTAATCTGCTGATCGTGTTTTTGTTGTGAGCGGACAATTCCTGATCAAGTATGGCAACCTTATCTCCAACATTCAAATGGACGAAACTACCATTTTCTGCATACAGAATATTTTGCTCTAATAAAACCTTGTGGGCATAGTTTAAAGTATTTTCGACAGCGGCTTCTTCCCCTTTAAACTTTAGATACTCCTCCAAAAATTCACAATAACTTCTGTTGCTTAATACAACATTTTCGGTTAGATCCAAGTCCTCCAAAAAATCATAAAAAGAGGATGGGATCTTCTCTGAAGGCGAGCCACCTGATAGTAATGCTTTCTCCGTCCTATAATTGATCAACTGATTAGCATGCCAAAATTTATTCTCAACATCAATGTACTGTTTAAACTCTGGTGTCATTTTACTCTTAGCTGCGTTATCATATTCTTGATAGTATTTGTTTTTTTGGATTAATATTCCATCCATATGTCTCTTAAAACTTAATCCATCTCGTTGTGCTACTTCATAGAGTAGATAACCTTTGTCCACATAATTAAACTTATTTGCTGCATCTGCTAGATACTGATTGTTATAACCTCCTCTACCAGTATATTCAGTGGATGCAGGAAACGCTACGCCATCTAACGAGATTTTTAGATCATCCCCTCGCTGAACATATAAAGGAATTGTCCTACCATCATAGGTCATCTGTATCTCCGTTGATTGGGATAGATCAAAATCAATTTTGAAAAATCCATCTTTGGAAATTGGCGCAATCAAAGTTTCTTTCTTAAAGCTTAAGTTGTTTTTGTAATAGTGAAATTGGATAAGGTTATCTGTTACATTATACACCTCACCCGATATAGAAGTATTTAGTTGCTTAAGATTATAGATCTGAGCAGTAGATGCGGTAAAATTTGTCTGACCAAACAAATTAATATTAACCAATAAAAGAATGGTAGTGATATAAAATAATTTCCTCGTCCTCAACAAATGTTTATTAGTTTGATATTTCTAGAGGTCAAAAATAAAATTATATACCCTAATTTCATAGTATCAAAACCAATAAATTCTTTATTTACCTGAGTTAACCCAATAATATAATCTTTAATGTGGCTTATTATAGGATATGATATTGGCATCAGGCGTATGAACGGAAAGAATTGTGCCAACGTGTGGCTCTACTCTACCTATTATTTTCGCATCGATATTGAAGGATTTGGCAATTGAGATCAAATCTTCTGCAGTTTCTCGATTTGTATAGATTTCTAGACGATGCCCCATATTGAAAACCTCATACATCTCCTTTAACGAAGTATTGGATTCATCTTGAATAAGTTGAAAAACAGGAGGTGGAACGAAAATATTATCTTTAATTATGTGAACGTCTTCAGCAAAGTGAAGAACCTTGGTTTGTGCACCACCCGTACAATGTATGACGCCATGTAGATTTTCTAAATGATTATCGAACACTTGTTTGAGAAGTGGAAGGTAGGTTCTCGTCGGTGATAGAAGTAGATCAGCTACAGTGTATTGCGTATTATTATATGTGACTTTATCAGTGAATTTTTTACTTCCAGTATATCGAACTTCTTCAGGAGTGTTGGGATTACAAGATTCAGGGTACATTTCTGCGTGATACTTGCTGAGAACATCATGTCTAGCTGAGGTTAAACCATTGCTGCCAATACCGCTATTGTATTGATCCTCATAGGACGCTTGACCTGAACTAGAAAAGCCTACAATCACATCTCCAGCTTGAATATTATTCTCTAAGACTTTATCTCTCTTAATTCTACTAAATGTTGTAAACCCAACATCGATGCTTCGTACTATATCACCAACGTCTGCAGTCTCACCGCCTGCGGGATATATACCTATACCGTAAGCTTTCATACGCTGACAGAAAGCATTTGACTCTTGGATTATAGTCTTAATAACCTCTCCTGTAATGATTGATTTATTTCTACCAATGGTAGATGATAGAACTATATTGTCTGTGCAACCAACACAGGCCATATCATCAACATTCATAACAATTGCATCTTGAACAATCCCTTTCCATACTTCTAAGTTGCCAGTTTCCTTCCAACACATATATGCAAGGCTAGTTTTAGTCCCAGCAGTGTCAGCATGCATTATGTTGCAAAAAGAATCGGAACCACCGACTATATCAGGTAAGATTTTGCAGAAAGCTTTTGGATAGATGCCTTTGCTTAAACCTTTAATAGCCTCGTGTACTTCAGTCTTTGCTGCAGATACACCTCTCATCTCATATTTTGTCTTCTCCGTCATGTAGTATTTCTTCTCAGATACATTGCGAAGATAGATGTTTGTGAAGTTTATATGTAATGGAATTGCAGATTTTTAATTGATCATCTAGTGATCATTGTCTGCAGATTTGTTTTTAAGCAATTGAAGCCAAATAAATGTGATGATTACCCCTGTAACGATTGTGGCGATGAATACTCCTGCACTCAAAACCATTACATCACCCATTCCTAATGAGTTTAATGCATCCTCGTCAGTTAGATTACTGGTCTGAATAGCATATATTATGAGATTTCCTACTGCATTTACGATACCAGCTACAGCTGAGAGTGTCAAACCTGCTTCAATACCACGTCTAAAATTATTAGTTCTGTCAATTTTATACACTTTATTTAGAGCATATCCGATAATCGGTGCAAGTACTAATAGACCTATTACTGTAAGACCTACTCCATTAGTTATACCGACGAGAGATAAACCAAATAGCAATAAAGTCATTAAAATACCAGCTACAAGACCGAGATTAATACTAGTACCTCTCCATTTTCTATCTTCTAATTCAACTTTCATAATTTTCAATTTTATTTATAACTTAAACTTCGAGAAAAGAATTATTGTTCATAAAAAAAGTAATATTGATTATTTTCAATCAAGTAATATTACGTTGGCAAGAAATTTAAAACCTATCAAAAAATACTTTAAAAGTAATACATATTACAATTAAAAGTAATACATTAGCGTTCTATTTATTCTTCTGAGAACTCCCCCTCCATTGTAAGCTGCTATGCAATATTATTCAGCATTTGTATATATGCTGTTGTATTCATTAACACAAAAGTTTATAATGAAAAAATTATCAATTTCCCTAATGTTGAGCTTATTGCTTAGTCTAAGTCTTTTTGCTAGTGACATCTATGTTTTTCATGACAGCTCCTGCATGGACAAATTATCTTTTAAAGAGAAGACACTTACAGCTGATTTTAAGCTAAAAACTACTGCAAAACTTATCAGCTACAACATCAAAGCTAGCGAAAACGAGATTGTTTGTTTAGAAGTTAGTGAGGATGGTCAAGCATTATTGGCCGATATGCCGATTGGTACTAAAAATTGTCATGAATTGGTATGGGATGAGCAGTTTGTCAAGGAGATAAACGCCAAAAATTCAGATATCTTTATTGTAACATTGGTTGACGGTAAATATCGAATCAATCCAGTAACTACAGCTAGTTATTTTTTCTCAAATGAAGATGAACTTGCTTACGCAAATAATGATTTTGGCTTCAACTTCAATCAAGGATCATTTGACTCAAAAGAAGACCTGCTTACTTACGGATTAAAATCCAAGGTTAATTTTAGTTTCGCAGACAATATGCACTGTCCTGGTGAGTATCATTTTTATAAATCTACTAGAGGCAGAAATATCTACGAAAATGAATTAATTGTCGTGCCTCAGTTAGGTGTGATTAAAAATTATACCATCAGTAAAAAATTGAATAGAAACCTTCGAGAGGTAGAACTACAAGAAGTAAATGATATGCCCTTAGCTACTTTTCTAGAACAACTCTGTAATAAAACCACTGTACTCGACGGGCAACCAGATAGTGATTTAGTTGCTAAATCTGGAGAATCAAAAGAGCAGAAAATTATTAAGAAAGAAGTGGTAACTATCAGCCCTGAAGTTGTAGAAGAAGTACTAGGAACAAAAGATGAATCAACTGAAAAACTCTCCGTAGCTACTTTGCCTGGTGCAAAGCCAGCTGCAAATATCATCCAAACTTGTCATCATATCTATAGAAATGCGGATACTGGTTTCTACTATAATAAGGAAACAGGTCTGCCTGCTAATACATCGTGCGGAGGAATTGTCTACGAACAAGGTATAATGCAAAATAGTGATTATCAATCAACCACTGCTACTACTGAGCTTATCAGCAATGCTCCAATTGTCGCGGATATTATAGCACAAGAAGACGATTTTATTTCAAAGGGAGAGAAAGTCATAATTGCCACTGGAACAGTGATAGAAACAGAAAATGCTAACCTTGATAAAGTAGTTATCATAGAACCTGTGCAAAAAGCTGAAATTATTGACTCAAAACCTAAAGTAGTTTACAAGCGGCCTAAAGTCATCTATAAAGAAGCAGCACCTATAATAATCGACCCTAGTATAGAACCTGAAGATAGTAAGATAATCATCCCAGAAAACAATAATCGCATAGCAAAGAATCTTGATTGTACTGTTGCTCCTCGCACTGGATACCACTTAGTTAAGAAGGGTGAAACACTATACAAACTTTCAAACATGTACAATGTAGCTATTGAAGATTTGATGCAATGGAATGGATTGAGCACCAGTGAAATCAGTGTTTGTGCTAACTTACGTGTTCAAGCAGCGACTTCATTGACTCAATCCACTACGATTATTCCCGCGAATGACTTTGTCAGTAAAGGAGCTAAAGTTAACACTGTGATCGGTGAAGCGCCGGCAAAGAGACAATACCATTATATTTCCGATGGCGACACATTCTATGCGATATCTAAGAAATACAATGTAGATGTAGCTTCTCTAAAAAAGCTAAATAACTTAAACAATGATTATCTTAAGCCTGGTTGGAGATTACTTATACCCAATAATGATGATAAATTAGAAACTGCAACGCTACCAAAACAAATGGAAGCTTCACACCCTAAAGAGTCTACTCCAAAAGCTGGGTCGTCAATGAAAATACCAGATTCTTCAGAGACCTTATTGAATAGCTATCAAAATCAGCACATTTATCATACTGTCTCTCAAGACGAAACTATCAATGATATTGCTATGAAATATGGTACTTCTATTAATTCTATTAGAGCATTAAATAAAATGAGCGAAGGTGAGGTTTTGATTCCTTTCCAGAAAATAAAAGTTAAATAGTTATTATAATTCTATAAGTAAAAAAAGCGGGCATGTCCCGCTTTTTTTATGTCTATTCATATCTATTCCTATCTTTGAGAGGTAATTAAAATCACACAATGCTATTACTCGTACTTTTTTTTAGTTTATCAATCGTTTTTTCCTTCTTGTGTTCAATATGGGAAGCTGTTCTCTTAAGTATTACTCCTTCGCATGCGCAAGTATTATTACAGCAAGATCATCCAGTTGGTGAAAAACTAAAAGAGTATAAGGATGAAATAGATAGACCACTTTCCGCTATTCTCACACTCAATACGTTGGCGCATACCGTTGGAGCAATAGGCGTGGGTGCGCAAGCTGGTAAATTATTTGGAACTGGAGAAATCATCGTAGGGGGTGTAGTATTACCAATAAGCGGCGAGGTTTTGATCGCTGGGCTTATGACTATTGCTATACTATTCTTATCTGAAATTTTTCCTAAGACCATTGGAGCGAACAATTGGAAAACGCTTACACCATTTACGGTAAGATCGCTGACAGTAATATCTTTTATCCTAGCGCCTTTTGTATGGGTTAGCCAGCTCATCACCAAAATGCTAAAAAAGGATAAGAAGAAAAGCGTACTTAGTCGTACCGATTTTGCTGCTATGACTCAGATTGGATTAAAACATGGGACACTTAAAAATAGTGAGTCCAAAATTATCCATAATCTTTTAAGATTCGATACAATTAAGACATCAAGTATCACAACGCCAAGAACAGTGATGCTTGCCGCTGAGATGAACACCACCCTTCAAGCTTTCTATGACAAACAACCAACTATTCGCTTTTCTAGAATACCTCTGTACGATACAAAAATTGACAAAGTAAATGGTTATGTTTTAAAAGACGATTTACTTGATAATATTCTTAAAGGTAATGGTGAAAAGCCGCTATCATTTTTAAAACGAGACATAATAGTGGTTAATGAAGATGTACCTGTACCCGCACTATTCTCTCAGTTGAGCGAAGCTCGAGAGCATATAGCGCTCGTAGTAGATGAATATGGAGGCGTGGAAGGAGTTGTCACGATGGAAGATGTAATCGAAACACTGCTGGGCCTCGAGATAATAGACGAATTTGATAATATTTCAGATATGCAAAAGTTAGCACATCAAAAATGGGAAGAGAGAGCTAAAAGCTTGGGACTTATTATAGAGAATAATAATGAATGACCATCCGCACATTGTACACCAATCAGTATAATAAATGTTATCAAATGATAGCATTACTGTTCGTCAATGGTTACAGCCGTTGATGCTAGGCGAGTTCGCTTTCTGTCGTACCTACGGCACTTAGGGATATTCAGAAGTAAGAGATAACCGCAGAGCGGTTAAATATCAATAGCCGTGGGTGGCAACCCACGGAATTGGGCAAAATAAAATCCAATTTGGCGTGATTTTTTGGAAAAATCATGACAGATTGCCAACAAGAATTACTCTGTTTTTATAGCAATATTTAAAATAATGGAGTAATCCAAACCTTTATGTTTCGATTATTTCCTTATGGTTGAAGAGTTTAACTTACTTCTGAATATCCCACACTTAAAATCATATAACCTTTTCTATGGGTTACACCCATCGTATTTTGTAAATGTGGAGACTGTATCCAATATCGAGAGAATGGGCATCTTCTAATTGCTTTAGTCTATCGATCTTGCTCTGGTTCATTCCTTAATCTTCTTTTGAATAACCCCCAAACTAGCATCACATAAAATAAATTTATATACTTAAAATACCTATTTGGTGGTATATACTCTAAACCCTATTTATCATATATTGATACTATTACAAAACTTAAGATCAAAAAAATTAACATCTATAAGCAACGCTAAAAACAAACCCTACAAAGGGAATATTTATTATTCATTAAAATGTTGCTATGATTACGTTATTGATTTTTGGTTTAGTTGTTCTGTGGATTTTCAAGATGCTAATTCTCTCTATTGGAGAAGAAATTACAGGCGAAGAACATATATTTTAAACAATCAAGTTCAATATCCAGACTATTGGATATTTAAACTATCCGCCAGTCTCCTGCCTCAGTTGCTTGATCTGGCTCTCCCACATTAGCTTTTGTTCAGCTACTTCATGTGCTTCTGCATGATCAGTAATTTCTAAAATGGTTTCAGATGTAACAGGAGACTTACTCATTCTCATCTCGAAGTATGCGCCTTCCGTACCTTCATCCCACTTAAAGCGCAATCTCTCATTCTCAACATCCTCTAATAACGTTGCTTCTTCTGGATAGCCGTCCCAACTGTATGTATATTTATCCCCAGTTATGTCAACTTCATCACAATACCATCTAATGAGGCAGGATGGAGTTGTAAAAAATTGATACAAAATCGCTGGAGAGGCTCTAAATATGTACTCTAATTCTATCTTTTCTAATTTAACTTCTTTCTTTTTTGCCATTATGAGCTTGTAGTTTTCTTTTCGCTGCTTAATTTAAAGCGGAACATACGTATTAAAATTCAATAAAACAAAATAAATTATTTTCAGTTATACATATGTGAATTATAATAATCTGTCATTCAAACTTATATATCGTATATTTCAGCGTCATAATAGTCGATATGGTAGCCGGAATAGTCCAATACGGGATTATTATCGTAGCTAAGTGTTGATTCTCATGTTAATTCCACGTAAATTTGTACCATCTACCAAGAGAAACAATTTAAGTACGAATGAACATTATCACCACACCATAAGACGATTACACTTGTCTTGATAGAAAAGTTATAATTCCAATTCTTTAACAATTAAGTATCAAACTGATTAGCGATAATCTGAGCTTGATTATTCTTAACAATTAAAATAGTTTTTTAATGAGACAATTAAAGATCACAAAATCCATTACTAATCGTGAAAGTCAATCCTTAGAGAAGTATCTCCAGGAAATAGGCAAGGTCGACTTGCTTACTCCAGAGGAAGAAGTAGATTTGGCCAAAAGGATAAAGGAAGGTGATCAAGAAGCGCTCGAGAAGTTAACAAAAGCCAATTTGAGGTTTGTTGTGTCAGTTGCAAAACAGTACCAAAATCAAGGTCTCTCACTAAGTGATTTGATCAATGAAGGTAATCTAGGATTAATAAAAGCTGCACAACGATTTGATGAAACAAGAGGTTTTAAATTTATTTCTTACGCGGTATGGTGGATACGTCAATCTATCCTGCAGGCTTTGGCCGAGCAGTCACGGATTGTAAGACTACCATTGAACAAGGTGGGATCTTTGAATAAGATCAACAAAGCATTTTCAGAGCTTGAGCAAGCTTTCGAAAGAGAACCTTCTGCTGAGGAATTAGCAGAAATGCTCGAAATCACTACCGAAGAGGTAGAAACTACTCTAGGCGTTGCCGCTAGACATGTATCTATGGATGCACCATTTGTAGACGGAGAAGATAATTCTCTTCTTGATGTTTTAGAAAATGGAGGCACTCCTAATACAGACAGTCGACTAGCCTATGGGGAGTCATTAAGAAAAGAGATCGACAGGTCGCTAAGTACACTAACTGATAGACAATGCGATGTCATCAAGTTGTACTTTGGTATCGGTGTCGAGCATCCTATGTCTTTAGAAGACATTGGAGAACGTTTTGGCTTGACGCGTGAGCGTGTAAGACAAATCAAAGATAAGGCGATAAACAAACTAAGAACAAAATCGAGAAGTAAACTACTTAAGCACTATTTAGGCGCTTAGTTAAATTAGAAGAAACTATTATTTGCAGCATTCTATTCATTTAGGGTGCTGCATTTTTTTGTGGATGTTCTGCAGATTTCAACTGAACCCTATTCTTTTGGCACTACAACATCAAGTTTCATATTACTGTTTTCAGCCCCGAAAGATGCAGTTGGTGAGTCAATAAGTATTTGATATGAGCTCTCATTTAATAAAATAATATTTGCAGTATTACCGGATAATAATCTTTGATCAAGTCCAGGCCCCAAATCGAAACTCCCACTCATTTCTTCGAATTCCTGTGTTTGCGAATCAAAAACCGTCATGTATTCTCCAGCCAAAGAAAAATCTGGAAAACTGACAGCCTTTGTAAACTTTAAAAATATACTAACGCTGTCTGCACAAGACTCCGTAAAAGCCTTAAATCTGAAGTTATGTTCAATTCCTACAGCTGTAGAGTAATTGTATTCGCTAATTTTATAGCTTGAATCATTGAACATTAATGTGTTCCCATTAAACTCAATACCGTCGCAGGGACTCATCATAACATCTTCTATATCGTCTTCTCCACCACAAGCACTAAAGAGCATAATAAAGCCCAATACAGTAATACACAATGAAATTGTTCTATACATTTTAGAGAATTTTATAGCCATATGCCATATTATTAAAAACAAGTAAGTTATTCTAATTTTACATCTTATGCTTAAATTGAGCTAATGTTTCTCAAACTATCGCGGCGGCGCTTGCGCCACAGCTCGGCGTAATGGAATGAGCAGGATAAGCGATGGAAGCGGCATCCCGTTTTTTTGCTTTTCGCAAAACAACGGGATATAGCGTACAGCGCGGTCACGTCCCGAGAGTAGCGAAGCGAAACTTAGGGATCGTGATAGCCCCAAATCAATCTACAATGTGCAATGAGAGAATGATCAATTTTCAATGAAAAAAATATAAAATTTATATTTGTTCATCGATAAATTGGTCATTGATAATTGGTCATTGATAATTCACAATTATTACTCCTCTTCCTCTGTCATATCAATCAAGCCATCAGGTAAGTTCATCATCACAAAGTGAGCGTTCTCATTAACTTCCACGATCAGGTCGGGATGCATAGGAATTAAAATCTCGCGGCCGTCTTGCTCGACAAAGGCCATGTCTTGCTGTGGATATTCCTCGACCTTGGTGATGGTTCCAATCTCACCATGTTGCTCATCTATCACCTTCCAGCCAATGGTGAAATCATACTCCGTGTCGGGCTCCTCCACGATAATTCTGCTCAGAACACTAGTAGGAACAGTGAGCGGCTTGTGCGCAATATCCACGGCAGCTTCCTTCGAATCAATGGTCTCTAGCTTGATCAAAAACGGATCGCTACTCCGAATGGATTCTATAAAATATGGGATCTCTGCATTGCCTTGCGTCACGTAAACAAGCCTGCTTTCTAGGACGTCCTCTAAGTATTCATCCTCAATAAAGCACTTCAATTCCCCCTTGACACCATGCGCTTTTAGCAGCTTTCCGATTTCAGTATATTCCGACATGTGGTAAAATTACTATATTGCGAAAAAAGCCATGCCTATGCGATACGCTATTTTTAACTTATTTTTAATCAGTGTACTATTTTTTTCACCATTAAGCGCTCAGATCGATAAAGATCTAGTAAAAGTCCAGCGAATACTAGAGCGACAAGCCGCTGACTGGAACGATGGCAACATCGAATCCTTCATGAATGGATATTGGGAATCGCCCGCATTACAATTTATAGGCTCCAATGGCGTGACAAAAGGCTATAAAAATACGTTGAATAGATATCTCAAGAGCTATCCCGACCGTAAAACAATGGGGAAGCTGCACTTTGACATAAACAGCAAAGAAAAACTAAGCAAGAAGTCCATTATGGTGGTCGGAAAATACTCGCTGACCAGAGATGATATGGACGATGCCAGCGGATACTTCCTACTGGTCTGGAAAAAAATAAATAAAGAATGGGTCATCATAGCGGATCATACCAATTAAACTAGCGAGCCGCCAATGACCAATATGAATATGAAAGTACAATACTTAAAGTCATATCGCCTATACATCGTGCTGCTCTGCTGTCTGTGCATCACAATTCCTGCATATAACCAATCGCAAAATTTGGTGCCTAACTTTTCCTTCGAAGAATCAAGGAATAAGCCGACCTCTATGCTGGACGACGGCCATGAATTTGCACTAAATAGTAAATATTGGGAGACGCCAAATCTGGCTTCTACAGACTTGATCACGCCACGCTTCAAGACAAATAAATTCGAACCGATAGAGGCCTTTTCTGGATATAATATGTCGGGCATCGTGATCCATGGAGATTTTTGGTCGGAGTACCTGAAGGTGAAGCTGAAGGAACCGCTCAAACCAGGTACAGAATACTACGCAGAATATTGGATAGCATACTGTGCGGACTATAATAAAGACTACAAACCTAAGATGACCAATGCCTCTCTAGGGGCGTATTTTGGGCTAGATTTTTTTGAAAAAACAAATAAGCAGCTAACCAATAAACCACAGGTAAGCCTGTCCAAGCCTGTGGAAATTAAAGATAAAACGTGGATAAAAGTGAGCGGTAGTTTTATCGCCAAGGACACCGCCGATCATGTATATATAGGTCAGTTTGCAAACCCTACGGATCCGGCGGATATGTTGCTAGGCTACTACTATATAGATGATGTCAAGGTGATCAAATTTAGCGATCACTCCACCATATTTACGCCGGCAGAATATGCACCAGATGAGCTGAATAATATCTACTTTGAGACTGATGAGTACGATCTACTTCCGACAAGTTTTAAGACGCTAGACGAAGTGTATGGCTTCTTGGCAAAAAATCAATCTCTCGAAATTAGCATTATAGGACATACGGATAATCGCGGTGAAAACTATCACAATCAGGAGCTGAGTATGAACCGCGCCAATGCAGTATATAATTACCTGATCAATAAAGGCATAGCAGCGGAACGACTCCAGTTTAGTGGTAAAGGTGCGAGTGCGCCAGTTGCTTCCAACTTGACAGAGGATGGTCGGCAGGAAAATCGTAGAGTAGAATTTATCGCCAGCGGAGAGCTGATGCAAGACATCGATCTGGCAGAGGTGAATGTCACGGAGGCAGACCTCTCCTATCGTTTTGCAGCAGACCTAAATGTAAATGCCAAGCCTTACCAGTATAATTTTATTGGCAAGTACAAGGATATTTTCAAGTGCAGTTTGCCTGCAAAATCTAGCACCGGAACGAGTAGTTCGCTCAAGGAATACAAACCCGTTTCCGCCATCCAGCATCTGAATGAGGTAATCAAGGATCAGCGATTAGTATTTATCAATGACTCTCCTATCCATCCACAGACGCGTATTTTGACTAAAGAACTTTTAGGCGTGCTGAGTGATAAAGGCTTCACGCACCTTGCCATTGAGGCATTTTCTAATACTAATGAGCGCATTGATCGCATCGGGTATCCGACCATTAATATGGGCAACTACACGGACGAGCCTTTGTTCGGTGAACTTATACGCGAGGCGATAGGATTAGGCTTTCAAGTCGTTTCTTTCAGTCCCACAAGTGTAGAAATTGAGAGGGCAAAAAAAATCGTGCAAAAAAATATGTCCCTCTCTGCCAACGACTCTAAACTCATGATCAATGCCGTCAATTGGTCCAAGGCGATGAATCTCAATCGCCAATACAGCAAAAATAAAGCAGGAAAATATGTAGTGCTGACCCATAAAAGTCAAGTTTATAAAAAGGAGCAAAACGGTATCCGCAGCATGGCCGTTTGGTTCGAGCAGATCACACAGACTAGCCCATATACCATCGAGCAAGTCATCATGAATGAACAGTGCGCCGCTACCGAGCATCCATTGTATAAGTTTGCCAATGTCAACTATCCAGCTGTCCTCAAAAAGTACAGTAAAGTATATCAGGCGCCGTTAGACAAGGTAGAAGAAATGTACGATGTTCAGCTTTTTCATCCGCGTACTCAGTTTGTACAGAACCGTCCGACGTGGCTCAAGCAGGGCGATCAGCGCAGCGCCTATCAGGTCAATGCGGATCAGTACAATATGACCTATCCCCTACTTGTCATCGCCTACAAGCCCGAGGAGGACATAGAAGTTGCAGTTCCGCTCGATGTAGTAGAGATTTCGAATAGCCGCGACGCTATGCCTTTGTTTTTACCCTCAGGACCTGTAGTATTAGTTCTAAAAGATAAGAATACTCGAAAAAAATTAGATGTGGAGATTAAATAAAACTGCCTTCTTCTCTAATAGAATTAAGTTTTAGCGCATCTTTGAACATCTAATAAGCTTGTGCTTTTGAAACCTTAATATGAATAGAAATCATTTACTGTTCGCTTCCATTATTGCGCTACTTTTCCCTACAGTGTTACTCGCTCACGGGGTCAGCCCGTCAGATCAGGCAATCCTCAGCGAAGGTGGACTACTTGCATATATACGTGTCGGTGCGACGCACATGCTTACGGGCTACGACCACATTTTATTTCTGGTTGGCGTTATTTTTTACCTCTCCGATTTCAGAGACATCGTCCGTTTCATTACTGTCTTCACCCTTGGTCACAGCATCACACTCATCGGCGCTACTTATCTCGGTATCCTTGCAAACGAGCACCTCATAGATGCCGTCATTGCAATTAGCGTTCTCTATAAAGGTCTCGAAAATTTAGGACTGTTTAAGAAGTATCTTGGTATTGAAATGCCTAATCTACTCGCCATGGTTTTCCTCTTCGGACTTATCCACGGCTTCGGATTATCGACCCGCCTGCAATCATTCGACATGGGCGAAGGTCAGTTTTTAGCCAAGATCGTCTGCTTCAATATCGGCGTCGAACTCGGTCAAGTCATCGCCCTCATCCCCATCGTATTTCTCATTTCCAAGTGGAAACCATTCAAGAGCTACGATTCCTTTTATCGCTACGCCAACTGGTTTTTGATCCTCGCTGGAGTTGCCCTCTTTGTATTCCAGATGTACGGCTACTTCTTTGGTCACGAGCATTAATTAAGTCTTCTAATTAAATTCATTTTGGGCTATACCGATTTGCGCTGTGCGCATCGGTACCGCGTCATCCGCTATATCCCGTTTTTTGCGAAAAGCAAAAAACGGAATGCCGCTCCTACCGCTTATCCTTACGCGCTCCGCGCGTCGTGCTCTGTCTGAAAAGGGGCAGTCGCGCGAGAAGGCAGAAAAACTTAATTTAGTGTGATATCTACACATATAACGTAAATGTTAAGTATTTGTATTATCCATAATATATCATTATATTTAATCAAACAAAACAATTACCTAAGTCGACAGCTAGATTGGTTAACCACTAAACTCGAGTTTTTAGCACTTCGACTACCCGTAATTTTTTTGATATAAATTTCTTTTTAATCATTAAAATTTAAAACATGAAAAATCTTAGATTTTTGCCTACCCCCCCCCCTCAAATCTTTAGTCATACTCTTTAGTATGTTGTTTGCGATGGTACTGTTTCAGAGTTGTGAGAAAGATACTGTTGCCGATTTACCTAATAATGATTCTGTTAATGAAGTAGCAGAAAGGGGTCCTAATCCTAGACCACCTGGAAGTAATGATATCGTAGAGGTTCCCGACGAATGTTTCAATTTTGTAGAAGGTGAAGATTGCCCAAGTTCTTGTCTCCTTGCTTATGAAAAATGTGAAAGAAGGGCACAATGGAGGTTCATTCAATCAATATTAAGAGATGAATCTTGTGATGGATGGGTTGCTAATATTCAAGACTATTTCCAAGCACCCTCCTATTATGTTGCCGTGCCAGTCGGTGGAGACAATATACAGGTTCAAGGAGGATATCACAATTTTGACCCAATACAGATCTATGTTAATTATGGTGCGGGAGGACCTGAAGATTGTCCTTCAGTGAATTTTGCAATGGGTCAATTTGATGGTGACTGCACTGCTTGTCAAGATGCATACGACGCATGCTGTGATTAGAATTTTAAGAAGAGTAAGAAGGCGGATGTGTATCCGTCTTCTATTTTAGAATATTGAAGTTATTTCTGTTCCATAATCTAACATATAATGAAAACAATTTTAATTATTCTGAGTATATCGATTTTTCCTAAACTGCTCATCGGTCAGTTCAGTAAGTCAACTTCTATAGGTTTTTCTAACATAATTAAAGTTAATGATGATGGTGAAATTTTTCACGGTACAATCGATGGTAATTATAATTATATCATTACCAAATTTAACTTAAATGGAGATCAAATTTGGTCAAAAAAAATCTTACCCTTTGAAGAGAATACAAATGAAAGAAGAGTAAATATTTACAGGAATGGAAACCATCTCGAAGATTCGAATTTATTAATTCCGAGCTTGTATCGTCCAGTTGACGCTAAGTTTGGATTGTCACTTCTAAATTCAGATGGCGATTTTATATTTTCAACTGTAATAGATGCACCTGATTTTTATTCCCCATACTATGATGGAGCGAATTTTATAAAACCCAGCGTTATAAAGCTCAATGAGAACGAAATGCTATTGCTAAACACTTATAAAGCTCCGCTCGATACAGCTAGATATTATTCTTTCCTAAAATTTACGAATGAAGGAAAATTGATAGAGCACAAAGAGTTCCAAGATATGGCAGTGAATGATCCTATTATCTATTTAAACAAACTTGAGGATAATAGATTTGTTCTCATAAGAAATGGTAGCTATACTTTTGATGAAACTCATGCATTTGAGGGATGCAGATTACAGTTTTTAAACGAAAATCTTGAAGCCCAAAAAACCCTTCAAATTCATGGCAATATTCAGAGAGTTTGTTTTAAGGATGGTAGATATTATATATTAGCACGTAGATATAGAAATGTGGCTAATGATAATTTTAGTGCTCGGACTAGTATTATCTGTTTAGATAATAATTTTGAAGTATTGTGGGCTAAAGAATACGAAGATATTGCGGGATTAGTAGACTTTTCGAAAACTTCTTATGGATTTTTAATCTTTCAGGAATATAATGATATCGGCTTTGATATAGTTGCGATTGATTTGAATGGGGAGGTAATCCAGTCAAAGAAAATTTATACGAACTATTTAATAAACCGTATTTCAACATCAAATGCGTACATCGTAAGTGCAAGTAGATTTTTATCTTCGCAAAATGATTCTGTACATGTAAATTGCTACGCAAACACTCTAGACGATTTCGAATGCTATGTGGGGAATACTTGCATTACTGCTGAGGATTTTGAAGCGAAGATCGAAATAGTGGATGACTTCTTTCTGAATCCTGTCATTATCGATATTACAGTGACTGATGTGGCTATACAAACAGAAGATTATATTCCCGATTATGAAGACTATTGCAATAAGGATTTCGGAAGCTTTCCTGTACCACTGTTCGAGCTACCAGATACGATCTGTGTTAATTCTCCTCAAGATATTTTGGAATTAAATAACCGCAATGCAGATGCAGTAGACTGGCAAATGGCAGGTAGTCAGGTAGAGCGTAGTCAAGCGTTTATCCCTGCACCGCTAATGTATACCGAGGCAGGTGAATATACAGTTACGCAGAAGGTCACTTTCGAGGGGTGCACAAATGAATATAGCACAAATATTGTAGTCGTTGAGCCCATAGATTTAGAGACCCCTACTGAAATTATTCTATGCGATGATGAGCCATACCTTATAGATGCCAGTGATGAAGAAGTGGTAAGCTACCTCTGGGAAGATAACAGCACTGCTTCTACCCTGCTCACCAACAATCAAGGACGTTATAAGCTAGAAGTTTCCGATAAGTATTGTACACAGTCTATTGACTTTGACATTGAATATTTCGACTATAATCTGATAGATCCCTTACTTGGAAATGATACTATTATTTGTGTACAAAAGCCCCTATCGCTTGGTGCGGCTCTTGATCCTGCTGCAGAGACTCTGTGGAGCGGTGGAAGTACCCAATATCCACGAACCATAACGAACTCCGGAATATATGATGTGACTACATCTTTAGATGGTTGTTCTACAGAGTCCAACATATTCATTGAAGTGGAAGATTGTAGTACGCAGATTTATATTCCTACTGCCTTCTCCCCAAATAGAGATGGTATTAATGATACCTTTTATCCGCTGGGCAATTCTTTTGAGCTACTTGACTTTGCTATCTTCGATAGATGGGGTGGTTTGGTGCATCACCAGCTTGACCCTTGGGATGGTAGTTTTCGTGGCCAAGCGGCTAGTCTTGGCGTATACACTTATCGGCTTTCTTTGAGAAATGTAAGATTGGATGAGGTAGAGGAATATAGTGGAGGGTTTGTATTGGTTAGGTGAGGAATTAGGTGTGGGCTTGGCGTTTATAAGCTGTTTTGGAGTGTACCGTGGCGCGGATAAAATTCGTGAATTTTATTTACCTACCTATTGTTTTACCACCTCTGTCAACTCTATCATCGCATCTTCTACCTCATGCACTAGTTCTATGAAGCGCGGATCGCGCTTGGTGGTGCGATCTCGGGTAAGTGGGAGGTCAACGTGGATATGTTTGGCTACTTGTCCTGGATTGGCTTGGAGGATATAGATATCGTCTGCTAGATAGACGGCTTCGGCGATGTCGTGCGTGACAAAGATAATGGTGCTTTGAAATTTTCGCCAGAGGCTAGTGAGGAGGTCTTGCATGTGTAATCTAGTCTTGATATCTAATGCTCCAAATGGTTCGTCCATGAGCAGGATATTGGCGTTAGCGAGCAGGCTACGACCAATGGCTACTCGCTGCAGTTGTCCGCCTGACAGAGACGGGTACTGTGCATATTTATCTTCATGCCCTTCTAGCCCCATTGTCTTGATGATGTCCATTGCTTTAGCTTCTCTTTCTTTCTTGGAAACGCCCTTGAATTTTAGGGCAAGGGCTACGTTTTCTAGGACGGTCATCCAGGGGAGGCTGGAGTATTGCTGGAATACCATACTGGCTCGGTTGTCTTTACCTAAGGGTTTATTGTTGAGTTTAACTATTCCTTCGGTGGGTTCTTGTAGACCAGCTATGTAACGCAGTAAGGTAGATTTTCCCGATCCTGACATACCTAGGATAACTACGAATTGTCCTTGGTTGGGTTTATTTTCTATGACTAGGTCCAAGTCTTTGATTACCCAATTGTTACCGCCGTCATAGCTTTGGCCAATGTTGCGTAATTCGACTAGGTTGTCTTGATTTGGATTGTCTATAAATTCTACCATTTGTTTTTTCTTTAGGCAATTTGTCATGATTTTTAAAAAAATCTCGCCAAATTGGATTGTTCTCATATCATTTACCCAGGGTTGCCATCCTGGGCTATATTCTATCGCCCCGCTGGGGTTGCTTCATTTTATTAAACTCCATTAAAGCTGGACTTGCATTCAGTATTGCTCTTCTGCTTTTTCTTAATCCCTCAAACATTTTAAGAAGGATCTTGATCCTTTATTGTGGTAAAAAGCATCTTTTATATTCATAATTTAAAATCCTATTTCCCAGGAAGGTTATCTTCTAAACCGTCCCAAAATAAATTTTCTAAATCTATGGCTTTTTTGGCACCTGATTTTATTAAGTATTTATTCTCTAGGGTATTTGCCCAAGGCACTATTGCCTCTAGCATTTCTGAATAATGGTCCTCGTCAAGGGCGATATGGGCGGTCCAAAAATGGATATCCTCTTCTGATAGGAAATCATATTTGCGGAGGCCTCTTTGAATCACGCTGTACTCTTCGTTAGTAAAAAACTCGGTGCCTGGTCCTAGAGCGCCAAGACTTTCTAGAAAGTGACCATCATGACAAAGGTTTATTAAATTTTCACAACATATTTGTGTAGTCGGCAATGGCTTTACTGCTTCTAAATGGGCTTTGTTTAAGCCTACTGAGAGGGCGAACTTCTCGTATAAAATGCGGTGACAGAGTTCTAGTTTTCCTTCTCCGTGTTCTTCCCATAGATTTTCTACGATTGGCATTCTGGTTTTGTCATCAGGTATATTTGCCGCTGCAGCTGCTAGAAATCTGGGGAAATAGGTGCAATAGATGTAGTACTGTTCTACGAAATATTGTAGTTGTTCTTTATTGAGCCAAGCGTCATCTATCCGTTTGATAAATGGATGATGGATGATCTTATTGATCCCTTCTCTTAACTCTGATTCTAAGTCTCTAAAAAATTGCATTAGCGTTTTTTGTCTATGTAATTATAAATAAGATAAGCACCTGTGCAGATTGCTAGGAAGTGTATAACATAAGCCGTATTTCCAAAATAGTAGGTGAGGATAGGTAGGTTATCGATCATAAACCAATTGGTGTATTGATTGATAAAAAATAATACGTAAATAATAGCAAGTAGCACTCCGAAGATGACACCAGCAAAACTGAGGACATCATCTACGATTGTTTTGGTTTTTGCGGGGCCGTATTTATTTACTATTTGATGTTTGAAAGGGAAGAATTTTTTATCAAGGTAGACGAATAATCTGTCTTGTAAAACACCTATGATAATGATGATAATAAGTAACGCGAAGGTTTTGTCTACTCTACCTTGTCGCTGTCCTATTCTCCAGATAAGAGAGCCTAGACCTCCCTGTCCTCCTAGGCCTTCTGCCACAATAATATAAGTCCATGAAATAGCCGTTAGTACTCGGATATCATCTGACAACCTGCTGACAACAGCTGGGAAGTAAACGGACCTAAAAGTTTGCCAATCGGTAGCTCCTAAAGTGTATACTGTCTTGGTGTAGACGGAATCCACTTCGTCTATGCGTTGAACTACTACTGGCAATAAATAGATTAGTATACCGAAGGCAAGAAAATGTACTTGCATATCTGTACCGAGGCCAAACCATAATATAAAGAGTCCAGTAACTGCTGTCAAAGGAACGTATCTGAAAGCGTCCACTTGTCTCTGAAATAGTCCTCTAAAAAAAGGCATTAGTCCTATTAGAAAACCTATGGGAATGGCTAGACAGATTGCTTCTACATAACCGGCTAGATTGAGGCCGATAGAACGCAACATATTCTTGAATAATTTATTGGATCGAACTAGATCAGGAAATGCTTTTAAGACAGAAATCGGCTTCGGTAGAATGCCAGGCCTTACCATTGGGTTAGCTCTTCTGGTACCGAAGTAATCTATCTCTGAGGCAGTCAGTTGGTTGTCTCCGATGCGGTAATCATCTCTGGATCTAAATAAGTTGACAACTTCATCTGAGCTTAAGTATCCGCTGCTGCGCGCTTCATCGCCACGTAATTCAGCAAGCCATTTGATACCTTGTTCATTGATGGTATCATTCACTGTATATTTTGCAATTCCTGTTTTTTCTTGTTGGCTCAGTAATGTTTTTTCTACTGGTCGAGGTTGCGCGTAGGTGAGTAAAAACCATACTAGGATGAGCAATAAGAATCCAGCGATCTCTAATAACCACCTTGTCCTTGAATCTAATTTACTTCCTAATTTGAATAGTTTTTTCATAATTTAGTTCAGAATAAAGTAGATGAGCTCAGACTATAATGATAAATTTTGGACTAGCGCTGTGCAGTGGTGCGCTATTTTTATAGCGCAGTCCCGAGTAAGACTAGATGAAGCGATAGCTGAATCTAGACGCAGCGAAAGGACCGAGGCGAATGCCGAGTCACGGAACATAGCGACCCTGACTATTCGCTTTTCCCAGCGAATAGTCAGGGAAGGCCCCAAATAAAATTACTCGGCGACTAACTGAAATTCAGTTCTTCTATTCTTAGATTTACAAGCCTCATTTTGATTCTGCTCACAGCCTTTAACGGGCTGATCGGGACCATTACCGACGATGATAAACCTATTCTTCGACATACCGTACTGTTGCTGTAAATACTGTGCAACAGACTGTGCGCGTTGTTCTGAAAGTTTTTGATTCATAGTTCTATTACCTACATTATCCGTATTACCTTCAACCCGAATTCTGGTATTTCCGTACACCTTGGCGATCTCTGCAAACTGTAAATCTATGATAGTCTTTGCGTTTTCTCCTATTTTATACTGTCCAGTAGGAAAGTTAATACTGATCGGCTTAGAAGATATTGCGGGCTTCTTTTTATCAGCGGCCGTTGCAGGTTTAAACTTGGCAGCTCCCTCAGCCGCATTAGCTGTACCAGAAAGATTTGCGGCGGCTGCTGCTTGTGGATATGCCAACGCTCTCCATGACGGACGGTTAGCTGGTGCTTGCTTTAAAGCTTCAAACGCCTCCCCCATTTTGGTATATAACTTTTCGCCAGTCATGCCTTTAAAAGATGTATTCTGTCCAAAGAAATTCAAATTATCACCATGATTAGTAAGTCGTACATTATTTATCATACCCATCGCGTCGCCTTCTGGTAATCCTGTGACTTCAGCTAGTATCTTAGCTGCTTTAGTTTTGTTACCAGCATTGGCATTGATCTCCGCAGCACCTTTCATCCATCCTTCGTAAAACTTAGCTATTTTTTCCTTATTATTTTTAAGGTAGGAGTTCTTCACCATATATACATCAGCGATAATATTACTTGCTTCACGAGTGGATTGGAGCACCTTTGATCCTGGCGTCTCTCGAACTGCAATCTCATCGTCTGGGCTCCATACGATGGCTGCATCTACTTGACCACCTTTGAAGGCATTAGCAGCATCACTCGGTAAAGGTACTTCCTTCAGCTTGACGTCGGCAAAAGTCATACCTGCAGACTCTAACATGTACGAAAGAAATGTAACTGAAGGCGTAAATCCAGCATAAGCAATCGTCTTTCCTCTAAGGTCATTGACCGAATTGATACCTCTCTTCACGATAACAGCATCACCACCCCGTGACCAATCCATCTGTAAGAAAACTTTAGGATCGTATGGAGCAAGTCGCTCCATCTCAGTATTCATCGCACTGATCTCATTATTGATAAGGTTTACTTCATCCGCAATCCAAGCGTTTCGACTTCCGTCAAAGTCATCGATCAATATGAATTCCACCTT
>ENA-ORXR01001507-ORXR01001507.1-marine-metagenome-genome-assembly--contig:-NODE-1507-length-24525-cov-19.824935_pt1 | contig 24525 bp, 26 predicted proteins | sample MGYA00237866_ERZ511479 | MGnify/ENA metagenome assembly ERZ511479 | reverse complement strand
GCCTCCAACCCGGTCAATGGTTCGGCAGTCGATATCAGGCCGATAACTTTCGCTATCCTTAAGGTGTTTTCAGGCAAATCCGTATTGAGCAGAACCGCATCCAACGCCAACTGCCATCGACGCTTTCTTTCGCGAGTTGGAAACCTGAACGATGACTGGTTTGAGAAATGATCGAATAACAAGTCGGCATGATACCAAGCATTAGGTCCATATTTTGTTTCAGTAATAAATTGCTGGAATCCAGCCGGATCTGAGGATTGTAAAAAACTAAATATTGAGCGTTCGTGCTGTCCGAATTTTCGTACGAACGCCAACAGAATCGCCAAGGTCCCCGGATGAAGAGGAAATAAAGACTGAGACAAATCTGAGAGCTCTTTGGGCTTCAAAGAAAAAAGGCGTCTTGAATTTCCACTCTTATATAGAGCGGCGGCTGACTTTATAACTGTTTTGGTAGTCTCTTCAGAGTGCCGAATCGCCTCAGCAAGTAAGTAGATTGACTGTTCTTGCGAGTCTGAAAACGGTATTTCCTCATACCTCTCAGCGGATCGAGCCCACTCACTCGCGCCCCAATCACCAAGCGTTTCTGCATAGTCCCCGAACCTATGATGGAGAAAGCACACGACGCCCAGGCCATTTTCAGGGCTACCACTGGCGCACTCCGCGATAAGCTGAAATACACTCGGGTCCTCTTCCAACGGGCGAGCAGCGGCAAACTCAAGGTAACGCCCCATTTCGTCGATCAGGAGCAATATTCCTCCGCCACCGTTTTTGCAAAGCTCTTTGGAGCATTCATTCAACAAAGCGATAGCAGATTTGGCATCGACTGCGGACGCATCCTCGCGCCGCAACTCCAAAGTTTTTGCGACGCGTTTCGTCAATGCGCTTTTCGACCCAAAGGCACCTTTGGCCGCAGCATTCAAAGCAGAAAGCAAATCAAGCGTGAAACTCACCCGCTGCCCTGATAGAATGACAGGCCTAAAACCACGGAAGCTCGATACATCCATGTCGTCTGTCAGCCATATTTCTTTTTCAGGGTCAGGCGTTAAGGCATCAAACAGTTTTGTAAGCAGCAAGCCGAACGATGATTTCCCCGAACCGTATGGGCCGGTAACCCGAAATGCGCGCTGCGTCGATTTTGGACCCAATCCTGACAGCAGTCTTCGCAAAGCAGACTGTGCTGATACAGTCAAAAGATAGCCCTGTAATGCCGCCGGGTCCTGTTGGTCTCTTTGAATATCGACCGCTCGAGTATAGCGGTGCTTAATGCTCACTCGGCTTGATATAGGCGATGTTGTCTTAGTCATGACGATACCCATGCAAAGTCATCTAATAAAGCACATGACTTTTCATTGATTAGAAAATTAATTCCACCGACGCCGTCCGCTTGTAGTGACAAGCCCGCTTCTTCCGAAAGCTTTTCAGCCGCAATAAAAAGCGATGATTCATCCAGACGAAAAATAACGCCCAACCCGCGACGTCCAAGCAACAGGCTTCTAAGTGATACGACGGCGCTACCGGGACTGATTTGGGTCACGTAGTTCAAGAGAGCAAAAGCCAGATCGGAAGTCGATAGGCTTGGCTTTGGCCCCCGATTTACCTCGATCATGAGCTCGCCGTTTAAGGGAAAAGTCCGTAGCAATCCAAGCTCTTGAAGAGGGCATGCAATAACGTCGAGAGGGTGGGCCTTCTGCGGGATGCGATCATCATAAGTTTGAATAAGCATGTCGACGTGATTCCCCGCCGTGCGGTCCGTGATTGAGCCACGAATTGTCCGGGCTTGCGCCTGCACCCGCTCTATGAGGTGGGACCGAGTTATCTGCGAATCCTTGTAATCAAGGAATAATGTTGTCCACGCACCCAGACCACCATGCGCAGAAATCTGCCAATGCAATCGCCAAAGCGATCCCAGTTTTTCCAAATAGGGGTCATGTCCGAAATTTGGATCAAGAAGCCTTCGGCCAAACTCTGTAGGCCTCATTTGCTTACTATCGTACTCAGTAACTCCGAACGCCGATCCCCAAAACCGGATGGATTTTATCATGTTGCGGCCGAGCCCAAGATGCAAAATCGATTTGTGGTCGTCCGAAAAAAGGTGTGGGTCATCTAAGACCGCTTGATAGAGCTTCGGGAGCCAGCCGAAGCGGCACGGGAAAGATTCATGCCCTGAAAATACTCTGGCTAATGCAGGACCCTCATCACTTACAGGCTTAAGATTAGCGCTCATCTCGACGCCTTCGAATTTACTTGCTTCAGGACAGCCTTCGCCAAAGTGTTCGCCGCGATCAATACATCACCAGGGTCAGAAAATCGCCCGAATCCAACCCGAACACTGTTGCTTGCACGTTCTGCATCGCAACCAATCGCAGTCAAAACGCGCGATGCCTCCAACGCTCCTGAGCGACATGCCGAACCGGTGGACAGCGCAAGATTTGGAACACTGTTCAACAAAGCGTCTGCGTTAACGCCGTTAAAATATATATTTAAATTATGTGGCACCCGCACATCTATACCGCCATTGACGAAGGGTATTTTCCGCCTCTGCCGAGCAGCGTTGCCGACGAGCGTACCGAGTTGCAAATACACGCCTGTGCATTAGGCAAAAACGAAGATTTGTTGGATGCCATTAGTACAGCATTTGGTGGCGAGTCGGAAGGCAGTCCGCGAGTACGGACGACCGAAAAATTCATCCAATACATGACCACACAAACGGGCGTAGAGCGTCATTTGAACGAATACTGGCACACGGCTTTCAAGACAGGCTATCGCCCACACAACATTCGCCTAACCAAAGACTTAGAAGAAAAATATCCTTACGCGCCCGTCTATTTTTACGAAGCATTGAAGCGTACACAACCTCGTTTTGCGGGTGATAGTTACCATTATTTTTTCAATGTTCCTGTTAATTGGATTGTCACTTTTCCTACGAAAGCAGACCGCCCGACATTGGCTACCGACGAAGCCAAAGAAGCCTTTCTCCAAAATCAAATCGAACTACTCGAACAAGTCGCGGAGTTGGGTATTGCACCTGAAAAATTCCGCTGGCAATACAAATACATCGAACATACTTTCGAGGATGGCACGACCGAACCCGCTATTTTGATAAAAGGAAAAACCTCAATTCTCTGCATTCTCAAATCCTTGACCCAACCTCAAGCGAAACCAACTGTTCCGCAGCAAGCTATTTAACTTAAATTTCCAAGCACCAAATTCCAAAACCCAAAACCCAAATTCCAAATTCCAAATCCCAAATTCCAAAACTCCAAATTCCAAGCACCAAAACCCAAATTCCAAATTCCGAGGTTTTCATTTCATTTTTGTTATTCGGAATTCGGGTTTTGGGTTTTGGAATTTGGGTTCTGGGTTTTAGAATTTGGGTTCTGGGATTTGGAATTTGGGTTTTGGGATTTGGAATTTGGGATTTGGAATTTGGAATTTGGAATTTGGAATTTGGGATTTGGAATTTGGGTTTTGGGATTTGGAATTTGGAATTTGGGATTTGGGTTTTGGGTTTTGGGATTTGGGATTTGGAATTTGGGATTTGGTACTTAGAATTTAAAAACAGGCAGAGGATTCGACATAGGAAAAGGCATATCAAAAGGCGGAATATGCTCCATCCTGTCAGGCAATGTCGGCTTCTCTGCCTGTTTTTAGCGTTTGAATGAATTCAGCGTTTCTGTTACTTCCGGGCAATGTTTCATCACCGTTTCCACACGTTTTGCCAGATAATCTTCAATTTCCTCTGAGGTCATTTTTTGAAATGCGCGGTCTTTATAGCGTTGAAATTTCGGGTCATTGATACAAGCATCCATTTCTGTGGTGAGTTGGGAGCGTTTGCGACTAAGTGCCCCCATTCTTTCCTCTATTTTTAGCGAATCTTCTAATCTATAGTTCGCTTTTTCCGATAATAATTCTTTCGTGACTTTTGCGAGCGGTGAGGCACATTCGCAGTAATGTATAGCCTCTTTTTCTGCAAGTGGCGTGGTGTCCGAATCACATGAAAAAATAATTATTGAGCTGATGACCAATAAAAAAAATCGTTTTCTGTCCGAATAAAAAATCATGGTACAAAGATGAAATAAAAAGTACTTCAAAATCAAAAAAATAAAGCACTTTTAGAGTATGTTTTGAAAAATATATAAATGTGTTTTAAGTACTTTATAATACGTCTAACACTTCTTGGAGGTTAAAGGGAAAGAAAGATTCATCTAACTTAAATTGTGTTTGTAAAATAATATTCCGAAAAAACGCATTATTTAAGTTTAAAATATTGAATAATGTTTTTTTGTAAAGTAAATTAAACAAATGACATTCATCTGACTTGTCAGGAAAAATAAATTACCTACTTTTGAGCGTTCAAATGAAAAATCCAAAACATCGGATAGCATAAATTGGAATTTGATTTTTGGAATTTGGAATTTTACCACGGTTATGGAAAAGTTTTTTTTCACCCGTTTACAATATCGCTCCGGCGATTGGAATACGGACCAACGAATGCCCTCCAACATTCTCAATTCGTTGGTAGAATACACGACTATTCCTGTAGATACGCAGGAGCGTGTCGTGGCATTGAGCAGCGACGAGATATTTGATTGTCCGTTTTGCTACATCAGTGGACACAAATTAGTCGAATTTGACGATAAAGAACGCCGCAATTTTGAAAAATATGTCAAAAATGGCGGTTTTGTATTCGCAGACGACTGCAACCACGATATCGACGGCTTATTTGCCAAATCTTTTGAGCAACAAATGGCAACGATTTTTGGTGCAGATGCACTGAAAAAAATACCAAATGACCACGAGTTGTATAGCAGCTTTTTTGAATTTGAAGACGGACCGCCCACCACATCTTACGAGCTAAACGGTTGGGGCGACGACTTGGTACATGATTACCTCAAAGCTATCGAAATCAATGGAAGAATCGGCGTTTTGTACAGTAACAAAGATTACGGTTGTGAATGGGATTATGAATTTAAAAACAAACGCTGGTTAGCAAAAGACAACACACAATTTGCCATAAATATCATCGTATATTCGATGACGAGTTAGTCCAAATTATCAGTCCGTAACCCATAGACAAACGTGAAACAAGCCTTACTCACGGCTGCCTATCAACTATGGACTATCGACTAACCATCACACAAAACACCTAGCTATGATTGACGTAAAATTTGTTACCACCATCAATGAAACCAATGAGAACGGTACACAACAACAAGTCTTTCTCGACGACCTCGATTCTACACAAGTACTCAATATGATTACGCGCCGCACTGCCGATGACTACGAAGATTTCAGAGGCGGTTTTGCGATTAATCATAATGAGAAGCCGTGGAATGTACCGCGTCGAAAAAAAGACGCAAAGTACCTCTACGATGACCTCCAACACACCGCACAATGGTTGACAGCCCTTTCGGAAGTTATTGATTATGAGGAACGTGCAACTTCTTTTTCTTGGTTGGACAATGATGCCACACACCTTGAAATAGACCGCAAAAATCGCCTCGTTATTGAGCATAAATCGAAGAACAACAAACTTCGTGCGCTTAAAGTAGATGCGAAAGAATTTGTGACCAAAGTCCTTCAATCCAGCAAGCGACTCAACAAATTTATCAGTGATTTAGACAATCGAATTCGTATCAAAACGGCTGAATCACCGCTACAACCCGTTTCCAAGCGACTGCTCGAAGTCCAACAAAAACTCCAACACCTCAACCTCACAGACAAAATAAAGCAACTCGAAAAGTCTGCGCGGAAATTGTGATTCGTTTATTCGTTGACTTGTTATTCGTTATTCGTTTATTTGGTACTCGTTTTTTGTGAAAATATTTATATTTTGTGAAAGCAAAATACGCACGAATAACGAGTTAACGAATAACGAATCCACGAATAACGAGTCAACGAATATGAACGACATACAACCGCTACTCACCAAATTACAGGAACTCAAAACTGAAATCCGTAAAGTCATTATTGGTCAAGAAGAGGTGATAGACCAATTGCTTGTGGCATTTATAGCGGGCGGTCATGCACTGCTCGAAGGCGTACCGGGGCTTGCCAAAACACTTATGGTCAGTACTTTAGCGCAAGCTACCGACTTGACTTTCAAGCGCATCCAATTCACGCCCGACCTTATGCCCACCGACATTATTGGCACAGAGATTTTACAAGAAAATGCCAACGGACAGCGCAGTTTTCAATTCAATAAAGGACCTGTTTTTGCGAATATTGTCTTGGCAGATGAAATCAACCGTACACCACCCAAGACCCAAGCCGCCCTACTCGAAGCCATGCAAGAACGTTCCGTCAGCTACGGTGGCACGACCTATCCACTCAATACACCTTTTTTTATTTTAGCTACACAAAATCCTATCGAACAAGCCGGAACTTTCCCTTTGCCCGAAGCGCAAACAGACCGTTTTATGTTGTTTGTGAAAATTAATTATCCGAATGAAAATGAGGAAAAAGATATTTTAAAAAATACGACAAATAATACAACACTCCAAGTTAATCCCGTCATTCAGGCGAATGAAATTAACCAACTCAATCGCCTCGTCCGCGATGTCCATTTGAATGATGATACACTCGATTGGATAACACGCCTCATACGCAATACGCGCCCACAAACATCTGATATTGAAGAAATTAAAACAAACGTACAATGGGGTGCAGGACCACGCGCAGGGCAAAGCCTCATTCTCGCATCAAAAGCAAATGCGCTATTGAATGGTCGCTACGCCGTCACGCATGATGATGTACGCGCTATGATTTATCCGACTTTACGGCATCGTATTTTGCTCAATTTTAAAGCAGAAGCAGAACGAATCAGTACAGATGATATGGTTGGTATTTTATTAGAAAAAACGCCCTTGGAGCGTAAAAATATTTAAGCAAAGCTGCCCTAAAACTCACCTTGCATTTTGAAAATGCAAGGTGAGTTTTAGGGCAAGATAACCGACAAATTACTAAGGGTACATGCAATCAAAAATCAAAAATCACTCAATCAAAAATAATTTAATTGATACGGTTGAAGGTTTGGAACTACTCGCTCGTCGTGCGGTGCAGGGCTTACATTTAGGCTTGCATCATAGCACGAAGACGGGTTTTGGGCAGGAGTTTAGCCATTATCGAAATTATGAACCGGGAGATGATTTGCGCCTCTTGGATTGGAAATTGTATGCGCGTACAGACCGTTTTTATGTGCGACAAGCAGAGGTGCAAACGCAAGTAACGGTACGATTTATCTTGGATGCGAGTGCTTCGATGCTGCATGAAGATAGTGAAATTTCCAAGATGCAATTTGCACGATACCTGACCGCCACATTAGCATGGATAGCGCAGCGACAAGGTGATAAAATCGGACTTTATGCACTGAATAATAATCAATTATACGAATGTACGCCACATCCGCGCCGACAATTTTACCAATATTTTTTACAGGAATTAATTAATATTTCTCCGCAAGGAAAATTTCCCGAAAATAAAAATATACACGCCTTATTTGATATTCGTCCGCGCCGAGAGATTGTTATTTTCCTGACGGATATGTATCAGTCGAATGATGAATTATTTGAAACGTTAAAACAACTCAATTCAATGGGAAATGAGGTGCTGTTGTTCCATTTGATGGCAGCCAACGAATTGAATTTTAATTTTAAAGGAACGCTCACCTTTCAGGATTTAGAGACGGGAAAAACGACGCAAGTTCATACCCGACAAGCTAAAGCTGATTATCAAATTCGCCTTCAAAATCATCTCAAAAACATTCGCGAGAAAATGTTGGGCATGAATATTCACTACGAATTATTTCGCATGAATGAGCCTGTGCGGGAGGCGGTAGAGCGTTTTTTGGAACGACGAGCTATGCTCTAAATTCAGTTGTTTTTATTTTTGATAAATTCATTTATTTTGCTGAAATATTCACCCATTCCAAGTGTATATGCGCCTCGCAAGTGTTCTCCATCAAATTCAATTAGTTTCCTGTTAGGCATTTTGGAGACTATTTTTCGGCTATCTTTCAATGTAGTGACCTTATCTTCTTTACTACAAAACAACAATATTGGAACATTGATTTTATTCAAATGTGATCGGTGAGATTTAGTTGATTTTGGTAGATTTATTTTGTTTCCTTTTGTTTTCTTTATTCGCTGTACGATTTTTCTTGGTGATTTAATAAACGCTTCTGCAATTAGTAAATCATATTTAGATTTTTCGAACCCTGCTGTCGCAATCAAAGTTCCCATTGAAAAAGCAAGAATTCCTATTTTCTCGGGAGCTATTTCTGTTTTTACCCATGCAACCACGCTTTGAAAATCTTCGATATACTCCGTATGATATAGGTTGTCAGGCTTGTAGTCAAAATCTGAACTCTCACCGAATCCTCGATAATCAAAAGTAACTACGTCGTAACCGTTATTCAACAGATATAGGGCATAGGCTAAAGAAAATCCCATATTTCTGGCGTCACTTCCGGCAATTATGAAGGTGTAATTTTTCTTATTTTCGACCTCACTCCTCATTATCCAAGCATTAAGCATAGCATTATCTGAGCTTAATATCTTTTTTTCTTCATATTCAATATCAAATTTGTCCGGTTTCATCTTGTAATCTCTCATCGGATTTATGGCAAATAAATTCCAAATGGTTATTGGAAAGAGTATTACAAATGCAGTTAGTTTCTTCATTTTTTACTTTTTAGTTGACGCTAATACCGACTTCTACCGAATGTAGTAGTTTACAGATATTTCAGAATAAAGTCTATAAGTCAATAACGTATGGAAGGAAAAAAGGAACGGAAGGATTGTATTTTTGTGTTCCCTAATCTGCTTAGATGTTTACAAACGACATACCCGACAAGCCAAAGCCGAGTATCAAATTCACCTTCAAAATCATCTCAAAAATATTCGCGAGAAAATGTTGGGCATGAATATTCATTACGAATTATTTCGCATGAATGAGCCTGTGCGGGAGGCGGTACAGCGTTTTTTGGAACGACGAATAAAGTTGTAATTTATTGTTTTTTCATGAGTCTATATCGTGAATATTTTCGTCCCGAATGAATTTCTTTTACCTGATGAGATAATTTTCCTTTATCATTTATTTTTGCACATAGATTTTCTGCTTTGCTGTATAAATAGATGCTTTTTTTTAGATTTCTCTCATTATAATAACCACTGTGGGATAGTTTTCGCGCTGCACGTCTATAAGATATTATAAATTGTATCAGGTTTTCTTGCGTAGGATGAAATTTGTAGCGACTAAAATATTTAGCTATGTGTTGGTCATTCGTATCCAATGCTTTATGTGCCTCAATGCTATCTATGAAATCATATTCAATAGGGATGTTTACGTACATGTCCTCAAAGTTTTCATAGGTGATGAATCGCTTCATAGAAATCGGTTTGGTGAGTAATTGCCATCGCGGGTCCGCGGGGAGATGACGCTCTGAAAAACGCCCCGGTTTTACCAGAACTTCTTCTAAACCCAACTTTCTGAAGTAAGTCAATTTTCCGTTGATTTTCTTCCCGTAGCCACTGCCCCATGTTGCATCTACAAACTTAAATTCATTATCTACTTTCACCACATTCCAGGCATGGTCTGTGTCCGTAAAAACATCGCCTTGAACGTAGTTACCTCCTTTTGAATATCCGCTGATCACATGACATTCAACCCCTGCAAGGTCGCACATTCTTTTGAATAGCTTTGCATAGTTTTCGCAAACACCTTTTTTGCGTTTTAGGATATTGTCCTCATTGGTTAGGTAGTTTTTGGTCATGTAAGCTTCCGTGTCATAATCAATGTTGTGGGCAATCCAGTAAAACAAAACTTCTGCTTTTTGTGATTCATTAGCAGTAGGTTGTATCAGGTAGTGGACTAGATCCTCAAGAATGATTTCTGATTTGGAATATCGCTTGGCATGATTTAGTAAATCGACATTGACAGCGTCCAATGCCACTAAGGAAAACGGAATGAATAGAATAATTAAGGTTATAGATTTTTTCATGGTAAATGTTTTGTTGTTCAAAATGAATTACCATTCTTGACAGTCGTTATTTGTCATGGTAAAACATGTATAACGAATACACATTTACAACACAGAAAAGGAAGAAAGGTTCTTTACTTATTGCTCTATCAATCCATATCCTGAGCACTCAATTTTCTTTCCCGAAAAAATAAAAACAAAGGAAACGAAAAAGCAAAAGCTATCATGAAAGTCATTATTACAAACACCCACAATCGCTTCATTTTCAGTCGAATACCTTCAGTAATCATCCACACAAATGCTGCCGATGCACCTATCACAAAATCCATCGTGAGCGAAGAAGAAAGCGGTGTAGCCATACCGTCAGCTATGAATCTACGGATGGTAAACGGCTCGTCGCCGTACATCATAAATTGCAGATTGTAATACCACGGCACGATTAGCCCTGCGATGGCGCAGAGCAAATAAAAGAACATAAGCGGTGTCCATTTCATAAGTAGAAATATTTGTTAAATCTAATTTGTACTAGTACTTGACGCTTGCGTTTTAGGCACTTGATACCCCTTCCCGTCAATCAATATTTTAGCGATGATTTCGCACATAATTTCAGATGTACCACCGCCAATTTGCCCCAGTCGCGCATCCCGAAACATTCGCGCCATCGGATAATCTTCCATAAAACCATAACCGCCAAACATCTGCAAACACTGTGTCATCACCTTATCGGCGAGTTGGGTGCAAAGCAGCTTTGCCATTGATGCTTCTTTGACCGCATAATCGCCGTCCATATAGCGTTGGTAGATGCTATATACGAATTGTTTGTTCATTTCTATTTCGGAAGCCATTTGTGCAATACGATGGCGCAAGACTTGAAATTTATTGATTTTTCGCCCGAAGGCTTCGCGCTCGCTCATGTATTGGAGTGTCAGTTCGAGGGCATACTCAGCCGCCGCATAGCCGCCAGTTGCCAACGATAATCTTTCTGACACAAAATGCTGCATAATGTAGAAAAAGCCCTGATTTTCATCGCCCAGCAAATTCTCCGCAGGTACGCGCACATTATTAAACGCAATTTCGCCCGTATCCGAAGCGTGCCAACCGAGTTTGCGTAGTGGCGTAGCACTCACGCCTTCCAAATTACGGTCAATGATCATCAGACTAATTCCTTTACTTCCTGCCGACGGGGCGGTTTTGACCACCGCAATAATGTAATCGCTCAACACACCATTGGTGATAAAAGTTTTCGAGCCGTTGACAATATAGTGGTCGCCTTGACGCACAGCTGTTGTCCTAACTGCCTGAACATCAGAGCCGCCAAAGGGTTCAGTAATTGCCAGACAACCAACGAGTTCGCCCTTGATGCCGGGTACGAGATAGTCTTGTTTTTGAGATTCCGTACCTTCTGCGTTGATGTGTGTGAGCGCGAGTAGTGGATGTGCGCCAATCGACGCCCCAAACCCACCGGAATTCATCCGAGCGATTTCTTCATCAAAAATCACGTTGTACCAACGGTCTGATCCCATACCGCCATATTCTTCGGGCAGCGTCATACCGAAGTAGCCCATTTCGCCAAATTTCCGATAAATACTACGCGGAAGCTGTCCATCTTTTTCCCATTGATTGACATTCGGACGGACTTCCTTTTCCAAAAAATCGCGGAACGATTCGCGGAATAGTTCATGGTCGGGGGTAAAATAGTATGATTGCATAGTGTCGCTATTCGTTGACTCGTTTATTACTTGGCTTGTCAAATTTTTGTTTATACTCCTTTCCATCATCCTCTTTCTTTAGCACACCCGGCTTTTTCGTTGGAATGGGTGACGAGGGTTTCCGATTCGCATATTCCGATTCTTCTTTAGAAAGTTCTTCAATGACTTTCTCATATAATTTGTCGGCAACTTCTGCATCGCTCATCCACAATTTCAGGTTGCGCTCCAAATCTTCTTTTGTAATATTATGAATTCTATAAATGTCCTCATAATAAATTGCCAATAAACTATCTTTCACATTCGTGCGCTCGGATTGTGAGATAGCTTCAGCGAGGTGAACGTCTTTTAGAATTTGTATCATTTTTTCCTGAGGAATATCCGGTTCAATTTTCTTTGGATTGACAGTTGTTTCATTACACGCCGTAAATATCGCTGTAATAAGTATCATCCAAAACAAATGACGTATGTTTGCGGTTGTTTTTTTTCGAGAAATAAAAATACTTATTTTCATATTATTTTAATGATAAAGCAGCCGATATGTACAGGCGATTTTAATCGCCATGTGTAGAAAATGTACATAAAACTAAACTTGACATGGCGATTAAAATCGCCTGTACGAATTTCTATGGAATATCGACTATCAACTATGGACTAATTGATGTACGACAATATACAAAACGAACTCCAAATGACCAACACGACCCTCGTTGCGGTGTCGAAAACGAAGCCCAATGAGGCGATTATGAATTTGTATGCACAAGGACAACGTATTTTTGGCGAAAATCGTGTGCAGGAATTGGTCGAAAAATACGAAGCCCTGCCCAAAGACATCGACTGGCATCTGATAGGACATTTGCAGAGAAATAAGGTGAAATATATCGCGCCCTTTGTGCAAATGATTCATTCGGTGGATAGTTTAAAATTATTAAAAGAAATCAATAAACAAGCTGCCAAATGTGAACGCACGATTGATTGTCTATTGCAAATGCACATCGCAGATGAAATGACAAAATTTGGAATGAGCGAATCGGAAGTCATTGATTTACTGAATTCTACGGAATTTAAAAATATGCAAAACATCCGCATCACAGGCGTCATGGGCATGGCAACTTTTACGGATGATACATCGCAAGTTCGTAATGAATTTCGTCAATTAAAGTATATTTTTAATCAATTAAAACGCGATTTTTTTGCGGATAATGAGGCGTTCAAAGAAATTTCGATGGGCATGTCGGGCGATTATCAAATTGCAGCAGAAGAGGGGAGTACGATGGTGCGGATTGGGAGTTTGTTATTTGGCAAGAGAACGTAAAACGATTTTGCAAATCGTCACGTACTACAAGAACGATTTGAAAAATCGTTTTACGCAGGCATTTTGCGAAAAAAGCCTTATATTTGTATAGCAAAATTTAACAATATGCGGAGATTACAACTACCACTTTCTAACGTACAAATAGAATTGTTAAAACTGTATTCTACTGATTTGAGTGAGGAAGATTTGCAGGAATTAAAATCATTATTGGCGGATTTTTATGCAAAAAAATCTATTCATCAAGCCAATCTGATTTGGGATGAAAAAGGCTTCTCCGATGTCTTAATGAATAAATGGCTAAACAAACCCTCGTAAATCCGTTAAATCCACGTTCTCAATTATCCATTTTCAATTTTCAATTCAAATAAATGACCACAGCCATTATCGGACTTGGACTTATCGGCGGCTCTATCGCCTTAGAATGTAAAGCCTTGAATCACAAGGTTATAGGCGTTGATAAAAGTCCTGACCACCAGACGCAAGCCCTCGAACTCGGCTTGGTCGATAGTATCGAAACCCTTGAAGTTGCTGCTCAAAAAGCGGATATTATTGTCGTCGCTATCCCTGTGAATTATATTGAAACTTTGCTGCCGGATTTATTGGATAAAATTCACCCGAAAGCGGTGGTGACGGACGTGGGTTCGACAAAAAAAGCGATTTGTGATGCCGTGCGTACACACCCGCGACGCGGGCGTTACGTGGCGGGACACCCACTCGCGGGTACGGAATTTTCAGGACCAAAGGCGGCGCATACTGGACTTTTTCGCGGTAAAAAGAATTTGATTTGTGAGGAAGAATTGAGTGATGAAGATGCGCTGGATATTGTACTTGGGCTGTTTGACGGATGTGGTTTGCAGAGTATGTTTATGCATCCTGACGACCATGATAAGCATCTTGCCTATGTATCGCACCTCTCGCATGTGAGTTCGTTTATGTTGGGACTCACGGTGTTAGATATTGAAAAAGACCAAAAGCAAATTCATAATCTGGCGAGTACGGGTTTTCAATCGACGGCGCGTTTGGCGAAAAGTTCGCCGCAAACTTGGTCGCCGATTTTTGATAAAAATTCAAAATATCTCGTGGAATCGCTGGATAGTTACATTGGTTATTTGACGAAATTTAAAAATGCCGTTGAAAGCGGTGATAAAGAAACTGCTATTAAAATGATGTCAGAAGCAAATGATATTCGACGAGTATTGAATGGTATTCGCCTGAATGTCGTGAAATTGAGCTGACGTAACACAGACATTCTTCTGAACTTTTGCATTAAAATTTATATGAAAACGAAACAAACACAAAAATTTGAAAGCAACGAACTGATAGACCGATTGCCCCCGCATCTAAAACAATTCATTAAGCCACAAAATTATGAGGAGTACACACCGATTAATCAGGCGGTGTGGCGGTATGTGATGCGAAAAAATGTCCGTTTTCTTTCCAAAACTGCACACGAATCATACGTGGACGGGCTGCGACGGACGGGTATCGAAATCGAGCAGATACCGAGCATGTATGGCATGAATCGGATTTTAAAGGAAATTGGTTGGGCTGCGGTGGCGGTCGATGGTTTTATTCCACCAAATGCCTTTATGGAATTTCAGGCGTATAAGGTCTTGGTGATTGCGTCGGATATTCGCCAACTCGAACATATTGAGTACACGCCTGCCCCCGATATCATCCACGAATCAGCAGGACATGCACCTATCATTGCCAACCCCGATTATGCCGAATATCTGCGGCGACTGGGCGATATTGGGGCGAAGGCTATCATGTCGAAACACGATATGGATTTGTACGAAGCAGTGCGAAAATTATCTATTTTGAAGGAAGCTGAAGGCACGCCCGAAGCGGATATAGCAGTGGCGGCGGCAGAAGTGGCGCGTTTGCAGGAAATGGAAGTGGAGTTTTCGGAGATGGCGCAGATGCGGAACTTGCAGTGGTGGAGCGTGGAATACGGCTTAATTGGTGAGGTGGAAAATCCGAAAATTTACGGTGCGGGCTTGCTGTCGTCTATCGGCGAGAGTAAGTGGTGCATGAGCGGTGAGGTACACAAACTGCCTTATTCGATTGAGGCTTCCAAGCAGGGATTTGACATTACGCAACCGCAGCCGCAGTTGTTTGTGACACCCGATTTTTCGTATTTAATGCAGGTTTTGGAGGAATTTGCCAATACGCTAAGTGTACGTAAAGGTGGTGCAAAAGGTGTCCAAAAACTCATTGAATCGGATATGATTGGTACGATTGAATTGAATACCGGATTGCAGATTTCGGGCAAATTCGTCCGCACGATTCTCAATGAGGATGGCAAGGTCATTTTCTTCAAAACCGAAGGTCCTACGGCTTTGGCTTATAGAGAAAAAGAACTAATCGGGCATGGCATTGCGGAACATCCTGACGGGTTTAGCTCGCCGCTTGGAAAGCTGAAAAATATCAATCTCGCTATCGAAGATATGGGTCCGGTGGATTTGAAAGCCTACAATTTTTATGATGGCAAATGCTTGTCTTTTGAGTTTGAAAGCGGTATAAAAGTCGAAGGTATGAACGTGACGGGTGTGCGTAATTTGCAAGGAAAATTGATGCTCATTCGTCTGATGGATTGTACGGTGACGTACAAAGATGAATTTTTATATCTCCCTGAATACGGAGTCTTTGATATGGTGGTGGGCAGCGATGTAGTATCGGCTTTTGCGGGTGCTGCGGATTATCACTCGTTTCCGAATCTCTACGGTGTCTCGCAAACATTGACCGTACAAGCCGAAAAAACCGCCGCTATGCAGCAATTGGAAGCACATTATCAAACCATCAGAACGCTGCGCGAAAATCAACAGCAAGATGATGCGCTACTCCGCAAAATATTCAATCAAGTGCTTAGTGATTATTCGGATGAATGGTTGCTTCCGCTCGAGCTATTGGAAATTAGCGGAGATGATGTTTTGAATGATAAAATTCGTGCTTATCTCCTAGGTCTGGCAGAGACACAACCCGCGCTCAAAACATTGATTTTGGAGGGGATAGAGATGATTGGTATGGAGGCAATGGCGGTTTGACTTTTCATTACAAAATTTAAAATTTGTTTATGGATCCAGTTGCATTGGCGGTGATATTAGTAGCGATTGTTCTGCCTACTTTTCTGTTGTTTTTTTTCATAATTCAATATCAAAAAAATGTAAAAGAAATTGAGTACGACCAGCATCTAATAACAGATAAAGAATTATTGCAGACGATAGCCCGACAACCGGGCGGGCTTGCGAGTATCAAACAGTTGGTAGAAGTCACGCCTCTAAATAAGAGGCAGCTACGCTTCAGGTTGATGTATTTTCAGGGACAGGGCTTGGTCAAGTACAGTCATGATACGGGAATGAAGGCTTACTACTCGTTGGCTGCACCGATTGATGAACGTCCTGCACCGCCACTTTCGGATAAGCCTTTCCTGACGGTAGAGGATATTTTGACGTTATTCAAACACCACGACCACAAATTGACGGTACAAAAAATCTGCATGGATACGGGCTTACCTATCGTAGTGATTAAGCGGGAAATGAAGTATTTTACGAAAGAAAAAATCGTAAAAATGCTCTATACCTACGGCGCAGACGGTATGACAACTTCTAAAACCTACATTCTCGAAGAACCTTATCGCAGCGACCCTGATATTTTTCTGGAAAGAGAAGATGAAATTAATTTTGAATTAGAGGAATTATTGGAAGAGGAGATTGTGCGGGTGAAGAAGTAGTGATTATCCAAATGGATTATCAGCAGGGTTTCTTCGGTTGTTCCAAAAATAAAGGAGTTCTATACTGTCAGGTTTAATGCGGTAGTATAACGATATATTAGCAGAAATATACGCTTTTCTAATTTGTGGGAAATTCGGTACCGCAGGATGTGTCGCTTCCTCATTCCTTGTATTTTTCTCTGAACATCGCCATGACTTCATCATGTGGTGTGAGTTCTCCGGCGTCCGCCTGTGCTATAGATTTTTCGATGCCTTTACGCAATTCTTCCGGCATGTCTTCCCATGGCTCAACGGGTATATTTTTAGAGGTTTCAAAAAGTTCTAAGGCAAAGGCAACCGCCCTATCGTCTCGTGTCTGTTGAATCAACTCAATCAATCTTGATTTTTTTGCTGTAATCGTCATAAATCAAATTTTCTTCAAATATACATAAAATCAGACAATTTTGCATTTGCAAACGTTTTCAAAAATGCCTTTTCCTTTTTTTTAATAAAAATCACTGAAAACGCTATCTTTGCAGACTTACGTAAAACGATTTTGTAAATCGTCACGTATTACAAGGAACGATTTGCAAAATCGTTTTACGTTTACAAAACAAAAAAACACAATAAGGAGTTACGAATAACGAGTTAAACGAACACACGAATCACGAAACATGTTTGATAATTTAACAGATAAACTCGAACTGGCGTTTAAGGATTTAAAGGGTCAGGGGAAATTGACCGAACTGAATATCGCCAATTCTGTCAAAGAAATTCGCCGCGCTTTGGTCAGTGCGGATGTCAATTATAAGATTGCAAAGGAATTTACCGACAAGATAAAAGACGAGGCATTGGGCGAGAAAAACGTCTTGAAATCTGTCTCGCCGGGGCAATTGATGGTCAAAATCGTGCAAGACGAACTCGTCGAATTGATGGGTGGTCAGAGCGTCGGTATCAACATCAAAGCCAATCCGGGTATCATCCTGATTTCGGGCTTGCAAGGGTCGGGTAAGACGACTTTTTCGGCGAAATTGGCGAAATACCTCAAAGAAAAAAAGAACAAAACGCCGCTCATGGTTGCCTGCGATGTATATCGTCCGGCTGCCGTTGACCAATTGGAGGTTTTGGGGGAGCAGATAGGCGTGCCGGTCTATAAAAACTTGGAAAGCAAAGACCCCGTGCAGATTGCTCAGGAAGCCGTGAAAATGGCAAAAGGCAAGCACGATGTCGTGATTGTCGATACGGCGGGTCGCTTGGCGGTAGATGAGGCGATGATGACCGAGATTGGCAATATCAAAGCCGATATCAACCCGACGGAGACGCTATTCGTAGTGGATTCGATGACGGGGCAGGATGCGGTCAATACGGCAAAGGCGTTCAACGAAGTCATTAATTTTGACGGTGTAGTACTCACCAAACTCGACGGTGACACGCGCGGTGGTGCGGCATTGACGATTAAATATACAGTCGGCAAGCCCATCAAATTTGTGAGTACGGGCGAGACTTTGGAGACGATTGATGTCTTTCACCCTGACCGTATGGCGCAGCGTATTTTGGGCATGGGTGATATTGTTTCTTTCGTAGAAAAAGCGCAAGAACAATTCGACGAAAAAGAAGCTGCCAGACTCGAAAAGAAAATTCGCAAGAATAAGTTTGATTTCAACGATTTCAAATCGCAAATCGCTCAAATCAAACGCATGGGTAACATCAAAGACTTGATGAAAATGGTGCCCGGTTTCAATAAAATTGCCAAGCAAGTCGGCGACATTGACGATGATGCTTTTAATAAAGTCGAAGCCATCATTGATTCTATGACGCCCTACGAGCGAGCAAATCCGGAAGTTATCAATACGAGCCGCAAAAATCGCCTTGCCAAAGGTAGCGGCAACGGCATTATAGAAGTCAATCAATTCCTCCGTCAATTTGACGCCATGCGGAAAATGATGCACCAATTCACCAAGCAACACGACCGTCAGCATGGCGGTGGGGGTGGAGGTGGTGGCTCATCTTCACGCCTCGCCCGACGTAAAACGAACAGAAAAAAGAAGAAAAGAAGGTAAATCAGTCGATAGTCCATAGTAATTTCTCGCGTTCACCTATGGACTATCGACTATTGACCATCGACCAATTTCATCGAATTTCCATCCCAACTTGTCTAAATTTCCTGCCATTTACAGGTTTACTGCTTATTTTATTATCAAATTTAACCACGAAATTGGATGATATGAAAAGCAATAGCAAAACCATTCAGCCTCAACCTTCTCCCATCCGGGAACTCCTTTGGATAGTCTACAAATGGACTTTGATTGGTCTGTGTATGTACGCTTGTTATAAAGTGCTTCATCTTGTACCTGACTTTCATTTCGGCGAACTTCTCGCTTGTACTCTTATTACAGCGTGTTTTATTTTTGTCATCTATTCCCACAAAATACTCAAGAAAAAAGCTGAACAACCTGATTTTTATGACAATACAGGTCTATCTTTCTACCATGTAATGAATTTGGTATTTTACGCCGCACTGCATATGTTTTTTATATTTGATTTCACACCCGAAAAGACATTATATATTTCAAATACAGTGTTTTCGATTATTGCAGGTTCGACACTTCCTGCTTTATATGTCATCTTTTTTCTCGTAGATAATAAAGCTGCTTAACAACAAAATTAGATAATATGAAAAAAAACAGCAAAACCATTCAGCCTCGCCAACCTTCTCCCATGCGATCAATCCTCTGGGCAGTGTATAAATGCGCTTTGATTGGTTTGTCTATGTACCTTTGTTATCTATTCCTTCACTTTGTCCCTGATTTTGATTACGGCGAACTTATCGCTTGTATCGTCGTGACAGTTCTTTTTGCCGAAATCATCAGACACCACACAGCGCTCAAAAATATTGCAGAAAATCCCAATCCGCAACATTTACAAGAAGAGAACAGTTCAATCGGTTATGTATTGAGTTGGGTGATGTATATTGGCTTGTATTTGTATAGCATTTTTCCATCTGATTTGATGTATCGAAAAATGACTTCCAAACCGTATCTCGTGTTTTTGATTGTGATGTATGCGATAGTTCCCGTTTTGTATAATTTTCTTTTTTTGACGGATTAATGTATTAATTTAAATCCGATGATATGAAAAACAATAATAACACACCCCAACCCGATACCCGATGGCTCATTCATAAGTGGGTATTGATACTTTGGGCGATGTACTATTGCTACAAAATCCTTCATATATCACGCGGCTTGGAGGTTAGAGAGGTGGTTTGGTGTGGTATCATAACGTTGATCTTTGCATCTGTCATCAAATATCATCAAGAAATTAGAAGTCTCAAGAGAAATCCCCATCAATTTGTCGCTCTTTCTCCATTAGCTGCGGTAGGCAACATAATGAGATTTGTAGTATATTTTATATTAATTTTACATATTTTTTTATTATTTGTATTCATGTGTTTTATGTTGTCTTCTGTCTGGTAAATCCCGATTCACAGACCATTTATTAACGTGATTTTGAGTTAAAATTTACGACCCAAATCACAATATTAATTCAACTTTAATTTAACCTTAAATCATCCCCAAAACCTTGATTTTTTTCAAAAAAATGTGTATATTATTATTGAATTATAAAACAAAAAACTCCGAATAATACACTGCTAATAAATGATAAATCACTAACAACAAAATGATGAACATGTAAAAAAATAAATCTATTATTTTTAAACCACAAAATTACTTTCTAAATTCATCGTTTACAAAAACAATAACCTCTCTAAATCATCCGGTTAAGGGGTGACAGGTTTCGGGTTTTCATATAAAATCACGTCTTTTTCTACGTGTATTTAGCCAACTCGCAACCCGTAACTCGTAACCCGCAACTAAAAAAAATATGGGATTCAAAGATTTTTCAGCCGAGTCACCCGAAAACTACGACCAGAAGAGTATTTGCTGCTTTGTCGTTGACGTTTCATCTTCTATGTCGGGCGCAGCTATTGCCGAACTCAATCGCGGATTACAGGAATTTCACCATCAAATTTCTGACGATTACCAAACCGCCAATAAGCTCGAAGTTGCTGTGGTTCAGTTTGGTAGCAATGTCGATATGCTTGTATCGCCTGCTTTGCCCTACAATTTTGAGATGCCTTTATTGAAAGCGCACGGCTCTACCAAACTCGTGGATGGCGTCCGCAAAGCCATGACACTCGTCGAAGGACGCAAAGACTGGTACAAAATGACCGGACAGCCCTATCTCCGCCCGTGGATTATCCTCATCACCGATGGCGAACCCGACCAAGGGCAAGACATCAACGGCTTGAGCGCGGAAATAGAGGAAGGCACGAAAAACAAAAAATTCGTATTCCTGCCCATAGGCGTACAAGGCGCGAATATGGAGGTCTTGGAAAAAATCGCCGGCTATAATAAAAAAGGTGCTGATTGGCAGAAAATGATGCCCATGAAATTACGCGGACTCAAGTTTGCCGAATTTTTCGAGTGGGTCAGCGCGAGTATGTCCGTCGTGGCAAGTTCGACTGAAGAAGAAAGTGTGAATCTTCCTGATATTAGCAATTGGATGGAAGGATTTGAAATTTAATGGTTAATTGGTTAATGGTTAATGATTAATGAGAAACGAGCGTATTTTTTTATAGTTTATTAATTTACAATATTTTATACAAAAAAAAATACGAACAATTAGCTCGCGTACTACAAGCATTTTTACATTGTTTCATTAAAAAACAATAACTCAACAACTCAACAACTCAACAACTCAACAACTCAACAACTCAACAACTCAACAATTCAACAACTCAACAATTCATCTATGTCCTTATCAGATTGGATTAAAAATAAAATTGGAGGAGAGGACGAGCGTGATGCTCGTAAGAGCTTGACATCGGCACCTCGTTTTGAGGGAAAATGGGTCGTGGCGGGTGCTTCGGAGATTGGCAAATCGCACAAAAACGCCAATCCGCCATTGCCTTGCCAAGATAGCCACGCCATGAAATCGCTTGAAGGCGGTTGGGGAATTGCCATATTATGCGATGGTGCGGGGTCTGCGGCTTTGTCTGATGTTGGTTCGGAATTTACTGTGAATCAGGCAATTGGCGTTTTTGAAGGCATTATCCAAAAACATAATTGGATAAAAAAAGGCGAATTGCCACAAGCCGAAGCATGGCAAAAGCTCGCCCTCAATGCCTTTAGAACAATCCGAAAAAGGTTGGAACTTGTCGCCGAAGCCAAAGAAGTCAACTCGAAGGATTACGCCTGTACGATTATCGTGGTGATATACGCGCCTTTTGGAATTTTGACATCGCACATCGGCGACGGAAGGGCAGGATACAGAGATGGCGAAGGAAAGTGGCATCCGATAATGACACCGCACAACGGCGAAGAAGCCAACATTACGATTTTCCTGACTTCCGACTATTGGCTCAAAGGTGATTTTGAAATGTCGGGCGTCACTGTACCCGAATCGAGGGTGATTACAGCCGCGCCTACGGGCTTCACACTGATGTCGGACGGCTGCGAATCACACACGTTTGAAACAGGTTATTTTGATGAAGAAAATATGCGATTCATCCACAAAAATACACCTTCGCAAGCCTTCTTTGAAACTTTACGCAAACAACTCCTCAGCGTAAACGCAGAAGGCGCAACGGAGAAAGACATTCAGGAATTATGGTCGAAATTCGTGGATAGAGGCAATACGAAATTCGCTAATGAATTGGATGATAAAACCTTGATTCTCGGAATATTAGATGAGAGACGAGAGACAAGACAAGAGAATAGAGTTAGTTCACGTATTTTTAGCTAACCCGCAACCCGTAACTCGTAACCCGTAACTCGCAAACATGAAATTAAGAACATCTGACGGCATAACGATTACAATCGAACAGCAACCTTTTGCAAAAGGTGGTGAGGGTACGGTGCACAAAATTGTAGCTCCGGCGAGTCACCTTAATTTCTGTGCGAAACTGTATTTGCCGAAAGTCATTAACGCGGAAAAACAACAAAAAATTGAGTATATGGTCACCAATCCGCCGCCTGAAAAGGTGACGGAAAATCAGATTATTTGTTGGCCCCAAGCAGTATTATTTGGTGAAGAAAAATTCGTAGGATTCATTATGCCTTTGGCATTTGACGATTCGATTTTGCTGTACGAACTTTGCCGCCCGAAATTGAATAGAAAGCACCACCAGCGTTGGCATAAATTTAATAGAAATACCAAACAAGGCTTTGAAGCCCGACTAAAACTTTGCACCAATCTCGCGATTGCCATTCACCGCATACATTCGCTGCAAAATTATGTGTTGGTAGATTTTAAACCTCAAAATGCCCTAGTGACAAATGACGGAAAAATCTCCATGTTGGACTGTGATTCGGTACAAATCAGTAAAGAAAATAAAGTGATTTTCCCTGCGCTCGTCGCTACGCCTGAGTACGTACCGCCTGAAAGTGAGCGACTTAACCCTTCAAAAGATAAAATTCATCCTTCGTGGGATAGGTTTGCGATGGCAATTGTTTTTTACGAAATCATGTTTGGTTTGCATCCTTTCGCGGCTACGTTTGGGGGAGAATTTATCGACATCAACACGCTGCCCGGCAGGATACGTGTGGGCTTATTTGCTCATGGCAAACACAAAAAACACCTCATTTCGCTGCCACCTCCGCATACGACTTTTAATCATATACCGCATAATCTCAAAGCCTTATTTTGGGACGCATTTGATGATGATGATATACGACCTTCGGCAGAAAAATGGGGGCAGGGTATCTTCAAGGAATTGGCTGCGGGAATCAAACTCCCCTTACCCAAAGTCGTACCTACCAAAGCCCTTGTGAAATCGACCAAACCCGAAGTCAAATTGGTCAAAAAACAACCGACCGGCGTACAGCCTCAAAAAAGCCAAATAAACCTCAAAAAGAACCAACCAAGAGGCATACAACTTTTACAAACCCAAACAGGCTCTGCTTTCATGGCATCTGCTGCGTTTACATTCGTTGGAGCATTGGCTTTTGGCATGGAAGGCGCCATTGCCGGGCTTTTCGGAATGGTCTTGGTCGTGCTAACGAGTGGTCTGAAAAACCTTTGATTATCACCCCTTTAGGCGAGGTTCATATGTGCTAACTCGGGAGGAATACGATTAAGCAGATGATGAATCGGGAGACAGTTGGTAGGAAATAGTTCATCGTTTAAGTCTATTAATCAGGTAGTATCCGAAAATATTGCTGAAACAGATAAAAATAATAATTTATTAACAATTGATTATTGCTAACTAAAGTTTTATCATATTTCAAGGTTACTTGATGTTATGATAAGTTATCAATGAAATAATAAAATTTGAACCTAATGAAGACAAGAAATAAACAAAATAGAAAAATTGATGACCTTGATAATCAAATCACAAAACTTACACGAGAAATTGATTCTTCAATGGAGGATACTCAAAAAAATATTAAGAATCAGAATCAATTAATAAAATTATTAAAACAAAAAATTGATTTTCTCTGGGAACATAAACAGAAACTGGAAAGAAAGAACCATCAGATTAATCTTGTCCTACTAATTATCACCGCGGCTTCGTTAATAGCCACAGTATCTACTAACATTAATAGGAATTATATTGCGCGTAAATCAGGCAAATTCGAGAAAAAGGAGCTAAAACTAAAATTGGGAGGACATGAACTATCTGATACTCGAAAAAATAAAATTATTATTTTGAGAAGCATACTCAACTTAGGAGAACAAGAATGCTTTTATAGAAAGGATTATTTTCCTTTCATATTTTCAATGACAAATACAGGAGGAAAGACGATAG
>ENA-ORXR01001506-ORXR01001506.1-marine-metagenome-genome-assembly--contig:-NODE-1506-length-24532-cov-10.866980_pt1 | contig 24532 bp, 38 predicted proteins | sample MGYA00237866_ERZ511479 | MGnify/ENA metagenome assembly ERZ511479 | reverse complement strand
GGGGGGGGGGGGGGGGGGGGGGGGGGGGGGGGGGGGGGGGGGGGGGGGGGGGCGGTCCCTGAAGGGCACGCGATGGTGCAAGGTGGTACCAGAGACGAGTGAGCACTTGCGCCACACAAACGGACGGTAGACCAATAGATGTTATGAGGGGGGGCACCGTCCAAGCAAGGCCTTCTTGTGCAATGTGTCTCGCCAAGAGGCTCTTTCCAGGCCTGCTTCCAGCCTCTATCAATGAGGGCCACTTACGTATTAGACAGTACAGTGCCCTGTAATCCAGCGATCAGCGACCAGAATTGATCTGTGACCAGCCCCCGCACGTAGGCATTGAACCATCCCAGGAGCTGCAATTCTCGGGCAAGCCGATCGACTTGTAGCCTGCTTTCTGAGGGGCTACATCATTCAGCTTCCTCGCCGGCGTTGTGGATGCGGGCTCCACTTGTAGTCCGCGTTCCCAGGTGGCCAGCACCAGGCCGTCCGGGCCAGCAACAATTCAAAGTTGGGAGTACAATTTTCGGGCCGCAGCGTACTCTGCAGCACGCCAAGCACGCCCAGCACGCCCCTGTGCACCCCCATTAGAGTGGTACAGATCAGCGACGATGCCTCCACGAATCCGATTGAAAACGCCATACTATTGAACCGCTGGGCTTTTTCCCTGAGGCCCCCTTCACCCATTCTCTGCACGATTTAGGGAGTCGAGATTGTCCTCCCTATCTTGTTCTTCTCTCTCATTGGCTGATCCTGAATCGGCCGTTATACGAAATCCTCGTGTCGTCGCATTGCCTGAGTTAAAAGCCTTCTTGCTGACCTCCAAAAAAATGGCGGATGCAGAAGTCGGGGCAGAGTGCACGACCAAGAATCGAAACGACAGTGGAATGGCAAACGCGAAGAACAATCCACTTTTTATTAGCATCTGCCTTGTGTTCGACTTCTTGAAAGCCACTAAGGTGCTTCGACCGTAGGGGTGCACAGCGTCTGCATCCCAGATCGAGATATCCGAAGATTCTCTCTACATTCGTCTGGCCGGAAGGGGCCCGAGGGGCGATCTGGGAACGAACGTAAGATATCTCGGGAGATCTCGGGATTTTCGGAGCTTTTCTCTGATGCACAAGTGTGTTTCCAGGCCGTATGGCCATGTTGGCCTGGTGTGTAAGGATTCTTTCCGGCCCCTGGAGATTCCATTGGGCCACGTATGCTGCATGGTGATTGCAACTACTCTGCAACCATCAATTCTCGCAGGTCAGCGATAGTGACAAATCATGCACTTTCTAAAGAGGCAGAGCATCCGAGTCATCTCCACTGGAATGGTATCGCGACTGATCCAGCAAGGACGGGAGCGCAACGTACCCGCCACCTTGGGATGCGACCGTTTCGAGGCTCGAACGGGGGGCACTGGAAACGTGTGCCAGGGGGGCGGGCGAACTGGAATCTGGTTTGTACGTGCGGCTCTGTCCCAGCGGGGTGTGTGGCGAGATGCGAGTGCAGGTCTCACCGGCAGCGCGGAGTGGGGGCGTCAATGTCGACGGCCAATGCCTTACACCTTCGTTGCGACCGTCTTCTTCGCTCGATGGAAGATCCTTTCTATCTGTCCGTGCAAGCAATGCTGAAGGATACGAAGGGCATGCACGTTGCTTCGGTAGTTGACGCCCACCTCAATGCTCTGCGTCATTGGTGGAAGCGCCGTTTCGGGTCCCGGGTACGCCGGCGGCGGCGGTATGTCGGAACTCTCTCCGGCCGCCCGCCGAATAAGTGACGAACTTTCCGTTCAGGTTTGCGCGCCGTTTGGAAAGAGTACTGTTGTATGAGCGGGGAGCCACCTGTGAATAGCGAGGAAGATTTTGAGCCTAGGTTCCGCGTGCAGCGCTGCACGTTTCTTCGCATCTATATCGCCGTGCAGGACCGACGGTTTTTGCGCAGCTCATAAATGCGACAGGAATGCTCCAGGCCCATCCCTTACAGAAGGTTGCTGTGGACTTCTGCGGCACTGCGTACGGGGAGGCGGCCGAGAGGACCGCTTAATATGTGCGATTTTTCGCCTCGACCATTGCTATGTCTGTGCGAGACTTGATGCGTTTTTTTGTGGATGAATTCGGGCCCTCTTATGTGCGTCCCCCCACCCCTGAGGAACTGCAGCGAGCTTCAACGCGTACTGCCGAGCGCGGGATGCCTGGGTGTATGGGCGCTCTTGACTGAAGCCACTGGGAGTGGCGCAACTTCCCAAAGGATTTCTCTGGCATGTATCAGGATCGCTACTGGAAGCGTTCCGTGGTGATGGAGACGGCTCGTGATGAGACTCTCTGGATTTGGCACGTACTCGCGGGGCGTCCCAGATCTCGTAGCGACCTCTACGTTATGCATGTTTTTCCTCTATATTAATCAGTTACTAACGGGGAGCGGCCGCCGCGTACCCATTCATTCACTGTTTCCGGCACGACCCGCACTCTTCTGTTTTACGTTGTGGGTGAACTTTATCATCGGCTTTCTTTTCTCGTGTCACCCTTTCCCGACCCCACAACAAAAGTCGAGTTGACTTACAATCTCCGAGAAGAAGCAGTTCGAGAATATTTCGAACGCCAATATTCTGTACTGACGGCGCGCTTCCACGTCGCTTTGCACCCAGGAAAGTATTCGACTGTCGCCTAAATGGTCACCGTGACGAATGCTGTGACCATCCTTCACAATACGGTGACCGAGCAGCGGGGAGACGGTTGCGTATCCCGAACCAGCACGGCCACCAACAGTCAGACGTTGGGCGGCGGCGGCGGAGGGGGCGGGGCTGAGGTTGGTTTTGGTGCCGCCGCCGCCGGCGGGCAGCCGGCCGACGGCTGCGGCGGGGCGGGGGGGGATGGCCTTGATTTCGTTGCCGCCGCCGACAGAGGAGGCGGGATCGATGAGGACTGCGCCGGCGGCGGCCATGGACCCGCCGGCAGCGGTCACACGGCCGGCAGCGGATGCTCGGCGGCGGGGGGTGGGGGTTGTCACACCGCCGCCGCCGCCGCCGTTCATGCGGCCGGCGGCGGCGGCTCGGTGGCACACACATTTGGTGGCCTGGATCTGGGGGGTGTGGCCGTTCACCGGCCGGCCGCCGCCAGCAGCCGGGCGGCCGGTTGCGGTAGGATTGCGGCTGGGGCTAGGCGTGCTCACCCCACGGCCGCCGCCGGCTGTGATGCGGCAGGCTTCGGGAGCCTGGAGACGGGGGGTCTTGGTCTCCTTCCCGGAGCCGCCGCCGTTCCTGGCCATTCCCGGCCGGAAGCGGCTTATCTGCCGCACGAGCAGTTAGTGGCGGGGAGGAGGGGGGAGGGGCAGTCTTTCCCCGCGCCGACGCCGGAAGACGGGCGGCCGGCGTCGGTGGTGGTCCGGACGGCGATGTGGGGTTTGCCCCTCCCCCCGCCGCCCCCAGTTAAGCATCTGGGGGCGCAGAGCTCGCGGCGGGAGATGCCAGTCTTCACCCCTTCGCTGCCGTCGCCTGTCTTGTGACCGGCCGCGGCGGCGGCGCGGAGAGGAATAGAGGTGGTCACCCCCCCGCAGCCGCCGGTGGTCATGTGGCCGGCGGCGGCGGCAGTGCGTTGGGGGGTGCACTCATTCGCGCCTCCAGAGACGCCGGGGGTCATGCAGACGGAGACTGCTGGCTTGAGGCGGGGTGTGGGTTCTCAACCCCCCACCACCGCCGCCTGCAGCGCGGCCGGCGGCGGGAGCGGAGCGGCCGGGGGTGGGAGTCTTTACAGCCTCGCTGCCGACGCCGAGAGCTCAGCCGGCGGCGAGAACGGGAAGGAGGATTTTAGGGCATCTTACGGGCCAGAAGCTGCCGGCTGTAGAGCGGCCCGCGGCGAGAATGGAGCGGCGGCTGATGGGGTTCTTCACGTCCGCGCCGCCGCCACCGGTAATGCTTCCGGTCGTGTCGGGCGCGCGGCGGTGAGTGGGGGTTCTTACCCCCCCGCCGCCGCCGCCAGTAGTGCCGCCTCCGATGAGAGAGGGGAGGCTGGAGGTCGGGAAGGTTTCCTTCGCACCACCGCCGCTGGTAGTGCGGCCAACGGCGGGAGGATGGTGGCGGAGGCATTGGGCCTTTCCCCCCCGACGTCTCTGGCGGTACCTACGCCGGATGCCAGAGCGGGGTGGCGGTTAACACCACGCGCGCGCCGTCGGCGCCGACGTGCAGATGGCAGCGGCGTGCACACCATGGTCTGTCGACGAAGCTGGAACATAGTATTCGGTAGGAAGAGGGAGCAGTGGTTAAGTTTTTGCGCCTAGCGCCGCAGCTGCACTGCCATTTAAGTCAGCAGGTAAAAAGCCGAAGAGACGCTCACTGTCGAACGCAAAGACGTACACAGTAGAAAAACAGAACCCTGCCCAACGGGGAGAGGAAAACCGTTGTACTCGCCGCTCACGACGCAATGAACACATTGAAAGTACTCACTGTCGCTGTTTTTTTCACGGGAGTCGTCCCCCTCAGCGTCCTCCTTGTTCCCGGTCTTTTCCGCTCCTGTGTCGGTAAAACATAGGCACGATATGAAGGGCGTCGTTCGCATCGTCGAGAGTCTTGGAAGCGGCGGAAGGAGCCACCACAGCCGTCCAATGCTTCGTCAACAGCGACCTCCGGTTATGGCTGGCAGCACTGGCGCCGGCGGGCGATGCCGCCTGTGAAGACAGAGTATGGGCAGTCGTGACCTCGGAACACGCCGGCGGCGTAGGTCCAGTGTCACCCGCCTCCGGCGTAGATTCCGGCGCCACCGCAACACCAGGTGCCGGCTCCCGCGCCGGCGGCATACGCGGCGTCGAGCTGGAAGTCAGCGCGGGTGTGGACGGTGTTTCCTCGCCGGCTGCCGGCACATTTCCGTCAGTCGTCAGTGGCCTACTCGAGGAGGCCAGAAAAGCGGAGGCGTCGACGGAAGTCTTCGCGAGTGACCCCGCCGGCGGCGGCGCAGAGGCGGCGGCCATCTCCGCCAGTGAAGATAACACAACTGGCGGGGACACGTTCAGCCCGGCCCCCGCCATCAGCTGGAGAGAATGCGCACACCGAAACACAACAGCTTCCGGGATGTCCCGCATCTCGGAAGTGTTGAAGAGCGGGACTGTCGTGCGATCCGCCGTGGAGTGCGCCAGACAACAAACTGCGTCGGTGCTAGCCTTCAGCATGCGCGACGCCCGGATTTCCTCAGCCCTGTCGCGTTTGGCGGCCTTGGCGCCGCGAGGGCGCGATGGTATCCACTCACGCCCGCGTTCTCGCCATTGTCGTAGTCGGAGTCGGTCTTTTTTCGTCGGGAGAGCGGCCGGTTCACCTGGTGCCGCCGCTATCGGCTGCAGTGGCCCCGGCGGCCCCGCTCAACCTGTTCACGATCCGGAGCACCCGCCAGGATGGGACCCATTGTATTTAAACGTTCTTAGCCTTGCGATTGGTTTGCTTGCCCTTGGACAAGTCTGCTGCGCTGTAATTTCTAATCTACTCGCATACATTGGCACCTCAGAAGCGCTTCACCGCTACGCTGACGAAATCCTCGTCACTGGGGTTCCCTATGAGCTCCATGCGCTTGACGGCCAGATAGTCGCAGCCAAAATCGTTGACGCCCTTGCGTATCTCTTCCCACTGCTTCTGCACACCCCCCACGCCCGGATCAGTGCGCCAGTGAACACCAGGGCATCCTACCAGCAGCCCATTCCAGGACGTCACCACCGCGGTCCAAGAGAGTCCGGCCACTCTGGTTCGCTCTGTTCACAGGGTCAAGGGATATCGTCAGGTACCCCTAGCACAGCGCAATGCTCCTCGTTGGTCCATTCCAACCTTTTACCCATCGTGTGGGTTGCGCACGTCAGCGGAACGACGCCAGAGTCGACGGAGTCAACGTCGATTACTTCTTCACCAGCCGCTGCGCGCCGCTCGCTGCCGCCGACTGGTCCTGGCCCACCGTCGGTGTTTCCGCCGACTCTCCCCCCGGAGTCCTAGGTGGCATCGTCAGAACAGACAGGGGGTGCACGGGTGCTGCCAGCGTCCGGTATTCGTCAGGTGAATGTTGGTCGCCGCTGGCTTCGGCTGTACTTTCAACCGTGGGCACGGACACACCGGCGGTTGGGGCTTTCCGGTTGACCGTCGGCGGTACAGACACCCGTACGGCCTGAACGTTCCGGTTGGCCGCCGCCGGCGCCGACTCTCTGCCGGTTTCGGCTTACAACGTGGCCGTCGCTGGCGCCGACGTCCCGTCTGTTCAGAACCCGGCGTAGCGCGTTCTCAACCAGTTACCTTACGATCCTGGAATTCGGCTGCGGCTCCGTATGTACGGCACATGGAATCCGGCGTAAGGACCCCGACATTGCACGCCTTGGGCCATACGTGACACCTTGTGCTATGCGGGAGTCGTTCAAGAGATGCATCAGAAAGGGGAAACCATGGGTCATGTCGTTCTCTGTGTGCCGTAGAATGCACACAGGAGAACTACGCTAATGGTGAACGTGTTTTCTGGAAAACTGTCCTCCACAGCGCTGCATGAAGAGGACCGCAAATGCTGGTCGAAAAGAAAGCCGCTTTTTGACTCACCTGACGATACGGTTCTCTAACAAGAGCTTACTGTTTCCCGAAAAGTTGCAATCAATAGATACAGCTCTGTTGAAATGCGAAACCACTTGGCTGATCATCTTTGGCAGCTGTCATGAGTGTCTGGACACGTTTTCTGTTTGTGGGGTCGTTGCCGTGGCTACCGGCCGCGTTCCAATCGTGTCTGAATTCTTTAAAGATCTGTTCGAAACGACACTGCTTGAGCGGCCCACCTTCACATCGCCGCAACGAACACGTGTCCGGGCGGCCATTCTATATTTTCTTGCGCAAGCTGAATGCGGCCGCGACGCAAGATCGTTTCGATGCCACTCGATACTCCCCGTGCGCTGGGCAAAGCGGTTGATGCGGTGGTGCGCTGGATGAAGTGTGCCCCGCGTTCTTGCGTACGCGAATGGCGCACCATCGTCTTCGCCGCCTCTGCCGGCGTGGCGGCGCCGGTCGCGGCGGGTGCCCCAGCCCCACCGCCGAGCGTATTAGCTCTCAGCAACAGTTTCTGGACGCGCGCCGACGGTTACGTCGCGGAACGCGACGAGGGGCGCCTTTGTGGGGTGCCAACCGCAAAAGCGCAGGCGCCCATGCCGCTTCCGAGCCGCCGCCACCCGCTCCCAGTTGACCGATAGAATGGTAGACAACCGCCTGACAGGTGAGAAGCTTGCGGGTGCTTCCTCAGCACCTGCAGACCGGAAAATAGAGAAGAATTGCAGTACCATGATCAGGGGGGTTAGCTCTGGAGGAGGGAAGTAGCGGCCATCTGGGCCGTTCTCGCGACACCCGCTATGGGACTCGACGTCCAAGAAGTCGGGCCGATCGAAACGCCAAGTCATTGAGACAGAGTTTACTTGCTGGCGACGATGGTGCCTCCCACCGTCGTCGCCCCTCGTCCTAAAAGGGCGGAAACCATTTCCCGGGCTCAACTTCCCGATTGGGAATTGACCCGGGCAGTCACTAACCAAGGCAGATAATTCTCTCCATGCATATCAAGTCCCCCGAAGCGATCATTGCAGACGAGGGGGAGTGACCGTTCCGCGCGCATCGCGCTGCAACCGCCGCGTGGCGCCTGGTCGGCCGTCGCCTGCCGCACCATATGGCCGCGGTAATCGGGCCCCCCGTGGGGCGCTCAGAGCTGGGCGCGGCGGCCGGGCGCGTCCCTTTGGTGGCTTGCACCGGTGCGCGAGTGGGCCCATCATCCCCACTCCCGCGCCACCGTCCCGTCCGCGACTACCGCCGCCGGCGTCGCCAACCCCCGCCTGTCGTCGCACCCCCGGCGTCCCCAACGGCCCACCGGCGGCCCCCCCCCCATCGACGGGGGCCACGTGGTGCTACAAGAATCGTGCTTTCGTGCAACCCCATGTCACACACCACTGCGATGTGATCGTGAATCGACATCTGCATGGCCCGAAAAATGCCTACCACAGTTCGTGGCTGGCTGTCATCATTCGTGTTCCTCTCGCATAGATAGTGATCTGATCTGCGCTGGATTTTGTCTGGAATAGGCCAAGTGGCTGCCAGTGTACGTGCACATTACAGCGAACCTTGGCCGATGCAATCAATGATGTGGCACTCGAATCCCACCTAACTGCCCCATCACCTCAGAACATCGGCTTGCTAAGTGACGCCGCTTGTGTGATGCAACCCTCCTGAGAATTTCAATGAAGTCCAATCTGTGCACATCAATGGCTACTTGGGAGATTCCATCCTCTGCGCAGCCTGCCTTTCGAACGTGTGCGCGCAGCGTGCGAGCACGACTATCAAGATGTGTAAGGTACCTCGTTTAAAACCCGTTGCGCGGCAGCCGGCGGGGACAGATACGGCGCCGGCGAAGACGCCCCTCCCTCGCCGCGACCCGAATCGCCGCCGCCGTCAGGCCCTCCCCCGTCAGACGGCGGCGCGCCCCTGAAGCCGACGGGCACGGGGCCGAAGAGAGGTGCCCCGCCTTCCAGATGTGGTCCGTCCGTGCAGTCGGCTTAAATAGGGTGCCCGACAGCCGGCGTCGCGGAGTTGTTGCGCGGCGGCAACAGCCCTCGCGTTTTCCCTCCGCCCTAATGGACGCCGCATTTTGCAGGTCTACCACTACGCGGCAGGCCCCGGCTACCGCAGAACTGCGGTGTCCTGACAACATCCAGCGGCGACATGTGGTTTCCCGGCTGAAAAGAGGCCCGTCCTTGACCCCCGCCCCAATGGCCGCCGCCGTAATGTGATCGACCGCCCGGCGGCGGCCCCCTGTTGCCGCCGTCTGGTCGTGCTTCTCGACCAGCCGGCCGCGCCCAGTCGTTTCAAGGCGGCAGCCACGCCCGACCTCCGTCATTACCGCATTTTCTGCCGCCTCGTGTCGGCACACTGCCAAGCGGCCGCCCCCGGATTCCGCCTGCGTGCGGGCAGTCGCGACCAGCCGGAGGCGCCCCATTGTTCCTGTGTCGACGGGGCACGTTCTTGCGCCCCACCCCATTGTCCGCCGCCCTGCCTCCTTCGACAGACAGGCCGCGGCCCATAGATTCCGCCAGCTTGGTGTGAGTGCGGAACGGCCGGCGGCGCCCAGATGTCGCGCTGTGGCGACTGCGCACGTCCTTCTTCCCGGACACAGCTTCTCCGCCTTCCGTCGGCCGAGCGCCGGGCGGCAGCACCCCGCAGCCGCCAGCAGGTAGAAGGTCTTGGTGCGCCTGCGGCCCACATGTGCCAGCACATTGGAGCCCAGGTCCGCCTCACTGCGGCGAGGATGTCGAGCACGGCGGGCACCGCCCCAGGTGGCACGAGCAGGTACACAGCGCGAGTACAGAAAGTCATTCTTGGTTGCGGCGACGCTGATCCCATCTTCTCTCTGTGTCCCGGTCCGGGTTGGGCTTGAGGGACATTGTGGGGGAGGGGTGGAGTGGGGCATCTCTAAATTAGAACAGAGCGGGAGGTCAGGGCGGGCTTGCGTGGTAAATAAGCGGCACAATGGCGCAGAAAGCTCCCCGCCGGAAAACACACAGCACCGGTGGCGTACAAGAAGAAAATAATGCGCTCGCGGGAGGTGGGCACCAACGGACGGTACCCAGGTGCGTGCAGGGGGGCAGCCGCCGGCGTCGCACGCGTACCGCGTGAAGCACACCGACGGAAAAGAGACAAGAGTGAAACGATTGCGTTGAATCGCGCAGGCCCTGGTTGGGCTGAGTGGGCAGGAGCGCAACGGCCGCCAGCGGGCGGCCCGCTCATACACCGCTGCGGGCGGCCAGCAAAATGCGTCACAAGAAGCTACAGGAAACGGTGACCGCAGCTGTCGTGGTGCGCAGAAAGGGTGGGGCAGGCGTACGTTGCGGGGTGTGCGGCGCGAGAGACATCGGGGGGTGCGCGCGAGACCGCTCGAGGAGGTTCTTTTGTGACTCCCAGAGCGTCCTCCCCTACCACACGGTGGCAGAGAGCGCAGCGGACGACGCGGGGCAGCCTGACGCAGGCAGACGGCCTCTTGCACGAACCCGTACTCGCGAGGGCCGCGCCTCTTTGAAAGGGGTGAGGCAACAGTCACCCGACGCTCGCTGAGAGGCCCCCACGTGACCGGTTTTGGCGGCTGTGTGGGCGTGACCACAACAAACACAAGAGGAATCTGATCATGGGCCGACAGACCCCGGGCGGCACCGAATCCGCCTCCTTTCCGACATTCGTTTGAAGACTTCCAGCAACCAATCGTCTGGCTTCATTCGTTTCCGAAACATTCATTGTTCCTGAATTGCATGCAAAGAGATCACCTGATTGACTGCGCGACCGCACCGATGTTCCGGCCTGGGACCACTGACACTGCCCGTTTTGACGATTGCAGCCCGCCTCGTCCAAGGCGAGCCAAGACAGCCACATAGAAAAGATTCGGCCGCCACTCCGTCTGGAGGCACAGAAAACAAGGCTTCTGTTGGACCGCGACGTGCATGCCTAGGAGAGGCCTCCACAGCGCGCATCGCGCTGCGCACCCTTTCTATGGTCCTGAACAGACAGCCGCACGACTGCGGTGTCACATGGGGCTCGTCAGCCGTGACTAGTCTTCCAAGTGCCTCACCAGGGCTGCCAAATCTCCCTTACGACGCTCCATTTGGCACCCTCTCTAGTTCCCGATATTTATGATGTGCCACGCATATGGTCCACTAATATGTTTTTTTTTGTGAGAAGACTGGGTGCCGCTCCCCAACCAATGTGCTCAGCCGCCACCTGCTGCGTCATGTAGACCCCCCTTAAATCTTTCTCTTCGCGACGCCTTGTCGCGCACTTTTGAAAAGGGGCTTTTGGGGCGCTCGACGCCCAAGTAGCGCCCTTGTGACGCCGATGACGACGCCTTAAAAAGCGCAATGGGCGCTCTGACCAACCCTACCGTGGAGGATCTACAGCTGCGCAGCGAGGCCCCACTAACAAAATCCCCCCCCCGGGGGGACTACTGTATCCGGGGGAAGGGGAATAAGTGGGCCGACGCCCTGAATGAGAAGTGAACTCAACAGAGTGAACGAGGTCGTTCCCAATGGAACTCCCAAGTGAATCCAAAAATAAATTGTGAGCAACGTGAAAACCGTTTGCGGCGACTTGAAAGCGATGACCTCTCGAGGAAAGTTTTATGCATGAAATCCGGTTGCAATGAAACATAAACGAGGCCCGTGCATGCTAGAGGCAGAGCACGAAGACACATACAAGGGAGATGATTTCTCGTCCTCTGAACCGACGACGGGGGTGAACGCTCTGAGGCGCCCCGATCTTTCTCCGACGCGGACGAAGAATAACGCCTCGCGAACTCCTTTGTCAACATCAAAAGTAACAAATTCGTATTTTTATACGGGGACTTTCATTCCAGCGGGCGGCATGGGCCGAAAACGGAAGCCGCGGCGGGCAAAAACCCCCCTGCTGCCGCTAAGAGACATTCCCGCGTCGCGCTGGCGGCGTGAGGTCAGCAATTATGCGTCCAACACCCAATTCCGGTCGGCCAAGCTCATGCTCGCGTACCCATCTCCAACGTACAGAATCACAGGGCTGCCGACGGCGCGCAGCTGGCCCGTTTTTTCCTGCGCCCACCGTATCAGCGGCATGGGACGTGGATGCGCCGGCACAGGGGGACCGACATCTGCCCTCTACGCCCTGGCGCGACAGCAGCAGTGCCATGCTCTTGCCTCGGCTGCGGCGCATTTGCCACTGGTACGCGAGCGTCGCGCAGGTCGCGGGGGTGAAAGGAACCCCCATGTCCCCGCGACTCAAGACCGCTGGCCAGCAGGCACGCGCGCAGGGGGCGGGTCCGTCAGCCGCCTCGAATTCCACCCACGATGGGCGTCTGACGGGCGGCACCGTCCCTCGTAGCAGCCGGCGTCGCCAGCGGTGCGCTTCATTGCTGCTGCCGCCACCCCGTCGACGAAGGGCGCCAAAAAGCGGAGCGGCAGTCTGGTGCTCATTTGGCGGGCCCCTGGGGTTGTCGCGCTTCGTTTAGATCGTGCCGAAGTCAAACGCAGCATCGACTTCGTCCAGAATCGAGAATTCAGAAAGACGATGTCACAAGTCCCAGTGTAACTTGCCAAAAACTCCGTGTTGCGATCGACACTGACATCCCGTGGTTGCCCACAATAGGCCCGTTGCTTCTGCCATACTACCATGCGATTGGGTCCTGCTACCGACACGTGTACGGCTCAACACCAATTGAGAAGGTGATATAGTGACTTGATTGGCGGAGACGGGACCGTTCATTTAACGTATCTGTCGCATTACGCGGCTCGGTCCACCCCCCTTGGCCGGCCAGGAGGTCGATGGAGCTCCGGGCGACGCGGATGACGTGTCACGCCCCGGTTCGGACAGGTGGCGCTGTCTTTGCTGTTTGGGATCTTGATTGATTGTGGGTCGTTTGCATTGGTATGTCAATTGCTTGATTTATCTGCCATACAGTAGGGGAGTCCACTGGTGTGGATCCCCAGATCTCCCCATGGCAAGGCTATTGCTTGGGACTCGGGGCCATTGGGGCCCGCTTTCTCGGTTAGCTTACGGGGACAGCGGGGCGCCCGTGGCCCGGCTTCCCAACAAAAAAATAACTGCGTTCTCACCTCCTTCCTCTCTCTTTGCGCCTTCTGGTGTTTTCCTAGGTAGCCGTGTCACCGGGCAAGAGTAGTGAAAGGGTGTGCGGGTGGGTTCCCTGAGCTGGGCAGGTGTCCCTATCTTTTTCTGTGGGCTGGGGTGACACGGCGTTTTCTGCGACAGTATCGAGATATTTAGGACAATAATTTGGGCTGTTAACGACCCCAAGGCATGGGGAGGTGGTCTCTAACCGGGCCGAAGAACGCACCACAGGCGCCGACAGAACGGGGACTGTGGACTACGAAGGCATCTTCAATTGACATGTTCAACTCCAAGACCAAATCAGCTTACACAGGACTCAGCTCAACGTTGAGTAGTAGAACGCGAGTTTTACCCACAATATTGTCCGCTGCCCTGAGTGAAGGCGGACTGCCTGCCCAAGAAGGCCAACGCTGAGCTCAGGCGCCAGCTTGGTGACGTTCAGCCTGTCTCCGTGGACGACAACTTGGACTTGTCTTCTTTAGACATTGTCTAGAGAACGGGCCTTCGTGCACGTGAATAGGCGTGACTTCCAACGCAATTCCATAAAACCGGCGTGACAGGTGCACGCCTGTCTTCACAGCAGCACGACATTCGTGAACGCGACGTGCTCAACCATTGGCCATCTAAACGAGCAGATCAGATCACGCGCGTATCAGCAGAAATCCACCGTCTGGACGTTGCGCGAAATTCGGGAGAGGCCCCAGTCAAGCCGATCGAGACCTGTGCCAATCAAAAGCAAAAAGAGCCTCTTTCTGAGGCCTAGACTGTCCACAATATGGTGCCACTACAATAGGCATGGCAGCACGTCTACCAATTAGAAGTGCGGAAACAATCGCAGCTTGAGGCTCAAGTTGAATTTCGAATGCGACCACGTGAGACGAAGTGGCACGTTCTCCGTCGTAACTCAATCGTGTACCCAGGCATCCAGTCGGGCCGAAAATGGAGATTATAGCCCGCGTGATTGTCGTGCGATTTGCACTGTGCGCTCTGATTGGCTAGCACTCTTCTGTGCACGCCTTGCAACCGCCTTCTTGGAAACGCCATAGTGGCCATGATGGTTAGCACGACGCCGGAGCAAAAGTTCGAGGGCTAAAGCGGTCAAAACCAGGCGCCGGTGATGCGTCGCTTGGAGGTCAATGAGACCGATGTTGAGGGAGTTCATCAGGTTGTTGACATGTTCCTGGCTGGGGCGAACGATGAAGAGGGATGCGGCCTGGGAGGTTGATATGAGGGACAGTCAAGCATGATCGAAATTTGCCGAGGCAGGTCAACTCTTAATTTCATCTCGCCCGAAATCCCCGTAAATGCAGTCTGCCGTACTCTTCTTGTTGCCCAGTAATATTGAAATGACGTCATTTCAGCCGATCGCAAAGTCCGTCGAACTGTTCTTAGCTGCTGACAATGACTACAATCAAGTGGCGATGGGTTTATTGCAGGATGCCCAAACTTGGTCGATGCGAACAGGAAGACGAGGGCTGAGAACAGTTATACAACTCAACAGTTCAAGATAGCTTGCCTCCCTGTGCCTTTGAGCGACCTATGAGATGTCGGCCTGAGGCCTGAAAATTAGTTGGTGATCCATCATGCAGGATAGTTTTATAAGGCTCAACGAGCGTTCCGTTTTCATTTTCAGAGCTGTCGGCTTCGCTGCCGTGTGTTTGGGAACGCAGTACTCGGATCCACGTCTAATTTACACTGCGGGTTCCTTCAGACAGAGTGTTCGCGGTCTCTGGCAGCATCATCGCGATTCGTAGGGCACCCGGGTCAGACAGCGGCGATGGCGACGAATTCTGCCAACATTTGATCTCCTTTGCCAGGACCCAGCCTCAGACGGAAGGAAATCGGCCGCAAACGCGGCAAGAAGTTGGGCATCCGGACTGGTCTGAAGCGGGTTGTTCAGAGCTCCTGGCCCATGCTGCTGGTCAACCACATTCCGGACCACTTGAAAGACCGCACGTTCTGAAAGCTCGGGCACGCTGCGTTACACCGATGCAACCTTGTGCCTGAGGAAGAATATTCTTCTTAACAAATCTAGCAGCCCGCGTCCCCTCACGACAAGAACCACGCTTCGTGGCGGCCACACCTCTGCCAAAAGCGCTCTTGGTGAGCGAGAACGGTGGGGAAAGGCAACACGAGAACCACTCTATCCATATATCTATATACATGTTTTTTCTAACATGGTAGCACCGCCGTGGGTGCGCCTCCCGCTCAGACCGCAGCACCCTCCCCATTTCGCGCTTCCCCGGGCTTGCTCCGCGCGGGAGCGACCCACGGGGCCGCCACGACCGCCGTCCCAGGCAGCCCGGTGACAGGGGCTCCCCAGGGTGCAGCGACGTCGCGTCGCTCCGGCGACGCACCGCTGCCCAGCCCGCCCCCGCATCCCGCGTTCTCTCCGGGCGCGATGCCTGGTTCGTACGACCCCCCGCCGCCTGTTTCGCCGTCCGACGCAGTGGTGACGTCCGCCGCTGAGGCCGTGGCTCTGACCCACGCCGCGGTGGTCACCCCCCCACAACCGAAACGCCCACAGACATCGACTTCGCGGCAGACTTGGTGGCGCCGGCACAGAATCCGCGGCGGGACCTTAAACCAAGCGTCACTCGAGGCATCTACGACACCGCTGCGCGTTACGTCGTAGCGCCGGCAACACGAGCTCCGACCGATTGCACGGATGCGCCGCCCTTTCCGCCGCCCCGCCGCGCCACGCGGCTGGGGCCCTCGCCCGTTCTGATACCACCCGGCCGGGAGCCTCTCCGCGCCCGGGCCGCCGCTCAGAACGGCCCAGGTGGCACCGCCGTCGGCGGAAACGGCGGCGCGGGTGTGGCGCAACACCGCTTCCCGGCTGGCGGGATAGAAATCGCTCGGCACGTCGCCGTAGTGGGTGGAACACCACCGCGGCCGCAACTTCGCCCCCCAGCAACCGACACGGCTGCAGGCGCCGGCGTTGATGCGGTGGTGGTGGCGGGGTCGCGACCTCGCTGGCGAGAACCCAAAACAGGGGACAAACGCGGAACCGTCCGCACCACAGCGCGCGACGCCGCGCCGCCCATCACACGACCCCCCCCCGCCCCCGCCGAATATCCTAGAGTGTCTGCGCCCCGCCCTGCCCCGCCGCCGACGAAGACGTTGTTGCTGCCGTCCCTAGGCCTGGTGCATTGCATTGTCGCGGCCCCTCCGCATCGCAGTTGGTTCTTGGTGTCGTCGCCGTCGTCGACGGCGGCGGCGGTGGCGACGGCAGCGGCGGCGGCGAAGGCGGCGGCGGAGGCGGTGGCGACGGCGGCGGCGGCAGCGACGGCGGCGGCGGCGGTGGCGGCGTCGGCGGCGGCGGTGGCGGCGCGGGCGCGTCACACTGTCGCCATTCTTTTGGCACGGCGTCATTCTGTTACCTTCCGTTACCCGAAGAGACTCGCAGTGGGATGGAGGAACAGTGGGGGGCGGGCCGGGACGAAAAGAGCGGGGGGGGTTTTGTCGTCGGTGTTGTAGTTCATGTCGTACGCAGAACTGAGAGCTAGCAGGTTGGGAAAAAACAATCCAAGAAAAGGAGCACTGCAAGAACGAGACGCACACAAGAGTGTGAAATGCACAACAAACTTACTCTGCGGAGCATCAAGGTATGTAGGGCATACAGCTATGGAGGAACTCGGCACCAGCAGGTGCCGCAGCAGCGGGACCAAGCGCCACGTCTCATGGTGCCACGGGCTCTCAACATGGGTTACGTGACGCTGTCGAGGCCGACGGAACACGGCCACGTCGTCGTCGTCGCCGACTGTCGTGTACCGTCCTGCCACCAGACACTAGAGAGCTTCAGCAACTGACCCGTGGGAAGGGTTCATCGCTATTTCTTGGGAAGACCTAGCGATAAAAGAATTTCAACGGTGAGCTCTGATGCGGGATTCAACACCGGCAGTATCGAGGGATCGGGCACGACAGGGTTGCGATTGCGCGTGCTCCAAGATCTGCAGGGACGCAGCGTGGCCACACGACAGCGACCGACAAGGTGGTGGCCATCAAGGACTACTCCATGAGGCAGTTGCTGCGTAAGCAGCGTCGGCTGCGGCGCGAGCTGACTGCACGTCTATCAACGGGCGAGGACTTTGTTGTGCTGGCGACTGCTCTTCTCTGCTTCTTGCGTGTACGGAGAGATATTGGAAACTCCATCCACCGCGTACAAGCGGTACGCGCGACCTTGTTCAACTTGGGCTCGTTCTCAACAGAGCAGGCCTTGTCTCTGTTTAGATTTGTGCCTGCTTACGTGAGGCGCCTGGCCACGCTTCCTCGTATTGAGGAAGAGGCGTTCCCAGGGAGACAGTGGGTGTCCAGCGTGGATAGGCTGTTAATTGTGCTCCGTGCAATGTCGTCACCTGCTCGCTGGGTGTACGTTGAGGTTGTTTTCCGTCGCTGTAGCTCGATCCTGTGCTCTATTTTTTATGAGACGATTGAAGCTCTCTCTGAGCGATGGGGCGATGCAGTTTGCTGTTGGCACGGAGACCTGATGGGGGAGCGGGCGGCGACGTACGGATTCAAAGTGGATATGGCGTCGGTGCGGGTGGCGGATGAATGGGGATACAAGGAGGTTAAGCAGGTCTTCCCAACACTGGACTACAATAGAAAGATGAAGATCAACAAGTGACCGGTCGGTATGATGTACAAGGTTGCGGTTCTGTTGTGGAACATGCGCTGTTGAACATCTGGAGGGCAGACGGCTGAGATCTTCGATTTCCCCGCACCAAGTGTGGAGTGGTGTCTTTCGTTGCCGTCGGAGAAAATCGCAGTATCGGGTGTGTGTGTGTGTCCGCGTGTGGTTGTGGAGGGGAGGGTGTGGGGGGGGATCTTGTTGTGTTTGGTGCCAGGATGATGGTTTCGCGGTCAGGTGGCTAAGCTGTGGGCACGGCGCGGGGAGGAAGCTCGAGTGCTGCGCAAATGGCCAAGTCATTGTGAGAGAGGGGGGTCGTGCACAATGCAAAGCAAGCCCCTGACTAGCAGCGGCTACCCTCGGGCGAAGACACCCCCCCCCCCCCCCCCCCCCCCCCCCTCTGAGCAAACTTTTTTTCGTTCTAAATGTGCTCGTTACGTTGCCATGAGCTGGCACACGAAAACAGTGGACGCAATTCCGTCCATAGCAGTTTCAAAAGGTCGCAAAGTCCCCACATACCCAACGAACTGGCTGACCCCTCAGTGGTAGGCTGGGTCTTGGTTTGCATGGTGCATGATCCCCCACCCTCACAATGACTTGGCCATTCACACAGCACTCGAGCTTCCTCCCCGAGCCGTGCCCACATCTGAGCCACCTGACCGCGACACGATCATCCTGGCACCAAACACAAAAAGATCCTCTCCCACCCCCTCCACTCCATGACCACCCTCGCGTGAGCTCTACTGCTTTTCCTTTTCCAGCCTCTGCAAAACAGCAGCCATGATGTCCAGCTGGCGTACTCAGAGCTCCCGCTTCGCTGCCGCCGCAGAGGCGTCGCTCGCCAAGCTCATGCGTCAAGTAGCCTCGTTCGACACAGGCTTGGTGACCTCCTCCTGGTGCTTCTCACGCGCGCCACTCCAATGACTGTTCCTCCAGCAATAACGCCGCTCCTCTGCTGCGCAGCGTCGTAGCTCCACTTGTCGGATCTCCTCATCGTTGTTCTTCTTGACAAGCGCCACGAGCTCCTCGTCCTTTTGGTCATTCAACTCCTCACGGCGGCGCCGGCATCCCGACGCATTCGTCGCCGCTGCGCGGTCATTCTTGTCTTCGACCGCCTCTTCGTCATCGTTCCTCGCCTCGGTGCTGCCCTGACCAGCGCGCTTCGCACGAAGACCGAGGCACGACCGTCGAGCATCTTGTCCTGCCCGCATTAGCGCCTCATCGGCTTTACCAGCCTCTTCCTCTGCCTTGTTTGCGCGCGGCGTGGTGTCTTCCATTTCCGAGCACACATCGGACATCCTTGTGTCCATTTCGGACACCGCCTCTGCGCTTCCGCTAGCCTTAGCGCCGTCCGAATCCTTCTGTACAACCTTTGTTTTCAGCACCTTGTAGAGATTTTTTTGTGGCCCTCCAATCAACCGCGAAGGGACGGCCGGGCTGCTCAGTGACCATTGAGGCGGCTTTCTGATGCAGCTTGTCCCCCTTGCCCCACTCATCCAGGTGTACGCCAAACATCGTCACAACTGACAAGCACAGCGCATCGACTCGGGTGCCCTCCTTCCCAACAGGCCATACGCGGCGCTGCTTAACTGGGGGCCCCTCAATCACATCCACCTCCGCAGAGACGCCAGCAGGTGGCAAGAGCGTCGTGTCAGGCTCACAAGGTGCACGAGAATCTTCCCTTGCACCACGGTTGTGCTCAACCGGAGAGGCCACAGTGCAGATGCCGACCAACAGTCAGAGTGGGCGGGATGCAGGAGGGACCTTAGGGGTGAGGGGGGGGGGGCTGGGAATATCGAAGGTACAGCTATGGAGATAGGGAGGCGTGTCCGTATATCCGCACGTATGCGTCCAAGCACGGAAGACAAATGGGACTCGTCGTCGTGTCGCCCACATCCAAGCCAGAACAGAGCACAAGATGCGACACGAGTTCAGAATTGATCCCACAATGTCGACGTAGGAACGGCTTACGTACCGACAAATGGTGGCGCCATCGTGGGATCTCACGGCCAGCTTACACAACGTGGCATACGTGTCGCGACACGTTGTCCCATTTCTTCCCACGACCTCATTGTTAAAACTCTCTACTGGCTACAACTCGGAAAAAACTAAAAACTGGTGTGATACGCAGGACTTGCATGACAATAATGACGCAATTGTTGAAAGAGGAAAGTACCCCTTGTGCTCGTGTTCCCGTTAGGGTCGGCCAAAATTGGGCACCTTGCCATAGTCCCGAACACTGACTGTGCGTCCCGTCATTAGATGCTGCAAGCAAGACTCGGCAGCTGCTCCGTGCCAGAAAGTGCGCTCGTTGTGAAATGCGTGAGACTATTGGCCCTTCTCCCGGCACTCGTGAGCGTCGGGGTGGTTTTAATGGCAGGCGGTAAAGGGCATGTCGGGGCGTCGGGCGATAATAAAGGCATGTAAATCAAGCGAGGGTGCAATGGACGCCAGGGCGGTGCCCAAGCAAAATGAATCATGCAAAGTCGCCACTTCCCGACTTGGTCGTCGGGGGGGGGTGGGATGTCCGTCCCAGGGCGTACCCTGTCTATGCGTCGTTGGCGGGGTGCCGTGGCGGTCGGCGTGGGTGCGCCGGGCGGAGCGGATTGATGGTTTCGCGGGTACACTTCCCCGCGTGGCGGCGTGGGAGGGGGTGCGGGCGGGCGGGGGGGTGGCAGGGGCGGAGCAGGGCAGGTTGAGGCCGGGCCGGAGAGACTTACTGTAGCCCTCCGTCATTGTGTGGGTGACGACGGGCGTGAAGAGTGAGCCGGAGGTGAGGGCCCAGGATAGCGAGGCGTTGGGCGGGGGGCAGGAGAACGTGGGCTTGGACAGGGCGTCGGCGGGGTTGTCGGACCCGTGCACTTGGCTGATTTCGGAGAGGGTGCCGCCGAGGAGTACACGGCGTAGCATGTACAGGTCGTTCTTACCGGACATGTCAGCGGGGTCCTTGAAGGACGTTATGAGGTCGTAGGCGGGCGCCGAGTCGGTGTACGCATCCATGGGGACGCGCTGGGAGAGTAGTTCTTGGAGTAGTGTGCGGATGTCCAGGGCCGCGGCGACGGCTCCGGCTAGGGCTAGAAGCTCTCCGGCAGTGGAGCAGCGACAGACGCGGTGCGGGCGGTGGGAGGCCCAGGGGTGGAGCAAAAAGTGGGCGGAGGAGTCCATTAGGAGGATGATGAAGCCGATCTGGCGTGTGGGCAGGGGTGACAGCATGGAGCCCGAGTAGTCCATGTAAACGGAGAGACGCAGGGAGGCCGTGTCGAGGCGTGGGAAATGAAGCGTGACGGGGTAGTTGGTCAGGATGGTGATCGTGTCATTGGCGTGGCGGGCGTCGGCGGAGGTGAGGGAGGGGGATTTAACGAGGACCGTGGCGTTGGTGAGGATGTCTGGGCGGGCCAGGCGTCCGATACAAAGAATCTGGGCGGCCAGGGAGTGGCCTACGGCGGAGTCTGCGAGCGGGGCGTTGGCAGGCAGGGGAGCGGAGAGGGGAGAGAGGTCGCGGCAGTACGGGCGGCCGTGGCAGTGGAGGCCGGCGACGTCGGCGTCGGCGGAGATGCCGGCGAAGGTGATGGAGCCGTGGTCGGGGCGGTGTGTCTTGTAGGCGAGCATAAGCCGGGTGACGTGCGCGGTGAAGGTGGGCGTTCCGGCGGTGAGGGTGTCGTCGACGTAGGAGGAGAGGCAGCCCTGTAGGGGGCAGACTTAGACCGTGTCAAAGGCTTTACTCAGATAGAGACCCAGGATGTTGAGAAAATTGGCTGGCGTGGAGAAAAAAGAATGGCGGCCGGCGTCGGCTTTGCAGTTCATGCGCCGGGTGACGGCCCAGACGGCGTCGGCGGGCTCGCCGGACTCGGGGGGCGCGCGGACGTAGATGAGCGTGGTCAATACGTCAGATTGCAGTTATGCGCGCAGGAATTCCTCGGCGTGGACGGTCCAGTGGAGGATGTGGGCCACGGTGATAGCGGCGCGGAGTGCGCGGTGGGGCGTTACCGGTGAGGTGAGCACAGAGTTTTCTTTGGCCCATTCACGGTGGCCGGAGATGCAGAGGCGGGTGCGGGCCGGCGGCTTGCCGTTGCCGAGATTGGCCTTCCACGTGCACCGCCATGTGTCTCCAAAGATCTGGTTGCCACGCGGGACGTCGGCGCGGGAGCCGGTCGTCTTTCAGGCGAACGCGTCGAAGACGGCGATCTAGTGGGACTTGGAGGCGTCCTAGTGGGGGTTGTCGGGGGAGTCCGTGTCCGTGGCGCGAGCGTGGAAGGCTCGGGCGTGTACGTTCAAGGCGGGGCCGGCGGGCGGGGCGGTGGGCGGGGGCGTGGTGCGGGAGACGTATGGTTTGGTGCGAGCCTCGTGGAATGAGAACAGCTTTCCGTTGCGTTGTATGTATACGGTCTTTCCGTCGAGGGAGTGGACGCGGCCGCGGAGCCAGCCAAGGAGATGGCGGTGAAACCACACCTCCTTGTCGACGCACATGAAGGGCAGGTTGGTGCCGGGGTGAGACAGGGCGCTGTGCAGGCGGTCGGCGGCCGTGTAGCGTTCCACGGTGGCGCGGGCGGTCTGCATGGCGGCGTGGCGGCCGGCGATGGTGGGGTCGGCGTGGTGGTTGTTACCGATCAGGAGGCGGGGCAGGTCGCCTGTGACTGCCGTGGTGGGGGCGACGCCGTGGGCGCGGGGGGCGTCGTTGCGGGCCTTGTATGCCATGGCGAGGGAGAGGTCGGGTGCGAGGGCGGGTGTTTCCGCCTGGATCCGGGCGAAGGCGTCGCGGATAGAGCCGTGGTGGCGTTCATTGCCTCCGATGCTCCACGGGGCCTCGGTCGGGATGGGCCGACAGTGGATGCCCATGGGATTGATGGCGTGGAGGAGGGCGTCGTTCTCGTTCTCGGAGCCGCGGTCGATGATGAGGGTCTCGGAGGGTCCCCAGATGGAGAACCAGGCGAGTTAAAGCGTGCTGAAGATGATTTCGCCACGCATGGAGAGGAAGAATCGGCCTTGGCCAAAGTCTGTATGCAAGTCCGTGCTGTCGAGGCCCTTAGACAAAGCGGGTAAGATCTGGCAGACGTCCATGGTCAGGATGTGGTTGAAAGCGTGCGGCGGGTTGGGCAGGGCGTGGTGAGGACGGCGGGGGAGGTGGGCGTGCTGCTGACAAGGGATGCAGGTGTCCGTCACGGCTTTGAGGTGGGCGACGTCGGCGGCAGTGAAGGTGTCCGGGGGGAAGAGGCGGGTAATGGCCTCGAAGCTGGCATGGCCGAGTTGGCGGTGGGCCTTCTGCATCTCCTTGCGGGTGTAGTAGGCGGTATCGCTGGAGGCGAGGCGGGGGCAGGGTGAGGTGGCCGCTGCGGAGGCGGCAGGGGATGGGCGCGCGGGTGGGGCCGGCGTAGATGACGTCGGCGGCCGTGTCGACGAGTAGGCAGAGGCGCTTGTGGGACTGGAGGCCGACGAGGACGGGGACGGCGTCGTGACGTAGGATGTGGACGTCAGGGAGGTCCAGGGGGAGGGGGCGATCGTCGGAAGTGCGGGTGAACAGGCGCATGGCGACGCGGCCGAGGGAGGCGGGGACGTTGTGGCCGAGGGCGTAGGAGGTGGCGGGCAAGCGGACAGGACCGGTGAGCAGCTGCGGGTTGCGCTTGAGCCAGGCGTCTCCGACGATGTCGCCAGGCGTGCCGGTGTCGTTGATGGCCGTCTGGATGGAGGGCTCTGAGGTGGCGTAGACGGCGGAGATGGGGGCGGGGGGCGCGAGCCAGGCCGCGTCGTAGTCTCGGGCGGGGGGCGGTCGGGAGGGGATGGAGGGCGGGTCGGGGGTCGCACCCAGGGCGGCCGGCGTGGCGGGCGGCGTGAAGGCTGGGAGGTCGGAGGACAGGGTGTCGGGGGAGGCCAGGTGTGCGCGAGCGGGGGGCGAGGGGTCGGAGCGGCGCGGGGAGGGGCAGGAGCGGGCGAAGTGGTCGGGGGCGCCGCAGTTGTGGCAGGGGTTGTCATGGCTCGGAGGCGGGCGTCGGAAGGCGGTGCGCGCGGTCCGGTACGCGCGGGTGGCGTGGGAACGAAAGCGCTTGAAGACATAACAAGCCTTGGACGCGTCGTCGGGGCGGTCCTTGACGTCGAATAGGAAGGAGTCGCAGGGGCGGGGCGATTAGGCGGGGGCGCCGTCGGCGAGGAAGGCCTCCGTATGGGGGGCGGGGCCAGGCGGGGTGGGGCGTGGGGGGCGTGGGGCGGACGGTCGGTGAGGAGGAGTTGGATGTGGGAGATGAGGTCGTGGGGGTTGTCGAACGGAAGGGCGAGGACAACGTCGGCAAACCATTCGGTACCGGTGGCGTCGATCAGTTTGTCGTAAAGCATTACGGCGGTCTGGTATGACGGGGGCAGCTGCGTCTGGAGGAGGGAGAGGTGGGAGAGCATGCGGTCGAAGAGTGCGAAGGGGGTGTAGTTGGGCAGGGCGGTCTGGCCGGCCAGTGTCGTGGCGTGCCACATGTTGCGGACACGGAGGGCGCGGGCGGGGGTGTTGACGCGGGCGGAGTTGAGGTCCCACAGCTTGGACTCGGAGCGGCCGCGTGAGTCGATGAGCAGGGAGGGAAGGTTGAGGTCGGACTGGCGCGCGGCAAACGGGAGGCAGAAGGCGCGGGCGGAGGCGGGGACGGAGAAGGCGTCGCAGACGCGGGTGAACTTGGCGCAAGCGCGGGAGAGGGACTCGAGGGGGCCGCCGCTGAACTGGCGGGCGGGGATGTAGTACTGCGAGATGTTTCCCATGGTGTACGCCGTCGAGGGACCGGAAGCGTGGCGGTCGTTTCGGTCGGCGGCGGTGGAAGCATGGTCCGAGAGCGAGTGCGTGGCGGCGGGGGAGGGAGAGGGCGCGGCGGAGGGGCGGGTGGCGTGTGGCGGCGTCGGCGGGGGCGCGGGCGCGGGGCCGGGGCAGGTGATGGAGTATGGGCCGGCGTCCGAGAGGAGGGGCCGACGGATGGCGGCGACGGTGTCGAGGTCCCCGTCGAGGTAGGCGGTCAGGACCTGCATGCGGATCATGTCGGGGTCGTGGCGGGAGGTGTTGTGTGTAGGGTAGAGGGGCCAGAGGGCCTGGATGAGGGAGGAAAGGCGGAAGAGCTGGGTGGGCGTGAGGGAGGAGACGTCGAAGCTGGAAAAGGCCCAGGTGACGACGTTGTTGATGTCGAAGGCGTCCTAGGAGGGGAGGAAGGCGGAGCGGGCGCCGGTGAGGCGGAGAGCGACGTCCTGGAAAGTGGTGGGCTCGTCCTGGAGGGTGTCGATGTAGGCCTGTGGGTCCATGGCGGGGCGGGTGTGGCGAGGCCGGGTGGGGCGGGGCGGGGGGGGGCGGGGGGGGG
>ENA-ORXR01001504-ORXR01001504.1-marine-metagenome-genome-assembly--contig:-NODE-1504-length-24555-cov-13.743443_pt1 | contig 24555 bp, 26 predicted proteins | sample MGYA00237866_ERZ511479 | MGnify/ENA metagenome assembly ERZ511479 | reverse complement strand
GGAATAATGCGTTGGTCGTCGACACCACCGCTAGCCCCAAGCTGACGGCCTGGTTCACGATCCGCCGGCGGAACGCCCTGCACGTTACTTTCACCCATCACATCACAGCCGGCGGCGCTATCACCCTCGCCGTGGGTGCCCGTCGCCCCGTCGAATGGCATCGTCGATCGCGTAAATGGGTGCTGCCGGCGTGGTTAGAATGAAGGTAGATGGTCGGCAGGAGCAGAGGGAGAGAGCACCCCTCACCCACACACGCGCGCGGCCAACCACAACTAACAAGGAACAGTAGAACGGATAGCTTCCCCCGCGACGTGCGCAACCGCCAGTCCTATCACCTGTGCTGGCTCACCGAAGCGCACCGGATCAGGATCAGCGGCAGAAGTCACTCGAGGTGGGTCGAAGTCCTAACAGCCCCTCCCCGGCCAGAAACCCAACCACCTCGCCCCTCCTAGACAGGCCAAAGGCCCCAGTTGGAACGAGAGTGGGTGAATCGCCACCCGCCCGGGATTGCGTCCGCTTCACGGGCGACACCCCGTAAGGAGTGCCGCCGTTAGTTGTAGGTTGGCTGCGCACGCGTGTGTACGGCGAATGCTCCCACCCTGTGGGTGGCTGCGTCGTGGTGTGCGTCTCACTCGCCAACGTCTATCACGATTTTCGGAGAGTTCCATCGGATAATGCAACATACCCGCACGCGCAAGTGCATGCGGGCCGACGGGGCCAATCAAGCCAGCATGGCGACCACTCCCCGTGATGGGGGGGGTCGCCCGACTGGGCCGCGGCGGTGTGTTGGCCGGTCGCAGACGATCCACCCGTCGGAAATGGCACGCCCATCGCCAGCGCACTCCCACGCGAGAGGCGAAAAGATGCAATCTCGTCCTCCCCAGCGTGGCTTGACGCAAGTCTCACATGCAATTGGTCGCCCGTCCATTGGTGGCCTGTCATTGGAGCGAAAGGGGCTGTCCGACAGGTACACGTCACCCCTTTGGAGTGCAGGAATTCACGACACAGCGCCCCCGGGGGTCATAGGGGGTTGACGGCGGTGCTGACGTGGCCACCATGTTTCCAAGTTCGGCCCATGATAAACGGCACGCTCAGAACGTGCATGCGCGCGTGTCCACCAGTGAGCGCACGCCGTTCCAATCACGCACCCTCTTTGTTGGCTTTTCGCCCCGGAATGGTGTCTCCGCACACGACGGACTTACCAGCTGAAAAGAGCCCCGTTTGGGCGATTCTCGGCCGTCACGTGAACGTGCACGAGATTTTCCAGAATATCTCGCGCACGAACACACCGACCGAGAGGCAAGAATCCGGCCCGAGGGCGCTCGTTTCGCAATCCGTACAAGGTCACGGTCATCTTTCTGTAAACGGTGAGGTCGATTAAAGCTGAGATTGGAAGCCCTGGAAAGCACATCTGTGTGTCTTCGTCGAGACCGCCGCTTCCCAATCACGATGTGTTTCGGGACTAATGTCGCTTTTCTTCGTCACTCACGTTCACATGCGTGCGTCGTTTGGACAGAGCCTTACCCGGTCCACCCATCGCAGCGGGTCGTTTGAACCACACCATTCTTCAGCTGAGTCCGGGGCGTTTTGGCGAGAGTGGGCTTCGAAGGATCCCGCTGGGCCTTTTCTGGGAGATGCGACACACCACAGAAGGAATATGCCTACCCACCTCAGGTTACCCGTGAACAAGTGAAGACGAGGAGTGATGGTTGACTCACAGGTCGACGGTTCAGATACGCTTGTCCAGCAAAGCTGCAATTACGTTGTGGTTTCGTTCTCAAGCGTACATACGCTTGACACGTACGCTCACTGCCAGAAAACATGTCCATTCGCTTCGCTGGAAGTCCAGAGCTGGTCGTACGCGTTCGCTGCCCAAAAGTCTACTTCTAAAATCATACGCCAATCCAAAAGTGCTACGCTTGGAAACCCCTAGTAAAATTCGAGATCCTGTCCAGGGCCGTGCACCAGCCTGTTGTTTGAATGCAACTTCGCTCTCCATCCCTATTGGTCGATGGTAAAATGAACTGATGAGCGTGACAGAGCTCTGCCACAGTCCCCGGTTTTGGCGGTCCTCATGAGCCCAGGTATGCCGGTTTTTTGCCGTGAGGAGGACTGAGATACCGGTCATTGTCTCACTGATGCTGGTTTTCTCCGGAATACTTGGGTCCCCTGAAGGGCCCTGTGGTGCGTCCTAAAATTTAGGAAACCGGCGTGGTTCTCAACAGGAGTATGCCGGTTTTTGACTCCGGCTTGTTCCGTAGAGCATGCGTGCGCGGGCCAAACCCAGCCAAACAACCTGCCCAGGCAGGCCCCCTCTCAGAGACGCACGGCGCACACACAAGTCGCCGGCGGGTAACGGCCCGACCGTCGCAGTCACACCACAGTAGGGTTGATACGTGAGCCCTGGGGCGCTCATAAAGGGCGCAGATGGGGCGCTAATAGACCGCGACTTGGGCGCTTCTACGCCCAGCGCCCCGGAGCAGCTGGACGCTATTAGGGCGCTAGTTAGCAGTCTTAGGATTGACCAAATAGCTGGCCTCGATCCGAAATGCTGCATTCTCAGAGCTCCTCAGAATCGAGCGTTGCAAAGCAGGTCATTCACATGTCTTTGCCGCTCCGCAATCGGCACAGAAGCACGAAGACAAGTGTGCGGCTGTCCGCACAGGCACGGGGTTGCCGAAGCAGGTACGGCTGTGGCTGGCGTATGCCCTCCGGTAGCCATCCCCACCGCGGACACGCCCCCCTCTTCACTCGCTCAATCAGTCGCTTCGGAACAAACAGATGACGTTAAGTCTCCGTGAAACTGGTTATTGACAAGAAATCGACTCCTCGAACTGGAAGAACGGTGGACTACAGCTGTATTTGGCGGCGGGCCACTGAGGGCGCTTCGGGCGCCGGGTTATCTTCTGGATTTTCAAGAGAATTGTGGCACCGGGTTGGCTACTGACTCAAAAAAGACGGTTCATTGGTCCCGAGCTAGGCTGTCAGGATAGAAGACTACAATCTTCGCTCGATTGAAACGTGTTCGAAGTGTTCTGCTCACACAGTCCGTGAGACGGAGGGACGGATGATTCCGTTAGGAGTCCATCGCGCGAAAACCAAGGAGTATGAGAACCTCTTCAGAGCCTCCCTACCGACGCAGCGGTTTTCGACCATACGGAGTCGCTCAGCGGCAAGACAGGCAAACGAGAAGCATCCGCTGCCCACACCAGAGCAAAAGAGGTCCCCTGAGCACGATAACTGAGTGCTCCCCCTACATCAAAGAGCGAAACCAAGACCTGCTGATACAGATTCCAGGCTTTAAAACGGGCGGTGCCCACTTTCCACTCAGTTTTCTTCTCCACAGCGGCCAATAGCACGGCCAGAAGAAGCCCCTGGCGTAGCTCCTACGGAGCCAAAGTTTCCGACTTTGTGTCTGCGGAACATTGTAGAGGGAGCTGCTGCGTTCCTTTCTCTCCCATGAGCACCTCATTCGATACGCTGGAGTCGCTGCTTTTAAGAAATCTGTACGGACACTCCTCGCAGCGTCCCGATCTAGGGACAGGGGGAGGTCGCCAATCCCTAAAATAGGTAACTGAGTGCCCCCCCTACGTGTCAGTGTGCAAATGAGACTTGCTGAGAACGTTTCCAGGATTTAAAAAGGCGGTGCTCTTTTCAAAGCACTTTTCTGCACCATCAAGGCCAATAAAACACCTAGACGGTGCCAAAAGTATGCCGCGGTGCCCTCAGAGCTTGGAAGAGACATAAGCACAGCTCTGGCTCTGTTTATGCGTTTGGGCCCATGTTGGTTGCTTTGTGCAGGGCTTTCAGAGAAGAAAAATGAAAAGCTGTAAGAAGTAGCAGTCAACATTCCAAAAGAAAGATAGCTAGGGGCCGCCTAGTGGCGTACGTTTCTGTTCATGCGGCACGCTGAGAGTCGAACATGTGCTCAGGTACTCCTTTTGAGCTGAGATTCGAGATCGATGTATGTGCCCTATATATAACAGGGCGGAGAAACCTCACAGAAACGAAAGTTGGGGTACACATACGCTCATCTGCTGCACATGCGTCCAGGTGTACCCGGAGCTCAGTAAGAAAACGGGCACAACTCCGGCTCTGCTCATGCGTTTGGACCTATCTTGGGTGCGTTGTGCAGGGCATTCAGAGAAGCACAATCACAAGCTGGCACATGTAGCAGTAAACATTCCACTAAAGTGATTACAAAGAGCTACCCACTGGCAGAGAAATGCGCCGACGGTCGTGGGAGCCTCTCTTTCGATGCCGGCGGCCCACAGCTTCCGCTTCTTGGCTGCCTGTAGAGTTTTTGCCTTGCACACAGGCAGCTGCGGACTGTTCACGAGCCATCTCTTGTCACCCGGCTGTGTTTCTTTACGCACCTCGACCGCGGCGGGCTTGCACGTCGACATGTGGTGGGATGAAACGTCAGAACCCCCCTCTCGGGCGAACGCCATCGCTCGCAAGAACGAGACGGCACGCTGCAGCTCCGTTGCGCCCGGAGACGTGACGGCATTCTGTCCGTATCGACCACGACAGGCTTCCGTTCCCTGTTTCCCGTCGAGTCCAATGCTCCCGAATGTTTCCAGGACAACCGGATCATGGAACATCAGAATGTGAAGCTTGGGAGAGATGGATAGCCATGGGAAGCTGATGTTCTGCAGCGTGACCAATCCGGCGGTGTCCATGCGAAAACACGCGGCCTCGACTGGAGGTATGACGGAGGCGCGGTTCAGGGCTATACGCACCCTGTTTCACAGCGTCCACGCCAGCTCGAAGGCGGAGAGGTGAGCCTGCGACATCGTGCCCACAAGCGAGGTACAGACGAGCGAGCTGTGATCGCCAATAGGATGACAGGCGCGGCCGATAAACAGCCCGCCGTGGAAGGGCGTGGGCCGCACGCGTACCTTCTCATAGAGCAGCCGGACCAGCTCCAGGGCAGCCTCAGCGCCGGCCCGCTGCCCAGCAGCAATACCGTCAGTCGCGCTGCGACGTACCGTCAGCATCTCCACTGCGAGACGCAAGTACGAGTGGTTTATTACTCTCGTTGTGTGCAATGGAATTGGTACGATGTGCCGCGGATTGATCAGAAGCATTGCTGACCTCCAATACATGGCGGTTGTGGAGTGGTTGCAATGATTCAACAGCGTACGCGAACCACTGGAAAGGCTAGGAATCATCTGAGTTCCTTAAAGAGTCTGCCCATGCAGCTCTGTGCATTGGAAACGCACAGCAGGGTCTCAATAAACTGAAGAAATGTGTTGATCTCATCAGAAATGAAAAGTCTGACCCAGAACCCTCTCCATGTCCTTTTTAGGCCCGAGCAACTGACCCAAAAATCCCAGGAAATCTTATTGTGGGTTGCTTTGGCTCTGCGTGACTTCTGCAAGACACGGTGATTGGCTAGCAAGAATACTGGCGGCAACTCTCAGCCAATAGTTCGATCGTAGCTTGTCGAACAGCCAATCCGACTTCATTTATACGCCCTGTCGTCGGCTCTGCCTCCCTTTTCTTTGCATCCGCCATTTTTCGGAGGTTAGCAATAGGAATCATCTGAGTTCCTTACAGAGTCTTCTCATGGAGCTCTTCTCACTGGAAACGCACATCACGATCTCAAGAAATCTGAAGAAAGTTTTATATCTCATGAAAAGTCACTTGTCTGGCCCAGAACCCTCTTAGAGCCCCCTTGCGGCCCAAGCAAGCCGCCCAAAAATCCCAGGACATCTCATTGTGGGTTTGAATGGATCTGCGTGACTCCTGCAACACACGGTGATTGGCTTGGAAGAATACTGGCGGCAACTCTCAGCCAATAGGTCGATCGCAGCTAGTCGAAAAGCCAATCCGACTTCATTTCTACGCCATGTCGTCGGCTCTGCCTCCCTTCTCTCTGCAGCAGCCATTTTTTGGAGGTTAGAAATCATGGCCTCCGCTCCACCGAGCAGCGGGGCTCACGTGCGCCAGGCACGCCCGGCGCAGGCACCGGGCTGCCAGTCAGCATGCGATCAGCGAAATGGGTGCCGTCACGCACGTGCCGCCGTCCAGAGATATCTTTCAGGGTACCTTAGGCCTCGTCCAACGCCCTTTGCTTCTCGCTGGGCCACCGGGTGCTCTTGCAGTGAACGAACGGCAGCGTCGCAGTGGCGCCGTTGTGACAGACGGTTTTCCACTGCGCCGCGTAGTCGCTGCCGAGTAGCAGCCGCACCGGATGGCGCTTGCCGCGCACGGAGACCATATCGCTACACAGGGCGATTTTGCGCATGGGGGGCCGAGACCGCCAGCTCGGCCGGCCGCCTGGTGCCCCTGAACCGCCACTTGGTCGTCAGCTGGCTGGAGGTGGAGGCGCGATGGCGCTTATACCGCAAAGCACCCAAGCGACGCGGTCGTGGTGGGGCAGCCGCGAGCGTCCGAGCCCGCCGGGTGGCCGTGGCGGACGCGGAGGGGTCCGAATCATCGAGCGGCGACAGCGCGGACGATCTCGCCGACGTGGGCGACATGGACTTGGACGCGGGGCCAGCGAGAAAGTGGTGTCGCACAGCGGTCACGGACGCTCGTGAAGGCGCCACAGCGACAGGGAGGCGTGGAGTAGTGTCAATGGCGCGGCAGGGGCGCGGTAGCGCCGGCGCCGGGCCGTGCAGAGGCAGAAATGCGACAGCGGGGCGGGGAAGCCGCGGGGCGGCCGAGGCGAGGCAGGGAGGACGCGACGTGGCGGCAGCGGGGCGTGGCCAGCGGGGCAGGTGCGCAACGGGACGTGGGGGGCAAGGCAGGGACGCTGTGGGGTAGGGACCACTCGGACGGGCCGCGGCGGGTGTGGTGGGCGCGTTGTTTGTCAGTCAAAATCGGTTCTTTTTAAGCGACAAGAACAGTTTCGGAGTGAGCACCTCCAGATGATACCACAAAGAAGACCTCAATCGGGCCGTGGGATCAAATATTTCCTAACAGACAGGTCCAGAGCACGAAGGCGGCTGGAAACGCGCCTGAGGCGCGATTGCAGCTTGTGCCGTCCCCACCCCCGATCCACGCGGATGAATGGGGGGGGGCTGTGCAATGCGGTTCTCGCATCTGACATTGCCTTCTGATTGGTCCACATGGCGGATGATTGACACTCGCTCCAACAATGATGGAGGTGGCATCTCTCTGGACTTGGGCACTTTCGGTCTTCTTGCGGCAACGAGCGGCCGCGGCGGGCACGCCGCGGACCGCGCCCAAGATGCGCCAACCTGTCCGCCGCAGTTGGCCGGTGTATGGATGCTTCCTCGTCAGAGCATCTCCCCCCTCCCACTCCTCCCCCTTTTATCAGCACACCGCAGCGTTTACACCGCCGCGGTCATTGCCCGCAGCAAAACCGCCAGCTGTCGACTGCCCGCACGACCCCACCCCCCCTCCAGCATTCTGCCATCTATCTCCTCCCTCCCCCCCAACATTCCGGATGCCGCTTTTCTCGCACATGTCCCCCCATTATGGCCGGTGCTGACCACCTGGCGCATTTTAAGCGTCTCTGACGCTCCCAGCTGTTCGCGCGTTCCGGCAACAGTCAAGAAGCCCCACAGTTGCCCTTCCGCAACACACCCACCGCACTGACGTCCTCGGAACCATTTTTGCAAATGGGGGCCCCCTACTCACTATGCCTCCCCCCGCCCACCCCCGTGCCCTCTTTCAGAGGCATCAAAGCCTCTGTCTTCTACTCAACAGCTTTGCGTCGCTTGCACAGCCCCTTGCGGCGTCTCACTTGAGCCATGACGTGATTACATGTCACAAGCCTTTTCTTCGGTAACTGTCCTGTGTCACAAAGTGGATACAAAAAAAAGACAGCGACCGTTTGATGAAACACAACAGTCCAACCACGGCGACAAGACAGAAAAGAAAGAAAACACACACAGGAGAAGCAAAGGAACACGGTAACACACCGAGGAACAACTCTCGATGAAAAAAAAGAAAGACCTGCCCGTGCGTGGCAACAAAAGAACAGGTGGCCAACCCACTGAAAGTACCATCGTCCCATGCCCACTAGCGGCAGCAAAGGAAAGCAAAACAAAGGCACACCGACAAAACACAAAACCCGTGCGAGGACGTGACGACAGCACGACAAGCGAAACGCGACGCGTCCGATGACGCAACTGGATGACGCCTGCCCAAATCAAGAGCTCGCGCCTGCCGTGACGCCGCCTGAAACGTGTTGGTGCACGCAATCCGCCGCCGTCGCCGTCGCCACCGCCCCAATCCCCGACCTATTGTTGGACGGGAAGTTCACCGGGGGGGTCAAAAACAGGCACAGACCATAGGAATACAAAGAAAAAAGCACAGACCAAGGGATGCAGTGAAAAAGCGAGCCAACGCCATCACCAACCACAGCACGTCAGTTCCTGTTCATTTCGCATGTACACACCAACCCCAGCGACGGCGGCGCCACCGTCCCGGCTTCCTCCGGCGTGCCATGCCGCCTGCTGTTGTGCGTGCACCCGCTGTGTCCCTACACGGCGATGCACGCGCACAAACACCACACACACAGCAAGTCAATCAAACGACAGCGCACCACACGCAAAGCACGTACTCGTCCGTCTCGCACGCATCAACCGTCCAGCCGCACCGCTGTCCACACCACCGCCCACGCTCGCTCCGAAGCGGCGCCCCGTCCACTCAAACACGCCCCCCAGAACCAGGGGAGGGGCGCACGCCACCTGACGGCGTGCAACGTGTTGTTGCACGCAATCCGCCGCCGTCGCCGTCGCCACCGCCCCGATCCCCGACCTATTGTTGGACTCGGAGTTCACTGGGCGCGTGCAAATGAGGCCCGGACGATCGGAACACGGAAAATCAGACAGAGGACAACGAGTGGTGTGAAACAGCGAGCGGGCGCCCCCGTCAAGTGCGGCGTGTCAGTGCGTTCTTCGTGCCTCGTCTTGAATGATCTGGGTCGTTGAGTAAAACACGCCGTTGCAAATGAGAAGCAAAGAGACGACATCCTGTTGAGTTGGGGAAACCATGTAGGCGTGATCTAGCGCGTGGCAGGCAGCGAGAGACACATGTGTTGCCACATCGTCGTCCGAGCAAACATACCTTCGAGAAGTAAACAGAGAGGCCCTCATTGCTCCGGCGCAGCTCCAAGATGTACTGTTTCACCGCCGTTAGTGCGGCAATGTTGGTCAGCTTTGCCTCGGAGGCGCAAGTCGTGAGGATCTCCATCAGTGCTTCGGTCGTGACTGTTTCAGCAGTCAGAGAGGACCCACTAAAGTAGTAAGGCTCGTCAAAGAAGGCCTTAAAAGTCAAGCGCACCTGGGCAGCTAGCTCACCAGTGGAGATGTTTGCAAACCTCATACCTGCGGTCCGGAGCTGCATGCCCGTGCGCCCCGAAAAATAGTTGCACGAGCCATAAATCTCGGTGTTGGCCCCCATGCGCGTTGCGCGCATCTTGACCTCCCCGAGCACGTCCTTCATAGACTTGCGCTTGGCGGGGCTGTACTTCGGCTGCTGCAAAGCCCGGAATGCCCCGTCAAATGTGGCCAAAGCAGCCGCCCGGGCCTCCTCCACCGTAGAACCTGCCGTGCTCCCAGCCGACATGATGCCCACCGGCGGGGCCGACACGTCCCGACCGCCGTGCATGCTCCGATCGGCCGCCATGGCACCGGCGATTCGAGCGCCCCCGACCGAGGCCCCAGCGTCCTTGGCAGCAGCGATGGCGGCGTCGGCGCGGCGAGCGCGGGGCTGGGCCGCCGCCCCGCCGAGGCCCCACTCGTCGACGATCGTGGCTTGGGCGACGTGCATAGCCAACGTGCTCGGGACCGGGCCACCAGGGGCCTCTGCAAGGGCCTTCTTTCCGGCAGCCCGCTTGAGCTTCTTCTGGCGCGCTGTCGGCGGGCGCTTGGCCATGTCCTCAAGCACACGCGACTGCATGTCGGACACAGAATGTTGGAGGCAAACAAATACCGCCGCCTTGCCGGATTTGTCGGGTATCTTGGATACCTGCATGTCACAGGTGTGTCCACGCTCATGGCAGGTCTCACAGGACACCATACAGGTCTTGCAGGTGTCTTGGCCGCATTCGCATGGGTATACCCCTTTCAGCACGAGCGGGCAAACGTCGGCTCTGTGATCTGCAAGGCGGCACGCGCTGCAACGCCTGATCGCTTTGGGCGACGATCCTGCCTCGGAGAAGAACAAGAAAGGGCATGCAGTGACAATAACAAGCACGCCCCCAAAATCAAAGACAGCGCCATGTGCAATAGTCAGAATAATGCTGGTCATCGGAGGCACATTAAACAGGCCAATTGATGAACTGGTGGGTATGGCAAGAGTATCATCAGTACGTACCTGCAGGGCTCGCCGGGTTCGACGAGGGGCTCCCGCCGCCGGACGGTGACGAGCGCGCGGCCACCGGCGAATCAACCTCCATGATGATGTGCTCGACTAAGCACCCACCAGCGCGGCAGGTCGTACGTGGCAACCGGGCCCCAGCTGGCGGCTGTGGCGTCGAAGAGGAAGCTCGTAATGGTGATGGATCCAACGACGGTGGGGTCGACGACGATGAGACTCTCGTGGAACCCTCCCCCCCGTCTGAGAGCCTGGGAGGCAGAAAGGGGCAGTTCGCCGGCCCAAAAAAGGGCGGTTCATTGGCAACGCTGCTAGGCGGTACTGCTCGCGCCGTAACTAACAACGAAGCGGGGACTTCTTCCAAGATGTGCAGGCCTCATCCACACAAGTGCCATTCCTTTTTCGCTAATGATTCGAAGCATTTTCCATTAAGATTCATTGGGTGTTCCCGTCACCCAGAACCGTTCCGGGGCCATGAGGACAAAATTGAGGGATCAGCAATACACAGTACTTTGATCAAGAACCATCTAAACTCGTCACACAAATGATTCGTATGGAAAAATATGTAGCACCCCATAGCTCAAAAAAGAGATGCTGCCACTGATGTGGCCACGACGCACTGCAGTATGGAAGCTGTCGTCCACAGGCCCTCCTTCGTGTAGCCGCCCCGGACTGAGACCAACCACCAGAAGCAAGCAGGAAGAATTGTGTGTGTGTATTGCTAACCTCCAAAAAATGGCGGTTGCAGAGAGAAGGAAGCGTCTGTCAGGCGGTGTAGCTCGACGGCACACGGCATGGGTGATTGGGGGCGGGGGGGGGGGGTGGGGGGGGGGGGGGGGGGGGCACATTCGAGCGACCTGGGGCGGTCCAGTTCGGGGAGTCGAGGACCGATGCTACTCGTGTGTTTTTGTTAGAGCGCGCATACAGAACATTTCTCGTGGCTGTTGCCATCAAACTGATATTGAGTGCGAGCCGCTCGAGTCGGCAGAGGTTGCAAGTCGATGTCGAGAAGCGCAGGCGACACCGTACACTGGCCGCTTACATATGTAGGCTGGCCGGAATCGACGATTTGGGGGTGGGATCAAATGATCACAACGCTGTGATCAATTGATCCCACGGCGTGGTAGAATAGACACTAGAGTTCAGGTGAATCAGTTGCTACTCGTTGAGATTCAGAAACCCAAACAAAACGCCGCGCACCCTGATTGTGAGGGTTCCAGCGCAGTAAACTGATGAAAGTGTGTCGCCTCGGCTGGATTGGCTCCACACGTTGGCCCTGCTCACCAAAAGTGAAACGGCTGCCATTCCGGGTCAGAGCGTTTGCCGCTTGGCACCGTCGGGGGCGCTGCCTGTCCAAGCAGCCCTGTGACGTGATTCCCCTCTGGTAGCAGCGACCACGAGGGTGCCGGCGGCCGTTCCCGCAATCCGGACGGCAACCGCGATGGCACTCGCCAAGCGGCCCCCCCCCCCGTTTTTCAAAGGAAAGGTGGTGCCGCCCGCGCGCGCTGTGCCTCTGCCGGCAGCGGCATGCCGATCCGTTTTGCTGTCGTTTGACTGCTGCCGCCAAGCATAGGGTGGTCCGCTGCTCTAGTGTCGCGAAGCACCATGTGCTGCGCGCGGGCTGTGGGGTGCCCGGGGGTTTTTGGTGGGCTACCTCATTGTGGCGCGCTCACCGACGTGCGCACGCGGTCGCTCGCGTACAAGAGTGCGTGGGGGTGTGTGCCGGTGCCGTCGACCGGGTGCGCAGGTGCCACCACGCGCCCCCCTTGCGGGCTCGGTCGGCGCAACCGCTCGGGCGCTGTGCGTCTTCCCGCTTGTGCTCGCTACTCCCATCTGTCACCGCGGGTCGCCGACACGCCCACCCCCCGACCGCTTGCGCGCGTGAGCGTCTGCGCCGGCGACGCCGTCGGCCGGTCGCCATGGCCGGCTCCCGCGGTGCCGGCAACGCCCCCACCGGGCGCCGCCCCCCCCCCCCCCCCCCCCCCCCCCCCCCCCCCGGGGCCCCCCCCCCCCCCGACCCCTCCACCGCCCGCCGCTCGTGGCCCCTCTCCCCCGTCTCTGAGGGCGACACGCCCGAGCCGCTGCTCCGCTCCCGCCCGTCCCCCTCCCCCCCCCCCCCCCCCCGGCCGCACGCGGCGGTCGACGGCGGCAGCAGGGACGGCGTCGACGGCAACGGCTTGGCGCGTCTAGCACGCACCGTCGCCGAACGACCCATGCTCGCCGGCGGCGGCAGCGGCGGTGGCGGCGGCGTTGACAGCTGCTCCACTGTCCACGAGGACGACGACGCGCGGAGCCGGTGTTCGACGTGCAACTGCACCTTTTCGACCTATGCCACCTCCTTCTCCTCCATTGCCGACGCGCTCTCGGTGCCGCCCCCAGCGGGCGGGGCCTTGCTGGCGCTGCCGCCGCCGCAGGGTGAGCGCTTGGCCCTCCCCGCCGCGGGGGCGGGGCCGGACGTTGACACGCGGAGCGGCGGCAGCGGCCCGCCGTCGCCGCTGCTGCGCCAAACGACGCGTCGGGTCGGCGTGACGCTGGCACCCGACGGGGCATCCCCCGCGAGTCGCGGAGGCGGCGGCGGCGGCGGCGTCGGCGGCGGCAACGACGACAGCAACTGGCAACTGCCCATGCGTGGCGCCCTCCGCACCGAGGCGGCCGGCACCGCGACGGTGCTGCCGTGGGCGGGCGGCGTCGTCGACGCGGCGACGAGTATGAGTCTCCCCAACGGTCCAGTCGTGTCGGTGCTCGCCGTCCGCGACGGCACGCTGGGCATGGACGTGCCGCCGGGGGCGCGGGGGTCCACCTCCAAGCGGGGCGGCGGGCGCTTTAGCCCGCCCGCCTCGGACGCGGGCGACGACGACGCGGCGGTCGGGGCGGGGGGCGAGGGCGTTGGCGACAGCGACGACGGCAGCGGCGGCGGCGGTGGCGCCTCGGCCCCAACGCCGACGCCGGCGGCAACGCCGGCACGCGTCGCGGGCGCGCCGCGGCAGCCGCCGTCGCCGACGGGCGCGCGCGCAACGTCCCCGCCGCCACCCGGCGGGCGGGCGGCGGCGCGGTCGTCGGCGCCCGCAGGCGGCTCTGCGACGCGCCCGCTCACGGGCTTCCTCACCCGCCTCGCGCAAGACGGGGGCGGCGGCGGCGGCCGCCCGTCGCGGCCGGCGCCGGCGGCTGCCGCGGGGGCGTCCCCCCCCCCCTCCCCCACCATGGGTGGGCCCCCCACTGCCGCGCCGCCGACGGTTGGCGCCCTCTTGGCAGCCGCGCGCACGGCGGCGGCCTTGACGGTCGCCTCGCCGTCGGCAATGACGCTGCGGCGATTTTTGATGGCGCTACTGGCCGCCGTCCGGCGGCTGGCGGCGGCGGCGGTGGCGGCGGCGCGGCGGGCCTTGGCGGCGGGGGCAGCAGCAACAGCTTGACGACCCCCCCCGACGCGTCGGCGCTCGCCACCCCGCCCCTGACGGGGGAGAACTTTAACCTGCGGTCGGTGTTGCTCAAAACGCACGCGCCGGGGGTGCTGGCCGTCAAGTATGCGCGCGCGAAAAAGCTGCTCTCCCTCCCCAGCGACGCGCCGCTGCTGCGGGCGGTGGAGATTTTTGCCACGGGCATCCACCGGCTGAGCGTCGTGGACGCCAGCGGCGGGGAGCTGCTCGGCGTGCTCTCCCAGTCGGTGGCCGTGCGGTACTTGTGGTCCAAGGCGGGCACGCTGCGGGGGGTTTTGGAGCGCACCGTGCGGTCGCTCGGCCTCGGCGTGGCGCCGGTCGTGTCGGTGCGGGACGGGCAGACGGTTATTTCGGCGCTCGCGACGATGCATCGGGATCGGCTGTCGTCGGTGGCCATCCTGGATCGGCAGGGGGGGATCCTCGGCACGCTGTCGCTGACGGATATCAAGGTACGTCAGGTTGGACGCGCCGCTGGCCTGCTACCGTCTGCGATGGCTGTGCTGGCCTGGCCCGAGCGTTTTGTATAGCAGTGTGCCGCTGCTGTGTTGCCTTGTGGGCGCCCACTGACTCGTGCTCGTACGCTCCCTCGCTCTCATTGTCCGTTCTTGTGCTTTGTTCCTTCCACATCTTTTCGTACTTTTGTCTGTTTCTGCGGCCGTCCCCTCGCAGTACATCTTTGCCAAACGGGAGCACTCCCTCCTCTGGACGAGCTGCATCGCCTTTGTGCGGTACGTGCGGGAGCAAGAGACGCCGGTGCCGATCCCATCTAGCAGCAGCAGCAGCGGCGGCCTGGCCACGCCCCCCCGCCCCCCCGTGGAGGACATGTTCCCCTTTGTCTCCATCCACGGCAGCACGCCCCTGCGGATTGCCGTGGAGAAGTTTGTGGCCACCCGCGTGCACCGTCTGTGGGTGTTGCAGGGAACCCGCACGCCCGTCGGCGTCTTGTCGCTGACCGACCTCCTCCGCGTGACGGTGCCCGGGGGGGAAATCCCAGCCGCCGCCCTCGAGGCGGCCGCCGCGAGTGAGGCGTGCGCGGATTTGGCGGGCTTTGCAGAGGACTGAGGCGCGCCACCGTGGCGGCCGCGGAGGCGGGGCGGGGGGACGGCCGCGGCGCAGCAGCGGGGTGGCACCTGTCCTCCGTCTGCGGGTCCCCCTGCTTCCGTGTTTTGTGGCGGGTAGCTGGCGTTTTGCTGCACGTGGTGTACGCGGCGCCGGAGCATCCGCCCATGCAATCGTTGTTTCTTTTCAGTGTCGGCCCCCGCGCGCCGCTGTGCGGCGTGCCGGCGTCTCGGCAAGATGTTGGGGCTGGCCGCCTCGATGGGGTGGTGTTTGCACCTGGTGGGGGCGGCGTCGCCTGTCATGTAAACCCTTGTTCTTTGTTTTGGTTTGTCCCGTGGCGTTGCGCCAGTCTGGCGTGGCGCGCGGCACCACGGGTTGATCAAAAAGAGGCGGCGAGTGGAGGGAGAGCGGGAAGAAACACACGTGACGATAAACAGGCAGCCAGCGCAACCTGACAAGTACACACCCAAACCGCCAGACAGCCTGGCACCAGTGACCAAAAAAGCAGACGGGAACCACTCCCCAGGACCAGTGAGATATCAAGACAACAAAAAAATAGACAAACACCGGCCCATGCGACAAGCACACCCTCAACAGATGGCGCTGCGCACGGGCCGACTTTTCCTGCGGGAGCTGGTCGGCCCCCGCTCGGCCGCCTCGGCCGCCGCCGCCGCGGCCGCTGTCGCCGCCGCCTCGGCCGCCGCCGCCGCGCGCTTGGCGCGGCTCGACGCGGCCGCCGACAGCGCCGGCTTGCCGCCCCCCGCCCGCCCGCCCTTGGCCACAAACCGGCCATTGGCGCCGCCGCCGGCGGCGCCGCCACCGCGTGCCGGGGGGGGGGCGGCGCCGTGGGCGCCAGGCCCCCCACTCGGGAGACCTCCCCCCCCCATGGCGCCGCCGCCGCCGCCGCCGCCGCCGCCGCCGCCGCCGCCGCCGCCCGGGAAGAGCCCAAACGCGGTGGCGGCGCTCGGGCCGGCGGCGCCCCCCCCCGCCAAGCCGCGCGCGCGCGCCACCTCCTCGTCGAGCCGCCCGAGCGTGGCCGTCAGCAGGCGGCACCGGCGCGCCTCCTCCGACGCGTGCACGCCCCAGTCGTGCACCTCTGACGTGAGCATCGCCGCGAGCGAGCGCAGCTGCGACAGCTCGGTCGGCTCTTGGAGCAGCTCGTCCGCCGCCAGCTCGTCCTCTGCGGCGCGCGCGTCGGGCGCGCCGCCCGCCGCGGCGCCGCCGTGGTCGCCCAGGGCGCCACCACCCCCGTCGCCCGCCGCGAGCGCGTCGACCGTCGCCACGTCCACGTGGCCGCGCATGGCCGCGAGCTTGAGCCGCGCCCGGTCCAACCGCCGGCGAGCGTCGAGCTCGTGGAAGCGCGCGGCGCGGAGCTCGTCTTCCACCCCGTCGCACGCGGCGGCTTCCCGCTCCCCCGCCGCGCGCGCCGAGCGGAGGGCGCCGTCGGCCATCTCGCGCTCGGCGTCGAGTTGCTTGAGCTCCGCCGCCTCGGCGACCAGCCGCGCGCGGAGGTCCGACAGGTCCTGCTGCCACGCGCTGCGTGCCGACGCCACGTCGCGGGCGGCAAGGACCTCGGCCTGCCACTCCACATGCAACCGCACCGTGTCCACCTCCACGCGAGGCACAACGACGGTGCCGCCGGCAGCGCCGGCGGCGGGAATGCGTACGCCGGGTAAGCCGCCGGTCGTGCGCCGGCGGGACCGCCGGCCGCCACCACGGCCGCCGTCGCTACCAGAGCCGCTATGGCTGCCGCGACGGCCGCCGCCGCCGCCGCCGCTGGACCCCGCGCCCCCGTCGCTACCGCTGCCGCCACCCCCCGTGCGGCGGCGGGTAAAGGAACGCCGCTGCCGCCCGCCGCTGCCGCTGCCGCTCCCCCCGCCGCGGGTGCGGTTGTCCCCACCGCCCGACCCCGTGCCGCTACCGCCGCCGCTGTCGCTGTCACTCTGCTCGCCGCCGCGGCCTTGCCGGCCGCCGCGCCGAGGCCGCGCGCCGCGCCGCCGCCGCGCGTCGGCCCCACTGCCGTCGCTGTCGCCGCTCGGCACAGCAGAGGCGTCGCCGACGCCGCCGCCGCCGCCACCGTCGCCGTCGCCGCTCAACACGCCGCCGCGGCCATCGTCGCCGTCGCCGCCACTGCCGAGTTCCTCGCCGCTCTCCCCACTGTCGGGGCGTGCCAGCACCGCCGCGCCGGCGGCGGCCCGCCGCAGGCGTGCGTGGAAGAGGTCGCCCGCCACATAGGCGGCCAGTCGAATCGGCCCGGGGGGCGCGGGCGTGCCGCCACCGCCGCCACCGCCGCCGCCGAGCGTCGCCAACTCCGTGGCGGCGGCTGTTAGGTAGGCGCTCACCACGTCTGAGGGAAAGCCCGTGGCCGTCGCCGCCGCCGACAGCAGCTGCGGGGTGACGCCGCCCTTTTGCTTGGGCGACTGCTTGCGTAGGAGGCCAACCAGGCGCTGCAACGCCTCTACCGAGTGCAACAAGCTCCCACTGTCCGACGCGTCGGGGGCGCCGAGGCCCTCCAACGCGTCGGGCGTGGCTTTGCGGCCCCGCACCGACCGCGAAGCCGCCTCTCGGGCGCCCAACGCCGCCACCGCCGCGGCGGCTGACGAGCGGCGCTCGCGGCGGCCCGCTTCCCGCGTTTTCTGCTCCCGCCGGCGCTTGAGGCGTCTGGGCGTCGGCGCGTCGTGGCCATTGGCCGCCGCCGCCGTCGCTGGACCGGGCCGCTCCCCATCTATCCGCTCGGCTCCTGCCACCGACGCGCCGCCAGTGCGCGCGCCGCGGCTGCCGTCGCCAAAGGTGCTGCTGCGGCGGCGGGGGGTACGGGACCGCTTTCGCGACGGCTCCGAGGCACCGACCGGTCGTGGCGACGGCGGTTGCTCCTGCACCGCAGGACTGTCGTCGCTGCCATCCCCGCCGCCATCCTCCACCTCCTCGCCTTCCTCAACCTCCTCGCCGTCGTCGCCATCGTCGCCGTCGTCGCCATCGTCGCCGTCGTCGCCATCGTCGCCATCGTCCCCAACCTCGCGGTCCTCGCCGTCTTCGCCATCCTCGCCGTCTTCGACCACCTCCCCTTCCTCATCCCCTTCGTCGTCCGCGTCAGACGTGACGCTGCCTTCGGGGAAGTGGCGGTCTCTCGGATACGTAAACCCGTCGCTGCCGTCCCCACCAGATTCGCCCTGGGAGGAGCCGACCATCCCTGCGCCCTCGCCACCGCTGCTGCCGTCGCTGTCTTCCGCCCCATGCCCCTCTTCGCGGGGTGGGGAGGGGGTGGCACTCGGGCTGCCACTCGTACCACCGGGGTGCTCATTCCCTACCGACGGGCGGGAGGACGCCACCAGCGGGGACCCCGTCGCGGCGGCCCCCCCAGACCCGCCGGCGGTACCGCCACCGCCACCGCCGCCGGCGCCCGGTGCGCCCGCCGGGTCCTCATTGCCGCTGCCGCCAAAGCCCCCGACGCGCTCCCCCGAGTGCACCCCCGCCCCGTCCCTGGCGGCGGCGGCACCCCCCGGCGAGCCCGCCGCCTTGGACCCCGACGACGACCCAAACACCGCCGACAGGTTGTGCTCCCGATTGTACTCGGCGGGGGGGCCCCCCGCCGAGTCCTCCACCACCACGGCGCCACCGTCGGGCTCACCCTGCGGGGCCGAGCCGGTCGGCCCCACGGGGGGGCCCCGGCCCGCGCCACCGCCCGTGGCACGGGCGCCCGCGCGCCCGCCGTCGAGGGTGTCGGGGGAGCCCGAAAGCGTCGTTTCCGCAGGCGACTGCTCAACGTCGGGCGTCGTCGACGCCGCGCCCTCACGCGCGGCACCACCGTCGGCCGAGCCGCCGCGCGACGCGGGGGGCTTGGCCCGCTTGGGCGCGCGCACAGAAGCCGCTTCGACGGCGTCGGTCGGTGGCTTGCCACCCGTTTTGGATCCGGCAACAGCAGACGCAGAGGCGCTTGTGACACCTCCCGGCGCCGTCGAGGACCGTGGGCCTGGCACGGCGGTGGGCACCGCCACGGTGGCAGACGGCAACGGCTTGCCGGTACGGGGATACATTGCCCAATCGGCTGGTCGCGGGCGCTTGCGGCGGGGGGTCAAGGCAGTCGGTTCGCCGCCACCAAGAGAGAGGTCAAACGCCGAAACAGGTTTCTCGGCCGACTTGCCGCCAGCCTTGGTGGGTATATCTGGGCAGCGCAACCAACGGGACGAAGCGAGCGCATACAAAAGACAAGGAGCAAGGCATACAACATACAGACCACATGTCGAATCGTCAGCATGAGGGACAGACCAAACAACACGCGTTCGCGTGGAACCGGCGCGCACGCACCAAACCGCCCAGCCGTGGGGCGATGCACAAACAGCCGCTCACAAGCATCACCACCACACACTCGTGCAATCCGTCCCCAAAGCAGCAGCAACTGTGGCACGTACCAGCCGTCGGACCACCGGCCCCGCCGCCGCCGTCCCCACCAGCCTCAGGCACGCCCACCCCCCGCCGCACCGGCGCGTCCACGTCGTCCCGCTTCCCCCCCCCAGCCGGCCGTGGCTTGAGCTCCGCCGTCGGCGCTGGCGGCGGTGGCGGCGGCGCCTCGGCCGGGGCGCCCATGGTCAGCGACGCCACCGCGGCGGCGCAACGACCGGGTCGGACGGCGGGGCGCGCCGGCGGGCGCGCGCGCGCCGCAGCGCTGGTCCCACCCGCACCAAGCACGTCCAACAATGGGTGCCAGTGACGATGACACACAAGCGCTGCGGCAGCCGACAGAGCGCGCAGCGGCAGCGGCAGCGGCAGCGCACCAGCAACGGCGCGGGGGGCAAGGTCGGCAGTGCCGGCCGGGGAACGCGGGAGTCACCCGCCGCGTCAGCGCCTCGGGCGCGGCGCTCTTTGGCCAAGACGACGCAACGGCCGCAGAGTCACCTCAGCGGCAGCCACACAAAGTGGCCTGCCAGCAGAACGGCTCGTCTCGACGCGACGAGTCAAGATGCAACGAAAATGAAAAAGTGAAGCTGTGATCAAATCTGTATCATTAAAGTGCGCTAAAGCGGAGAGCACTGGGTTGGTTGGCACAGGATGGCGCTGGCCCGTAAATAGAGAGTATAAATACCCTAACAACGACTTCCACGGATCGCAAGCGGAAGAATCAATGCCACTGCCCATTCGGCGATCACGTGTGCTGCCCGTGCATCCCTTGGATGTGCTCAGGCGATGCATTCAGACGGGGTGCCCCTCGATGCAAATTTCGAAAGGTGTGCCGCTGGCCCTGCGGCAGCCGGATGGGCCCCACATAAACACTGCCGTGGCAGGCTCCACGGCGGTGGCCGACCCACGAGCGCCCACCCCGTTCCTGACCGCCACCCCCCCCCAGACTTTTCGCTGCACTTTCTGGCGCAATGTCGGACCACACACCTCGCCCACCCGCGTGCTCCTGCTCCTGCCGCTGTGCAGCGTCGTCTACCTCACTGGCTGACACCGACGCTGACGCAGCTGCCCTATGTGTGTGTCCCTGTCGTTGCGCTGCCAACCTTGGGGGCGAGCCGCAGTGCTGCTGCGTGTGTGAATCCCTTGGCGACGACAATGAGGTGCCGTCAGATGCCACCCCGCCCCTGCTGTTCGATGGCATCGAAGAGTTGGTGGATGCGGGCGTTGGCGCAGCCGAAGCCGACGTCGGCGGCGGTGCCCCCGTGGCGCAGACGGCTTTCCGTGGCCGCAGGGACAGGGCCAGCCTGACAGCGATCGGCTCCAAGCTATCCCCCTCGCGCTCGACCCAGAGGTCGTCGCCGCCGCCGCCGTCGCCGCCGCCGCCGCAAGCGGAGGTCCGGCCGCTGCCGACGGCACCGTCCAACCCCCCGGCGCCTCCGTCGTCGCCGCCGTCGTCGCCACCACCGCCGGCAGAGGTGCGGCCGGTGCCGGCGGCGCCGTCCAACCCCCCCGCGCCGCCGTCGTCGCCGTCGCCGTCGCCGTCGCCGCCGGCTGAGGAGCGGCCGCTGCCGGCGGCACCATCCAACCCCGCGGCGCCGCCGCCGTCGTCGCCGTCGTCGCCGTCTGCGCCGGCGGAGGTGCGGCCGCTGCCGGCGGCGTCCTCGAGCGCCCCCGCGCCGCCGCCGTCGTCGCCGTCGTCGCCGCCGCCGCAGATGGAGGTGCGGCCGCTGCCGGCGGCGCCGTCCACCCCCGCCGTGTCTCCGTCGTCGCCTCTGTCGTCGCCGTCGCCGCCGACGGAGGTGCGGCCGCCCAGGGCGGCGCTATCAACCCGCTCAGAGCCGCATCGGTCATCGCTCCCGAGGGTCGTTCGACTTGTCGCGGCGGCGCTTGGTGCGCCGCCCTCGCCGCCGCGACCGACGGCACCACGGCGGCCGTCCGGGCTGCAGCTGCGGCGGCGGCTGCTTGGCCCGCCGCAGCCTCCGCCGCCGCCGCCACCATCATGCCGACCACCGTCCGTGCAGACGCTCTGGTACACGCGCGCACTTGGCCCGCCGTCACCGCTACCCCAATCACCGCGACGCCCCCAGCCACCGCCCTCGCTGCCGCGGCTGGCGCAACTCCCACCCTCACCCCCACCGCCACGGTGGCCGCCGTCACACCCACCACCACCACCACCGCCACTAGCGGGGCCCTTGCCACGCCCGAGGCCGTTAGGCTCACAACGCTTGGCGGCATCGACATGTCGCGCACCGTGACGTCCGCCGCCGCCGTAACATTTTCCGTCTCCGCCGGCGCTGCAGCTGCGGCTGCTGCCGCTGCTGCTGCTGCTGCTAACACTGCTGCTGCTTCTGCTACAACTTCTGCTGCCACCTGCAGGATCCGCGGCCTCCGCCTCCGCCGGCAGCCCCGCGTACTGAACCACGTTCTTCCCATCTTGCCGCGCCACTTGCAGCGCTGTCCGCAGCGCCCCGGCGGTCAGAGCCACCTTCCTGCCACCACGGTTCTCCACCGGCGTCGCCACCGTCCGACGATGGGACTTTCCCGCCGAGTACACCAAAAAGCTGATTGCTGCGTCGTTGCCCTTGCGGAAGATTACGCAAAATCAGCGCGGCACCGGGGCGGCGGCGGCCCCATACTCCCAGCGATGCTCCTCAGACTCCGCAAAGCTCTTGGACCGCGCGTGCGCCTTCCCGGAGTTGTGCCCGTAGAGGTTGTTCAACCCGACAAAGATGTGGCATATCTTGCACCACACCTGCCCGGGAGGCGCGGGCGGTGTGTGCGACATGGCCGCCGCGCCCGCCCCGACGGCGGTGGGAGGAGGTCGTCGAGCGCGCGCCGCGCGCTCGCCAAGACGCCGAGGGGGGACCGCGAGGGAGCGCACGCCGCGCGACCACCCAGACGCCGAGGGGGGAGCGCGAGGGATCTCACGCCGTGGGACTGCACAGAAGCGAAGGGGGGGCGACAGGGCCGCGCGAGCAGGACAGGCAACACGCAGACACCCACTAGGGGTGAGGAACACGACGACGAACCGTGCCTGGCGAGGTGTGCCGGCAGAGCGCGGGCGATGGCACGGCGACTCGTCTCGGGACGCCGCGCACAAGCGGCGGGCCAGGGCCGATCGACTCGTTTGAGCGGGCCCGTGCCCAGCCCGTGGCCCGTGCAGCGCAGCCAGGGGTCGGTATAGCCGGCAGCCAATGGCGCTCGTGCAACACCGCGGACTTCAACAATGAAAAGGTCTCCTCATCCACTGTACAGCTTTTCGGAACCACTTCCCGGGCCGCCACCTGGACTCCTTGTATACCCTGTCAACTCAAATCATATCCTCTGGCATGTCACTCTGAAAATTGTAGTTGGCAAGAGATCAACACCGGGCCCCCTTCGTAAGGCTCTCAGGGCCGTGAATTGATGAACTTGTTCGCATTGAATCACGAGAGTGCCGCAATGTACAGCCATGCGAGGCCAAAAATGGACGGTCTAACTTTCACCTGCCGTATTGTCCTCGATTGGTACATTTGATAGATGCAGCGTTGCAGCGGCCGCGGCGGAGTGCGTGGCGCGCGGGCCCGAAGTGCCCTGTCGTGCTGGTTCCCCCGACACCAATGCAGATCTCGAAGGGCTCCCCAGGACAGCATTATAGCACTCATGTGACTTATTTTCAGAACTTGCGCCGCACCTGGCCCTCGGTGATTTTCCATTGGTAATCTGCTGGATCACTTCACCTGTGCAGATGTTCAACGTCATGGCAGTGGCCACACTTGTTTCACTTCTTTTCTTTTGCAAATTGCTGAGATGTACGATTCCAGAAAGTATAGGAGCGGGCACGAACGAAGAAGTCCGCGCATGCGCACCGATTCTCCTGCGACCTACAAGGAGGAAAGAGCATGCCCATGGACACCGTAGAACAGATAATGAGGCACTAAAAACGATAACAACGGCACAAGACAGGCAGAGATGCGATGTGGCCATGCCTCGTGTGAGACAACAGGCACTCCGGTAAGGAGCTGCGGCGCCCGCCCGCCGCGCCTGAGTCGCCCCCACCCGCGCCTGCGGCGCCCCCGCCCCGCGCCTGCATCGCCCCCCTCGGTGGCTTCCGCTGGTGGGCGACGCCCGCCACCACTTGCCATCGCCTGACCCGCGACGTCCACCTACCCCAGCTTGCCGCGGATGCGACGCGCCAGCGCCAGATCCTTGACCATCACCGTCACACGCTTAGCGTGCCCCGCGCACAGCACAGCGTCCTCAAGAACTGCCACAAGTTACGCCTCGGCCGCCTCTTGCATGGCGTCCGCTGCCTCGGCTGTCAGGCGCAGCCCCGGTGTGCAGCTGACAACCGCCTCCTTTAACAGCCGCTCAAAACGCAGTGCCGCTCTTTCAGTTTTTCCGTCCATCCATCGACCGTCCAGGCGTATCAGTCACGCATCCCCGCAGATGCGCCGCGTCGTACCCCCAACGCGCTGACCCCCCACACACCCACTGCGTCGCGGTGAAACCTCTCCCCCCCACCCTCCTCCCTGCCCCCCCCTAAGTGGGTGGCGGTGCCGCCCGCCGTCGCGGCCACAACGCGGCCGTGGCGGGAGCCACCCGCTCGGCAGACGTTGCGTCCAGCGGCCGCTGCGACGGCGGTGCCGCTTTCTCGGGGGCTGCCGGTGGGGGTGCACGGCGTAGAGAGAACTGGCGGCTTCGGTGGCTGCGGTGGCGACGGTGGCGACGGTCGCACCGGCCGTGGCCCACTGGCCGTGAGCGCGTCCATGGCTGCACGCCTCGTTACCGATGCGGTGTCGCCGACCGCCCAGTACGTGGCGCACAGGTAACTGCGCAGAACCTCTCACGGGCAGTATGAGGGCCTGGCCGAAGCCGCTCGCCCCCCACAGGGATGCGAGCTATCGCCGCCCTGGACCCCTTCCCCCCCACGCCCTGCTCCCTGTGCCCCGTGGCGGCGGCAGGGAGCCACTCGTCGCCGCCGTCGAAACTGCGGAATCGGCCGCCTCCGCCGCAGCTGCCGCTGCCGCCGCCGCCACGCCGCCGATCCGGTGACGCGTTCCGTCCGCGGCGGCGACGTCGACGGCGACGGCGGCGTCTACCTCTCGCCGCCGCCGGCCACGCCCTCCCCCACCCCGCCGTGAGCGGGGTGTTCTCGCACGCGCACGTGGGTCCGGCAGTCGCGAACCACCTGCGGGCGCTCGTGCACCGCGCACTGCCTGTTTTCGCGGCCCTGCGGCGGCACGTCAGCGTGTTTGTCGCGGCCGCCCTGGGCGCTGGAGCTGCCGCGGTGCAGCGCGCGGGGGGAGCGTTCTTGGTGCAGCACCCCATCGGAAATGGGCGGAATGGGCGTCAGCTGGGGGCCCCCAGATGTGGGAGAGGGGGGGGG
>ENA-ORXR01001500-ORXR01001500.1-marine-metagenome-genome-assembly--contig:-NODE-1500-length-24664-cov-6.521658_pt1 | contig 24664 bp, 23 predicted proteins | sample MGYA00237866_ERZ511479 | MGnify/ENA metagenome assembly ERZ511479 | reverse complement strand
CGAAACGAAGTGGAGAAAGCCGGAGGCAAATTTTTTCTCAGATCAAGGCACGAGGAGAATGGAGTGGAGCGACATAGTCTGCCAAGGGCAGCTCAAAGAGACGAGCGGGGGCGAGAGCAAAGCGAAGCAGGCTTCGTGACCGACGAGTAACGCAGGTATGGGAAACCGCTCCGTATTGGCTCGGAGATCTCGTATCCGGGCGAAGGTAAATTAAGCATCGTGGGGTTCTTGACGGAGTCTTTTCTGGCGGTTGACCATCATCATCACGAAGCCGATGACGGTCAGAAGTGCGCCCAGTGGCAGGGTTCCGAACAGGATGACCAATCCATCGAACATCGAACCTTGGGGATCGTTCGACTTCTCATTCCCAGTGATCAGATCGATGAGTTGGTGACCGAACGGTGCGAACAGTGCGAGTGCACTGTAGGCGAGCAGCGCGAGGCCTGCCCAGAGGATGCATTTTCTCAATAGCATGGAGCTTCAGTCCTGCTCAAACATCGCTTTCAGAATACTTCCGATCTGGAGGCCTGGCAGCGAGTAATGACCTTCCTCATCGAACCAATCGATCGACGCTGTAGGAATCTTCTCCGCGAGAGCTTCGGCAAAGCGGGGGGTGATGTTCTTGTCCAACCGGCCATGCCAAAAGCGGACAGGAACGTCGATCTCACTGGGGTCGAAATCCCATGGTGTTAGATAGAGTCCGCCGTCGGCGACGACACCGCGTGCGGGGCCGCTCATTGATTCGGAAAAACTGGCTGCGACTGCATGCATCATTTCAGGGCTGCAGAGAGCCTCGCGATCGCGTTTGGGAAGGTTGGCCACGGTATGCGCAAGCCGACTGTTCGAGCCGACTCCCGGCAGGCGCATCGCGAGTTCGCTGACTTTGAGCATTGCACCCAGTGACCATGGTGCGCGGCGGTGAAGCCCACCGAGAACGCGATAGGGGAGGACAACGTCTTCGATCGACTCGGCCATTTCGCCGGCTCCGCAGACGACGCCTATATGCTGAAACCGGCTTCCCAATCCGTGAGCTAGCGCCAGTGCATATGGGCCACCACCGGACATGCCCAAGGTCGAAACTTCGCGATCTCCGACACCGACACCTTCGAAAAACTCACTCACCAATTCCGGCCAATCCGAAAATCCTCGGTTGCCGGAATGCGGTCTCGAGCCACCAATCCCTGGACGGTTGGGAGCCAGAATCCGAATCCCCAATTCGCGCCCAGCAACATTGAGCAGTCCGCCTTGAGAACCCGCTGATGGCCAGCCGTGATTGAACAAAAGAAGTCGATCCCCATCGCGATCCCCAAACTCGTGATACGCGAGTCCGGAGCGGTCGTCGAAATGTGGGGCCTGTGGAATGGTTAGCGGCACAGACAAACCATGCATCAGATTGCGCCATTTGACCACGGAAGACGCGACTGCCAGCTGCGTACTTTAAAAACGAACTAGTAGAGCGGCGCGCCCAAGATGATAGAATAATATAATTTTCATATTTGTACTCTGGCTAGAAGTGGCTTCTTTGAGTGATGCCCAGAATAAAGTATCACTTCAAGTTGGATGTCGAGGAACGCGAGAGCCTTTGCAAGATCACCGGAAGCCCGAAGCCAGCAGCCTTCAAAGTCCAGAGGGCCAAGGCGTTGCTCGAACTGAACACTCTGTCAGTGGAGAAACTAGGACGCCACTGTGTCTCGAGGTATTTCTCTAATTCAGTCGAAGGGAAAAATAGTCTTCCTGGTTCGAACCATGATCGGCAGCTATGTGCACTATGTCCTGCCCAATTCAGTTTCAGAAGGCTCGAATCCTCTCCTCGCAGTGGTGACCTCGGCACTTTCTATCGAATAGGATCAGCCTCGCGAATTTCGACTGCCTTCTTTTGGTTGGGCAGTTCGGGGATGAGAGGCGCTACGCCTGCTTCGGTTGGGAGTACATTCTCCCCAGTTGGGAGCAGATCGGCGGCGCTTTCGACGGGAGCCACATTTGGCGTATCAGTCTTTGTCAGATCATTGATCGACACAGGCTTTGCCGGATCAGTTGGAGATTCTGGTGCAGGCTGCCCAATCTCTTTTTCCGCTGGTGGTTCCAGGCCCTTTTTGCGGTATTCGATGAGGGTCGCTACGCGGTCGAGACGTTTTGCTTCTTGTCCAAACCAGCGGTCGACCGATCCTTGGAGTGGGAATGTCGTGCTCCACTTTTTATCATCGATCTTCTGAAAGTAGGCGTCTCGCACTTCGGGGATCGAGCGGAAGACGAAGGCGAAGATGTCTAACTGAGCGGTGCCGTTGAACTCTTGGGTCTCCATGGTCGCCTTAGCATCGAGGTGGCCAATAGACCCGATTTTCGCTTTCAGAGAGACTTCAGGCAGGGAACCGCGGTAGGATTTAAAAGCTAAGGTGCCACCATCAATCGGAAGTTTTCCAAGATTGCGATTGAGTGAAATTGCACCCAGTCGTTCGAAAAACGGGAGTCCTTGGCAATAGCCTTGTTTGATGGCCAGTTCGCCTTCTGTCGTAACCTCAGAGCCAGGTTCGACAGATCCTGAGTAGGAGACTCGCCCTGAACATGTGCCGCTAAAATACAGGCGATAGAAACTGTCGATGAGGTCACGAACGGCCACGTCAGACAGATCAATCGTCCCCGTTGGCTTCATCCCTTGTGGCTGGAAGGCGATATCGAGATGTCCAGTCCCTGAAGTCGGGAAATTGATGTCACCAGTCGACTTGAGGGTCGAGCCATCCCAAACCGATTTGATGGAAGTGATCTGAGAGTTCTTGATCCAGTTCTGCTTGAAGCTGCCGCCGGTAAGTTCAATTTCCCAGCCGTTTTCTCTCGGCACCATTCTCGCCCGAGAGCTCTGAATATGGCCAAGGTTGTAGGGAGTATCTCCCCAGATTGCCTCAAGTTGACTGACCTGAATGTAATGGATCGCGGTCTCGGGTAAGTTGGGATTGATTCCAAACCCACCTCGGAGGGTGGCTGGGTCAGCAACCTCTGCGTCGATGCTGGGTGCTCCCCGTAGCCGAATCGATAGATCACCGATACTGACCCGGTCGATCTCCCAGTTTTTGCTGAAGCGGCTGCGCCAAGGGAGGCTTAGGCGAATACTCGATGCAGTTGCTTCTTCTAAGATGCTATCTGGCTTTCCGGTAATCGTGACTTTGCTAATCGCTCCTCCGGTATTCGACCAAGCGATTCTCTCAACTTCCACCGATTCTGCTCCCAAGTGGTCACGGATTGCGGTTTCGATGCCCTTCTTCATTTCAGGGCTAGTCATCTGCGAATTGACCAAATACAGGGCAATGAAAAGCGGGAGGCCGATGAATAAAAGCAGGCGCCAGAAAAACCCGATGAGCCGGTTGCTCATTTTTTGGTCTGGGTCGGGAAGAAAAATACGGCTGATCAGAGAGCGCTTCTTGCGTCCTCCCCACTGGTTCATTTGCTGGTTCCAGGTCTGTGCCATCTGATTCTGAGTAAAATTTTTGATCGGGGGGTCGGCCGACAAGCTTAGGAAAAGTTAAATGATAAGCGGGTAAACGCAAGGGATGACGATTTGCAAGCGATCTCACGATCTGCGAAATTTTAGGTGGCGGCAGTTTTCGGACCGGAGTTTGCTCGCGGTCTTGGAACAGGATTACAAAGTCCGGCTCGATATTTTCGAAGGCCCTCTCGATTTGCTTCTCTATCTGATTAAGAAAGAGGAGGTCGATATCTATGAGATTTCGATCGAGAAGATCACAAAGGAATATCTGAAGTTCATCGACGCCTTCAAACTACTGAACATCGAGTTGGCTAGCGAGTTCATCGTGATGGCCGCGAATTTGATGTATATCAAAAGTCGGATGCTCTTGCCAAAGAGCCACCAGCCACCTGAGGAAGACGTCGAGGAAGAAGATCCGCGTTGGGAGCTGATTCGGCAGTTGGTCGAGTATAAGAAGTTCAAGGACGCCGCTGGATTCCTTCAACTGCGCGAACTCGAACAGGAGAGCGTTTTCGTTTCCAAGCCTGACACGTCAGACCTCGGCCCGCCGGATGATGCACCCGAGCCACTTCCTGATGTTGGGATCTTTGATCTGATCCGTGCCTTCCAGAAAGTCATCGATCGATTCGAGGAGGACAATTCGATCTACGAGATCGCTGACGAGAACTTTACGATCGGGGACAAGATCGACTTTCTTTTAGCCGAAATCCCTCGTGGGCAACGCGTTCCGTTCTTCGGTCTGTTTGAGGCGGCGTCGTCTCGGACTGAGGTGATTGTAACGTTCTTGGCCCTCTTAGAGTTGATAAAGCTGAATCATTTCAGCGTCCACCAGGAGGACTTGCTCGGCGAGATTTTCCTTCACCGAAACGAGAACGCCTAACGGGCTTGAAATTGTTGGCCCGAGCGGCATCTTGACGACCCTTTTCCGCGGACGATGGAACTCAATTCGATCATAGAGGCACTCCTCTTTTCAGCTAATGGCGCACTATCGTGCAACGCCATCGCTGATGCGATTCGGAACACCGTAAAAGATTCCGAAGACGAATCGCTCCAAGAATTCGCCAAGGTGAAGGCCAAAGAGGTGGAGGTCGGGATTAAGGAATTGATCATCCTCTACCAGGATCAAGGCCGAGCCTTCACGCTGACCGAACGCCCATCGGGTTGGCGGATCTGCGCCCACCCAGAATTTGCGATCTGGTCGCGGGCACTGTTCCCGGCGCAGAAACCGGCGCGGCTGAGTCCTCCCGCCCTCGAGACTTTGGCGATTGTTGCTTATCGGCAGCCGATCACCAAAAGCCATATGGAGGCCGTTCGCGGCGTTGCGGTCGATGGTGTGCTCCAAAAGCTGATGGACAAGAACCTGATTCGGATCGCTGGCCGCGCCGATCTTCCAGGACGTCCGCTACTCTACGAAACTACCGATCTTTTCCTGGAGCACTTCGGGATCCGTTCGATCGACGACTTGCCAAATTCTTCTGAACTTCGACAAGTGCCGCTCCCTGATCCTGAAGCTCAGACCGAAGATGGTCAGCCGGTCGAGCAGCAATTGGCAATGTCTGCAATCTCCGTCGCCGATCCGAGCATGGCCGCGCCTCGAAACAAGGCCGACCTTGGCGATTCTCATCTCTCTGAGGACGAAAGTGGAGAGGCTACAACTGCAGCCGATTCTTCAGACGACCCGCCCGCCGAGAACCCGCAGTCGGAACAAGCCGAAGAACAGGCTGATGTATCTGTCGACGAACAAACTGAGGTGCCTACCGAAGAACAAGGCGACGCCACTGAGGAACCGGTAGGGGATTCGGTTGAAGGCCAAGTCGACGATGGGCCTAATATTGCCGAAGGCACGGCGAGCCCGGAGGAACCTGTGGAAACCGTTTCAGCGGTCGAAGAATGGCCAAGCGAGCAACCGCGGGTCGAATCAGAGGCCGGTGCTTCCTCCGAACCGGATCAGTCTCAGGCTGACGACAGCGATTTTAGTGGGGAGGAAGAAGAGTAGTTATGAGTCTCGATGACGTCCGGAAGAGGATTGACGCCCTCGATGATCAACTGCTTAAGCTCCTCAACGAGCGCGCCGATTTAGTGCATGAGGTCGGAGTGATCAAGAAGGCCGACGGGCTTCAGATTTATGCTCCTGAGCGGGAGGAGTCTGTTCTTCAAGCGCTTGTTGCCAAGAGCGAGGGCCGCCTTCCAGAGAAATCGATTCGTGGGATCTACCGCGAGATCATGTCGGCGGCGTTGGCTTTAGAGGACGACTTGTCGATTGCCTATCTCGGGCCAGCGGGAACGTGGACGCATCAAGCCGCGATCAGGAAGTTCGGAGCCAGCGTAGCCTACCATCCACAGCCGAATTTTGCTGAAGTCTTCGATCAAGTAGCGCGTCGAAAAGCGAGCTACGGGGTTGTTCCGATTGAGAATTCGACAGAGGGCGCCGTCAGCCACGCGCTCGACCTGTTCATCGATTCCCCGTTGGTAATCTGTGCCCAGATTCTCGTTCGCATCGAGAATTGTCTGATGGCATCGATTCCGATTGAGGAGATTGAGCGGATTTACTCTCACCCGCAGGTTTTCGGACAGTGCCGAAATTACCTAAACGTCAATTTTCCGAAGGTCGAACAGATCCCAGTTTCTTCGACTGCCAAGGCTGCCGAAATGGCGAAAAACGAACCCGGCGCAGCCGCTATGGGGGGGACTTTGTCTGGGAAGATCCACGGATTAACGATCCTCGATGAAGCTGTTCAAGACAGCGCTACCAACACCACACGGTTTCTGGTAATCGGCGAAAAGACGTGCCCTTGCACTGGCGATGATCGCACCTCGCTGATGTTCTCGGTTCGCGACCGACCTGGTTCGCTTTACGATGCTCTGACGCCGTTTTACGAAATGGGTATTAACATGGCGAAGATCGAGTCCCGGCCGTCCAAGCGGAAAGACTGGGAGTATTTCTTTTTCGTCGATCTCCTCGGCCACTGTGAAGATGAGAAGATCGTGCAAGCGCTCGAACGTCTGGGTGAACACTGCAGTATGCTCAAGGTATTGGGCAGCTACCCAAACTCGACGACTGAGCCCTAAGCTGCTTAGAATCGACCCGTCAGCAGGTCGATGTAGCGTTTGCCACTGTCACTCAGACCGGCCCGCGAGCCTGATCCGGTCAGCCGCCCCCTGGTGTGGTAGGAATGCAGAGTCTTCGACGGGAGCACCCAGGTTATCGTCGGTCCTGACACCACACGATCAGATGCGGCGACTGCCAGTGGGACTCCTGAACGGCTGAGCGTCAGCTCCCACGATGATCCGCCTCGGGTTGATTTGCCAGCGGTCAGCCATGGATAGTTGGTGATCAAGTCGACGTCGGTTCCGGCTTTTGGGACGGTGACTTTGAAGTAAGGAATCATCCGCCCAACGAATTGAGGCAGAGTCAGGGATGGGTCGTTTCGGGTCGCATTGAGCAAGCCAGCGACGTCCAGACCGATCAGATTCAATCCGTTGTAAATGCCGTGATGGTTCGGACTGCGGTAGGAAGCGTCGTGCCATGTTTTGAACCGGTCGTGGGCCATCAGATTGAGTTCCAAGTGAACGTGCGAGCGGGCGATGTCGCGATTCCCGGCCCAGCCCGTGCAACCCATTTGCCCGAGATTTGTTCCTGGAGAAACGCGCTGTCCGACCTTGACCACGATCGTCTGGAGGTGCCCGTAAAGACTGAAAAACGCTCCGTCTCCCCAGTCGTGGCGCACGACTACGTAGCGGCCGTAGGAACTGCGCGAACTGTCGTTGCTAACATGAACAATCTTGCCTGCACCGATTGACCGAACCTCATCAAGCGCGCGCCCCGAACTGTCTCTGCGAACGGGCCGGATATCAACTCCCTCGTGGAATCGAGTAAAAACGATGCCACTGCTGGTTCGCTTCTGATTGCGTGTATAGCCATACTTGCCGCCCGTCCAAGGTTTGGATCTTACACCTTCGAATTCCCGATCGGTATACATGTAAAACCCCGATTGATTTCCAGTAAACAGAGCGGTGTTGTCGGTCGGCAGACGGAGCTCAGGTGGGCCTGCGAAACCAGCTGTTAGGCCGCTAGCCAGAGTGATGAAGATCCAAAGGAGAATCTTTGGAATTGGCGAAGCGTGGTTGGTCATATGGACAAAAATTGGATACGCGAACGACTGCAGAACTCGGCTAGCGCAGCATCGGGTCGAACAATGCGTCCTGGCCTTCCCGTTCGGACGGTGCAAATGGCGGATCATCGAGTTCAGTCCACTCCTCACGCATGAACTCGAGTTGTTCCTCGGTCACGCCCTGCCCAATTTTGATGATGCCATCACGGATTGGGCCGTCGATTTTGAGGTAATCGCAAGTTCGGCCATCGAGTTTGACCAGCATGATCTTCCCTTGGTTGATGCTGGTGGCGCTAAAAAGGCGTCTTTGTCCAGTGCCGCTGAGAACCACAAGTAGCCCGTGTGTCTTTCCATCCCCAGATTCAAACGGGTAAAACGATTCGATCTGGAGGTGAGAAAATTCTGGGGTGATCTGGAAGTGGTGAATCTTTGGTGGGTAGCCTACATGCTCCGGAAACACCATGGTTTGGCCATCGATCGGGTTGCCTTCCATGTGAAACGTGACCAGAAAATCGGGTTCCTTATTCAAGTTGGCGCACGATGAAAGCGAGATGGCAGTGAGCAGTGCGAAAGCGATCCGGATCAACATCGCTCAACGAAGCGCGTTTGCGTGATGGATGCAAGCCGAGTGCCGCTTTGGTTGATGGCATATCGGGAACCCTGCTAGTTTAGATACTTCTCCGTCACGGGTCTTGCCAGAAGGCCGAGGTGCGTGGTAACTTAAGGTTGGGCGGGATCTCGCCATTCTGCGCTTGATTCCTTTCGCCCTAATCTTTTTCCTTCAACTATGAGCAACACCATGGATTCAGCGGTCGTTAAAGAGGGAGACCTCCCTACCAATGTAAAGAATCTCTGGCTCAAGGCACTGAGTGCTTTCGAGCTTCGTAATTTCGAGTATGCGATCAGTCTGCTTCAGTCAGTCATCGAGCAAGAACCAGGCTTCCTAGACGGCCGGAAGGCCCTGCGAAAGGCCTGCATTCAGAAGTCGAAGGGCAAGAAAGGCATGTTCGGCGGCAAGATTTCTGGTGGCGGTTTTGGTGGCATGAAGATCCAGAGCATCATTAAAAAAGATCCCGTTTTGGCGATGGTCGAATGCGAGAAAGCGCTGGAAAAAGAGCCGTTTAACATCAGTGCCAATCAGGGGCTGTATGATGCGGCGATGGCAGCTGGGATGCCAGAGGTCGGCACCTTCGCTCTTGAGACCATTCGCGAAGGAAGTCCGGACAATACACAGAATCTTCACCAATTGGCTGAGCATTTGATGAAGATGGACGACCCCGAAGAGGCCGGAAAGGTCTACGATGAGATTGTCCGTCGTGATCCTGCCGATATGGATGCGGTGAAGGGTGGTAAAGACGCCAGCGCTCGCGTTTTTTTTTTTCAAGCAGAAGACGGCATACGAGATAGTTTCCGGGACAATCTAAAAGAGGGTGAAGACGGCGGAGAGCAGCGTAATAAGGCCTCCATGACCAATGAGCAGTTGGAGGCTCTGCTCACAGACCTCAGCGGTCAATATGAAGAACGCTCTGGTGAACTAGGCTACGCTCGCGAAATGGGAGAAATCTGCGAACGATTGAATAAGCTGGATGATGCGATTCAGTGGTACAGCTATGCATCGGACTTAAGCAGCGGCGACCCTGTGCTGGCGCGTAAAGTTGAAGTGCTAATTGAACGCAAAGACGATCTGTATGTAAAAGGACTGGAGGATAATCTGGCGGCAGCTACTGACCCTGGTGAGCGCAAAGAACTTGAGGAAAAGCTGATCGGAATTAAGGCGGAGCGCAGCGTCCAGCTGGTCGATGATGCTCGTCGCCGGGTCGAGAAAAACCCAACTGACAAGGCGCTTCGGTTTGAGCTTGGCCAACACCTATTTAATAGCGCTCAGTACACAGAAGCGATTCCCGAACTTCAGCAAGCCCGGACGAATCCACATATTCGAACCAAGGCGATGCTCATGCTCGGTCAGTGTTTTGATCGGAAAAGCATGCATGATATGGCAGCAAACGCCCTGTCAGAAGCTGTTTCTGAACTGACTCAGATGGATGACACGAAGAAGGAACTGCTTTACCAACTCGGCCTCGTTTACGAAAAGATGGATCGGAAGGACGAATCACTGAACTGCTTCAAGGACATCTACAATTCCGATTACGGATACAAGGACGTCGCCAAGCGGGTCGAAGAATCCTACGGCGACGGCGAGAATTCGTAGAGATTTGAGACTACTTGCTGATGGCTACGCCCGTCGTCAGCGTAATTCTACCGTTTCGAAACGCGGCTCCTACGATCGGAGCTGCGCTTGAGAGCCTGCTCGGGCAGACGCTTCGGAATCTCGAGATCTGGGCCGTCGATGATTGTTCTAACGACGGTGGCAGGGAGATTGCTGCAGCTCTTGCTGAATCTGATCCTCGGCTCCGGGTTATCTCATCTAAATCGCCTCACGGTATCGTGGCTGCCGTCAATTCGGCTTGGCCGGTGTGTCGTTCGGACTTGATCGCGCGCATGGATGCCGATGATCTCAGCTTGCCCATTCGGCTTGAAAAGCAGGCTGCATGCCTGCAGTCGCAGTCCGACTTGGCCGCCGTGAGCTCTTTGGTAGAAGTGCCAAGTGCTGCAGGTGGCTTTCAGCGATACATTGATTGGTCGAATGAGCTCACTCTCCCTGAACAAATCCACCGAGAGCGCTTCGTTGAGTGCCCGGTGGTGAACCCGACGATGCTCGCCCGGCGATCGGCGATTGAGGCGGTGGGAGGCCATATCGACACCGTCGGCCCCGAAGACTACGACCTGTGGCTTCGGTTCCTGGATGCGGGGCATCGCATCGCCAAAGTCCCCGAAGTTCTCTATCAGTGGAGCGATCTCCCCAGCCGTGTGACCCGAACCGAAGATCGTTACTCGGAAGCCAATTTCCTGAGAACCAAGATTCCGTATCTGGCCAAGCTACCTACAGTTCGGTCTCGGGGAGTTCTGATTTGTGGCGCCGGGCCAATCGGGAAGACTGTCTGCCAGCTTCTCCAATCCGAAGGAGTTGATGTTCACGGGTTCCTCGAAGTCAGTCCGCGACGCATTGGCCAGCGGATCCATGGCGTGAAGGTTTTACCTGGGCGAACTCCCCAAGAACTGCCCATCCCCAGCCCAACGGCACCAGTCTTGCTAGCTTGCGTCGGTTCAACCGGAGGTCGGAACCGAGTCCGGGCTCTGCTGACAGAGGCGGGTTTCGAAGAGGGTGAGACCGGATTCGTGTGTTGCGCCTAGACGAGCGTGTAGCTATTTCTTCCGCTCATCTTAGAGCCCGATCGTTCGCATCTCAGCATCAGGAAGGAAGGTGTGATCAGCTACCAAGATCAGCCAACTATGCGCCGAGAATTCCTCAAGTAACTTTGCGTCGGTGATCACAGATTTTTTTTCGGCTAACGTCCGAAGTGTGGAGCGGCTACTGGCAGCGCACTTCCGAGGCACTTAACGAAGATTATTATCGATCTGTTCCCAGATCAGTCCTTCTACTTTCCCATCATCCCAGTCCTTCTTTCTCTGACGAACTTCTTCGTCACTAACCTCGTGATGCTTCATCCCCATGGAATCAAGAAGCTCATCAATGAGCTTAGTTCTCTGAGCTTCAGGTAGCGAGATGGCTGCCTTCTGTACTCATACGAGTAATTTCGCTTTAACTCCCGCTTTCTCCCTGTCCGTCTCCGGGAATAACCCGGACAATGGTCGGGTCGATGCCGTCGAACAGTTGAGCGCAGGCATCTGAGGTGTCCTTGACCGTCACTCCTCGTATGCGATTGGCGACACTTTGGTAGGCCTTGAATCCGGCACCATACAGTTCATCCAGAGCCATTGCTTGGCATAGGCTAGATGGGCTTTGAAGTCCGATTTCTCTCCGTCCTAGGGTGCTATTTCGAGCGCGCTCAAGTTCTTCGCTACTTAGCCCGTTCGTTGCCAGCCGACTGATCTCGTCTCTAAGTTCAGCCTGAACGAGATCGAGTTTGTCGGCGGAGGTTCCGACATAGAAATAGAACATTCCGGGGGCAAAGCCGTGGACTTGTCCCGCGCCGATGAAGTAGGCCAGACCGAGATCTTCGCGGATTCGCGTGAATAATCGCGATGCCATGTCACTGCACGCGGCATCGACTAGGTCGACGGCATAGCGGCGCTCGTCAAGCAAGCTGCCGAGGGCCGGATAAGCCATGACGAGAATTGCCTGCTCTTTGTCGGCCGACAGTTCATGGATCCCGCCTTTCGGAATCGGGCATTCGAGATCGACAGTATCGAGGAATCGAGATCCTTTGGACATACCCGAGAACGACTCCTGAGCCATCTGGACAACGGATTCGGTGTCGACATCCCCGACTACTGACAAGACGGCATTGGATGTTCCGACGACTGACTTTCGCAGATCCCGGAGCTGATCAGTGTCATAGCCTGACACCATTTCTTCGGTGCCGAGGAGAGGTTGGGCGTACGGGCGGTTACCGAAAATTTGGCGTCGGGCTTCCCAGAACGCAAGTGTCAGGGGCTGTTCGAGTTCCGAACGGATTCCCGCGATTTGTGAATCGCGCTCCGCTGCCACAGCCTCTTCGGGGAAGCTTGGGTTCTCAAGAACGTCTGAGACGATTCCCAGCGCCATTGGCAAGTCTTCAGCGAGCAGGTCGACCGAAAGTCCGAAGCTGTTGTTCCCAGCCGATGCGCCGATTCCACCTCCTACGTTTTCGATGCTATCAGCGATTTCAGCTGCTGTCCGAGTTTCGGTTCCTTTGAGCAGGGTTCGCGACAGAAGTTGAGACAGCCCAGCCCGGTCGTAGCCATCGATTAGAGCGCCGCCGCCGAAGGACAGGTAAGCATTGGCCATGGGGACTCGCGTGTCGCGGCGAACCACCACGCGCAGGCCGTTGTCTAAGGTTGCCATTTCTGGCTCATTCTCGGCGGATTTCGACCGACCGTTGGCTGCACCTTTGGGAAGTGAGTCGATCGGATTCAGGGAGGTGGCTGAGAGCGCTTCTTCTACGAGGTACTTTCGGGCGACCCGCTGCACTTCTTCGGGGCTGACTGATTTTAGCCCAGCGACGTAGCGGTCGCTGAAGTTGGGGTTTTGGGTCAGCATCCAGCTGCTCGCGATGTCCGAGGCCTGGCCGCGCATGGAAGTTGCCGTGTGATAGTGGTCACAAACAGCACCTTTGACCGCCTTATCCAATTCGGCTGACGTAACACCGTCACTGCACACCTGATCAACTTGTTCGAGCAAGGCTGCCTCAATGGCACCTCGATGTTCCGGGTCGCTATCGGCCCCGATCATAAACAGACCTTTCGAGCCTGGAGTGTAAGCGTGGGCATGAACGGAGTGGGCGAGGTGCTGCTCTTCCCGAACCGAGCGATACAGTCGTGAACTTCTTCCTGATCCAAGGATACTGGCCAGAACATCGAGCGCTGGAACGTCGTTGTCCCAGACCGCTGGGACTTGCCAAACGAGTGATAGGTGATGGAGTGGCGTTTGAAACTCTTCGTGTTTGTCACGGCGTCCCACCTGCGGCGGTTCCTCTGGAATATAGACTGGGGATAGAGCGCGTCGCTGCCAAGACTCGGATGACATTCTCGCTTGGGCGATGACTTCATCCGCATCGACTGCCCCAACTACGACGAGAAAGCAGTTGTTCGGGACATACCGCTCTTTGTAATACTCGATGAGTTCGTCGCGCCCAAGTTGGTCGAAAATTTCGAGATGACCAATCACCGGGTAGCGGTAGGGGTGGCTGCGGAATGCGTTCGAAAAGACGGACTTACTCAAGACACGGCCGCGGTCGTCGTTGCCCATGGCAAACTCTCGGCGAATGACTTCTTGTTCCTTTTCAACCTCCTCGGCTGGCATCAGCGAATCGGAGGCAGCATCGATGAGAGTATCGATTGCGTCGTTCGTGCCATCGGCTGAAGTGTCGATCCAGTAAACTGTCCGATCGAAACTGGTGTAAGCATTGATATAGCCACCACGCTCTTGAACGCCTTTCGCAATTTCGCCAAGACCTCGTTTCGTGGTGCCTTTAAAGAGCATGTGCTCAACGAAGTGGGATAGGCCCGCTCCTATCCAATCAGCCTCGTGAATGCTGCCCGTCCGGCACCAGATCTGAACGCTGGAAACCGGTGCGTTGTGGTCTTCGAGCACGAGAACTTCAAGCCCATTTTCGAGGGTTTCGATGATGGGTGCCCGAGAGGGTGGCGGCGTGGAAGGATCCTGAATCATATTGGTGACGTCTTAGGCCTCGTGACTGGTGATATAGTCGACGGGCAGAGAACCCTAACCCGGTCGGATTTCAAGTCTTGGGTGAGAGGTGCGGCAGACTACGTTCAGCTGGCGCTTCAACCTCCTATCTCGCAGCTTTACTGCTAGCCCGTTGCTAGTAAAGCGCCTGCATCAGGTTGCCATAGTCATCCGTCCAGCGCACGGGCCTGGGCTCTGCATCATACCACTCTGCGGAAAGGCCCTCGTCGTGAATTCTCTTCAACTGAGGATTGTCGGGATCGGCGATGAGAGCCCAAGCGGAATAGCGCATAGATCACGTAGCCACCGGTCCACGCCCAAGTTTGCTCACCAAGACGCAGTCGAGGTTCGATCAGAAACGGGTAGGTGATCAGACCAAGCAACGACCCGAAATTCGAAACTGCGTAAAGTCGGTAAGGAGAAATCCCCGTTCGGAGAGTTGCGAACCAGTGTTGAAGCAACGGGCCAGACGCTGAAATCACCAAGTAGGGAAGGCCCACACTCGTTGCTAGCAGTCGGATAATTCCCAGAACTGGACTGCCGTCGCCGGTTGGTTTGAGCGACTCATCGGGAGTGATTGGCAGCAGGAGGAAGGACAGGACTAGCAAGCCGAGGTGGATCGAGACCTGAAGTTTTGGCTGGTTTCGCAGCCAACTGACCAACACATGAGCGTAGGTATATCCAGCGAGGAGGCCGACTTGAAAACACAGCATGCATGTTGTCCAAACTGCAGGGCTGCCGCCAAACCATGGGAGAATGTATCGGGCAACGATCGGCTGAACTTGAAACAGCAAAAAGGCGCTCAGAAAAATAGCAGTCAGGAAGGCGGGCATGCGAGGTGGTTGGAACCCCGATCAGAAACGGATGTTTCGAAGAGTCTCGGAGAGCGCTTGGCCTGGCTTTGACAATCGAATGTGCGTGAAGTCAGGTCGCGCAGCCAGTCGCTGTCAAATACGCCGTGAGGATCAGCTACTTCTTTAGCCGCGAGAAATTCAAGAAGGCGTGGATGAGCTGCTAGGAGTTGATCGGTCGTGAACCAGCGATGGTAGGTTAGGTAGAAGCTTCCACCGAATTTGAGGGCTAGATCCGCGACGGCGCGGAAGTCGGAGCTGGCTTTCTCGATCCCAGCCTCATCGTGGCAGACGCAGACATTGATAACGACACAGGCCCAGTCTTCGCGAGCCCACGGAAGGGCCGTTTCTGTGTCGGCTTGGATGAGACGAACCGTCCCATAGATGACATTGGTATTTCTGCTTCGGAGTTCCTGAGCGGTCTTTTCGAGAAACGCCGCGAGATCGCAGCGGGGAACGTAATATTCGCTGATCATTTCGCTGTGCCGCCACTGATGACCACAGGCTTGATCGATTTCGTCGTGGTAGTTGTTCACATACGTGGTGAATTGCGTGTCCGATCCGGGATAGATCTTGCCGTCAGTCCTTTGATAGTGAGCGCTGTAGGCGGCGAATCCTTGGGACTTGTTCGTGTGGGCGAGCATCAACAGGCCCTTCCAATCGCTCTCGCTGAGTGGTGAAATTTCGTCTGCTGGTTGATCGGTCGGTTGATAGCTACTGAGGATGCCGCGTTGGAGAAACCCATCGGATTCAGGGTCGATTTCGAATTGGAAGTCGCCATAGACGTGGCCTACTGCCGCCCTTCGGGTCAGTTCTGAGACGACGTGACGCGCTTCAGTCAATACGACGTGGCGGACGAAATTGGTGGCGGGGCTAAGCCTGAGAGTTACCGCGTAAACGATTCCAAAGAGGCCGTATCCACCGATCACTTGGGCGAAAAGGTCGGAATGTTGCTGTCGACTGCAGTGAACAATGTCGCCGTGGGAATCAACGACGATCATCGATTGGATATCCTCAACAAACGGAGCCATCTCTAAGCCGCGTCCGTGAATGTTTGAGGAGACAGCGCCGCCGATGCTGAGTGAGTCGGCGCCGGTCTGTTTCTGACGAATCATCAGTTGGTTGCCTTGAAGTCGCAGATAGTCCCGCAACTCGATCCAGGTTGCGCCGGCTTCGATGGTGATCGTTCCGTCGGGTTGATCGAATCTGATCACTTTGTCCAGAGCTGACATGTCGATCCCGATACCATTGGTGAGAAACTGTTGGCCGCCCATCGAGTGACGGTGTCCGCAGGGGATCAAAGAGTGGCCACAAGAAATCGCGTTTCTCACCGTCGTCTTTAGCCCTTCAAGGCTGGATGGCTGGAGCACATCGGCGATGGTCGTTTGATTGAGCCGCGAGTGAACGTCATTGAGAACGGGCATTCTGAAGCATGCGGCTGCCTCCTTGTCGGGTCGTATTGATTCTGGGGATAGCCCCATTGGTCAGCGCGATGTTCCGATGAATTTGATCCTGAGCGGAGTAGGCGTTACCGCTTCGTATGCCGATTGCTTTTCCTGCCCGAGAGTCCCGGAGCTTGATTGGGATGCTCCACGTTCCTGCGCTGCCAGGGACACCGGGGTCTGAGCTTGGGGTCGGTGCTGTTATTGAGCATGTTCTCAGCGAAGCGGCTGTTCTTGCCGAAGCCGGCTTCGATGCCTTGCTCATTGAGAATATGCACGATGCTCCCTATTTGAAGGGTGGAGTTGGGCCAGAAATTGTTGCCGCCCTAACGGCCATTGGGGCCGCAGTATCGGCATCCTCAGAGCTGCCGATTGGAGTTCAAGTTCTCGCTGCAGCCAATCGGGAGGCGGTGGCGGTGGCTCAGGCTAGCCAACTGGGATTTGTTCGCGCAGAAGGGTTTGTGTTCGGGCATGTTGCTGACGAAGGCTACATCGATAGCTGCGCTGGGGAGTTGCTGCGCTACCGAAAAGCCATAGGAGCCGATGACATTGCCGTGTTTTGCGACATCAAAAAAAAGCACAGTTCCCATGCCATCACTGGTGATGTGTCCTTGGCTGAAACTGCTGAGGCGGCTGAGTTTTTTAAGGCCGACGGGGTCATCGTGACCGGCACAGCAACAGGCGCACCTGCATCAATGAGCGACCTTCGCGAAGTACGTGCAGCGACTCAATTGCCGCTTTTGGTCGGTTCAGGAGCAACTTCCGAAAATGTCGCAGATTACCTTTCTATCGCCGACGCGGTAATTGTCGGTTCGTCGATCAAAGTTGGGGGCCACTGGGCGAACCGCATTGATCGGGAATCAGCTTGTGCGGTTGTCAAAGCTGCGAAGACAGTGTCTTGATAGCCTCCGATTTTTTCAGCGAATGCCGCCGAGAATATCCGGATTCTTCAACAACTGCCCCGACTGAGGTAAGGTCTCGGGGATTGTGATTGGAGCGTCAGGATCGATCGGTTCTTCAGACGTGAGCTTACCATCAGCATCGGTTACCCAGCTCGGAGCAGATCGCTTGGGGACGTCTTCGTCATCAGTTGCCGAGGCTGCAATTGGCCTTTCAGGTTCTGGAACAACGATCTCAATCGGATCTAGCACCTCGGAAGGCGACTCATCTAGACCCACGAATGCGATCTCTACGTCAAAGAGCGTTCTTCGCTCAACGTTGGATTGGATCTTTGGAGTCAGCCCAACTTCAGATGCGAGGTAGCTAAACACTTTGCCCTTTCCAAATGGCAAATCGGCCTCTTCAAGATACTTCGAGAGAATTTCACGACAACGATCATCATCACCCATGCGGTAGTAGGCGATCGCTAGATTTAAGTCCCAGTCGAACTCATTCGGGTAGCTCAGCACCGACCTTTGAGCGATGTCGAACATTGACTCCATCTGATCTCCGCTGAGTAGTCGGAGATAGACGAGTTTTCTTGTGACGCGCTCTTGTTCCTCAAGTTTAGTCAGGATGGTTAGTGCTTCGATTGCGAGGTCACTATCTCCTTTTGAGGAAGCTAAGTTTAGCAGCCCGTTCGCTGCAGCCTTTCGAGTTGTGTCCAGAGCCTCAATGGAAGCGAACTTTCGTTGAAGCTTGAGAGCCTCACGCAACCCCTCTTCGGCGACCTCATAGAAGCCTCTCGTCGTCGCGTATTGAGAGATGCGGATGAGCTGGTTGGGATTGCTCGACGCTTTGGCTTCTTTCATCGATTCTCGGAGCGATCCGGAGGCGCGATGTTGCCGTTGGTCGGTAACGATCTCCAAGTGTGCGAGATAGAGTTTTCGGTCTGCGGTGGTCAGTGAGCTAGAGTCCGCCCGGATGGTATCTTTTAATTCCTGAATCCGTCCGAGCTGTAACAGAGCGTCGCATTTCTGTTGGATAACGTGTCCAAGCGCTCGACCTTCGTGTGGCTCAAGGACTCGAACCGTCTCGAGATAGAATCCACGTTCGTTTAGCCAGCTAGTGAATATCGCCAGCTTAGAAGTCGGCCAGTCGATTGATTCTGCGATCAGCTCTTCGAGCCGTTCCCGACGGTAACCTGGATACCATGATTCCATATAGTCGAGGGCGGCGACCTTGTGTGTGTGGGTTGCCATTGGATGAGATTCCAGCAGGTAGCCGAGTTGAGATCGTTGGCTTGGAAGTAGTTCATCGCCTTTTGAGTCGAGGAATTCGATGGCAGCTAGACCGAGGCGGCCTTTCGTCCAAGCGATCTCCCAGATATCGGCAAGGGCTTGATTGTGCTGATTACCGCTAACCATTTGGCTTTCGAGGCCTAAAATGGCGCGTTGAAGCCGTACCTCATTCTCCAAGTCGCCGCTCGCTTCGAGGCGGTCGATCATTGCCACCGTCTTAGCGATGTTTCCTCGTGCCGACGCAACTTGGCGGGCTAGTTCTAGGTAGTCGCGATCCGTTGGGTAGCTGGCGATGAGGCGGTCGGCAATCGCTGACGCCTCTTCCAGACGATTGGCAATCACGTAAGCCCGACCGAGGCCGTGGTCGACCTTCCGGGGGGAGATGATTTTTTTCCTTTCAATCTCCTCCCAGATGATTGGTGCCGATTGGTTTCTGGTTTCGATCGCCATTTCGCCGATAACAACGAGCCCCATAGGATATGCTTCTCTCTCCTCAAAAATATCTCGGCTGAGTTCAGTGATCGTTCCTTGTTCTTCTGGATCGAGGTTCTCTAGGCCTTGATCGAGATAACTCTGCAGCTTTTCGGACTTCCTTTCTGCCTGCTTGCCATCGAGCCAGTTTTTTGTTGGCCGCGCTCCAACGACTGCAAGTGTCGCGAATCCGCCCATCAGAAGCGCGGCGACTGTCAGTGCGATGCGGCGCTCCCAGGGGTTTTGGTCATCCAAGTCGTGGATGTTTTGAGGAAAGAACCAACTACGCAGTTTAGCCCAGACGCGCGGTAAAAGCGGTTGTCTCGTCTTCTTTCGCTCGGCCCGTTTGTGCGATCCAATCGTGCGCCGTGATCGGAGATCGCGGCGCTTTAACTGAAGATCATCGTTAGGTTCGGTGGTAGGCATCGGCAGTCTGGGGGACTATTCTATACGGTGTTCTGGTGTGAAACCAATATCGAATTAATATTAACGATCCGTCCCAGCGTCAACGGGATGACACGCTCAGGACACCAGTTCTCCGATTTTCCGGATATTCTACGATCCGATAGCAAATTGAAATGCCCTTCGGTTTACACTTGTTCGCGTGCGCCGGACATGGAATGGATGCACGCATGTCCAGTTTGGAGAATAGAGTCGCCGTCGTCACAGGAGCCGGTCGTGGGATTGGTCGATCGATTGCCCTGCGCTATGCGGCCGAGGGGGCCAAGGTCGCCGTTTTAAGCTATAGCGAAGCGAACTCTCAAGCCGTGGCCGATGAAATCAATGCGATCCACGCAGACAGTGCGCGTGGTTATGCTGTCGATGTCGGCAACACTGAAGCGACCGCTGCGTTCGGTAAAGCTGTGGTTGATGATTTGGGAGCGCCGAGCATTCTGGTCAACAACGCCGGTATTACCCGTGATGGGCTGTGCATGAGAATGAAGGAGGAGGATTGGGATGCCGTTTTAGATACCAATTTGAAAGGCGCTTTCAATATGGTGAAAGCCCTGCAACGTCCATTGCTTAAAGCTGGAGCTGGCCGCATCATTAACATCAGTTCGGTGGTTGGTCTGATTGGTAACGCCGGTCAGGTGAACTATGCCGCCAGCAAGGCTGGGTTGATCGGCCTGTCGAAGTCGCTGGCTCGTGAGTTCGCAAGTCGCAGCGTCACCGTGAACTGCATTGCTCCCGGATTTATCACCACTGACATGACAGCAGAATTGCCAGACGACATTCGCGAAAATCTGCTCTCCACTATTCCGTTGAAGAGATTCGGTGAGGTCGAAGAGATCTCGTCGACAGCTGTGTTTTTAGCAAGTGATCACGCAGCTTACATTACTGGCCAGACCATCGCTGTTGATGGCGGGATGGTCATGTAGCTGGTTTGCAAAGCTCACCTCGTTTGTTCTGCGAATGTCCCAAAGTAAAACCTACCCAGAAGGGACAATCGAAAGCTCTTCCGCAACCATATCATCGGGGCATCGGTGGTGGTTGAGCCGTCGTCAGCATCGTCTCCCATCTTGGCGCGTATGGTTGATTGGAAGCGCAGTAGTTTTTGCCGCGGCATGGTTGTTTGTTGCCAATATTCACGACTATTTGTGTCCAACCGTTCGGGTTGGGGGCGATGTCTTGGTCATCGAAGGTTGGGTTCCAGATACCGTAATTGAAGCGACCGCTGAAATGGTTCATGCTGGGGAATACAGCTTGGTCTATGTGAGCGGGATGCCGTTGGTTCGCGGCAAACATATGTCTTCGGTTTCTCATGCCGATCAGGAGACAGTCGCTTCGCTCATCAATCTGGGGCTCGCTCAGGATATGGTGATTGGATCTCCTTCGAACAGGTCGAAAGGGGATCGAACTGTTAGAATGGCTAGGGCGATCCGATTGGGGATGGAAGCTCGGGGTGAGATTCCTGAGCGTTTCGATGTAATCACTGATGGCACCCACGCCCGCCGGTCTTGGCAGATTTATCGGGCGGTGTTCAAGGATGTTTCGGAGGTGGGGATTATTAGTATTCCATCCCCCGAGTACGATGCCGCAGATTGGACGTCTACAAGTGTTGGAGCCAAGCAGGTGGTGATTGAGTGTGTTGGGCTCATCCACACAGCGATCCGCGGGATTGAGCAGCCGTCGACGATTGTTCCGCTGCCGGGTGAAGACGGCGCTTAAGAACTGCTCTCAGACCGAATAGCACTAACAGGGTGTTGAAAAAGGCGGTGACTCGTCGCGGAGCCTCATGTGATCGAGGGTTAGGCGCGAGGATCAAGTGGATGAACATCCATGCGTGACGAGCAACAACGACCTCGTTCTCATGAGGCTCCGCCCGAAGGGTTTGCGCAGCCTTCGATTCGGCGAAGCCGCTTTTCTATTCAACAATTCCTTCAAAACGACCGGTTGCCGAGTTTTTCAACACCCTGCTAGACCTCGAACGATGAGGTCTCGACGACGGAGATGAGCAATCTCGTGAAGAAGAGTGGCGCGGAGGTCATTGTCACTCCATTCGGATGCTGATTCAGGAAGATAGACAACTGGGCGAAAAGTCCCCGTGACGCATGGTGCAAGCTGGCTTCCGTAAGCCGGATCAGAGGGCTGAACTCTTAGCGTAACGAACGAATATGTGGAATCCGATGGGAGGAGCCCTAGACAGCGTTCGCGAAGCGAAGGAGCGGCTGGCCATGAGTTCTGAAGATATTTCGCCAAAGCATAATGGCCGCAAAAGAGTCGGACAAGAAACAGCACGGTTCCGACCACCCAGACGCAAGCGACCGCGGTCATTGCTTTCTTCCCTAGCGACGCTCCAACGGCGAGGGAATCTGAAAACAGGTGGTTGCCGGAAACAATAGGCGCTTTGATCGTCTCTGGCAGGCAAAAACAAATGAATGGCAGCAAAATAAGGATCGAGAATCCACTGAGATAGATTAACTGACGCTGACGATCACTCCCACTATTTCGTTTCGACAAAGCGACCCAAACTGCTGCGATGAGCAGACTTTGAATCGCCATTGAAATGATCTCTAGATGCAGGGTCATCGGCTTGTTGCCTCGTCGGTGTCCTCGTTATGGTTAGCTAGCAGCGCCTTTATTCTCTCAATTTCGGAACCAGTGAGTTGCTCTTCCTCTGGATTTAGAAGGGCAGCCACCAGTTTTTCCGGTGAACCTTCATAGAAAGTGCTGAGGAGGTTTCGCAGAGCACTTCGTTTCGCCCGTTGTGGTGAGACCGTCGACTCATAGACGAACTTCCGAGATCTCCGAGTATGCTTTAAATGGCCTTTTTCTTCGAGGACGGTTAACACGGCGCGGACAGCTGAATACTTAGGCTGGTCTGAAAGGGCTTCTCGCACCTCTGACGCGCTCGCTTTACCAAGCTGATGAATGACGCCCATTACCTCGCGTTCACGGCGGGTTAATGCTGGTGGCGTAGCGGTGTCCATGTGCTGAAAATACTGCAATTGAAATTCTCTGCAAGCATTTGGGAAATCAAAGATAGTGAATTTCATCTTGTCATTGATCTATGTGCAGCATTTACTGCATTATGAAAAAGCAACTGCTGCATCGGGTTGGGCGAGTCGTGACTCTAGCTCTTGTCGGATTTGTTCTGCCGAATTGCGCATCGGGGCCCAGATCAATTCCGCCATCTGCTCCAGCCATTGCGTCGGGTTCGGCGATGGAAGGTGGAGTTGGCATTACAGTGCCTCAGTCGAATAGTCGACCTCGCAAAATACTCAGACCTGAAGACTTTGAAAGCGCGAGTGCCCCGGCCACGGCTTCTCAACAATTTGCCAAACCGTCAGCGGCTGATCGACCAGGACTTGCCACTAGTTGGGGCGAGAACAAAAAGTCGCCAATCACAACAATGCGATTCGAAAGGCGCCCGGGCCTGCTCACTACGAGCACAATATACTACAACGATAAGGAGGGGGCTAACGCCCTCCGAGAAGAGTTAGGCTCTTCGTGGAGAGGATTCAGCACTGGGGGATGCTATAACAACTCTACCCGTGTCAGGGTCGGGCTTGAGACACCACGAGGCCACTCCCTGAAATACCTTTGGGCTGCTGGTAAGAACATTTATATTGGCAAAAAAGGAGACCCATATGTCATTGCACTAAAGAACGAATCTACCCAGCGTATTGAAGCCGTAGTGTCTGTGGATGGCTTGGATGTGATCGATGGCTCATCGGCATCTACCTCGAAGCGAGGGTATGTTCTTCTTCCGGATCAGGAACTGAAGATTCGTGGATTTCGTCGGAGCTTAGATGATGTCGCTCAGTTCGAATTTTCATCCGTCAGCGGATCCTACGCCAATCAGCGTCATGGCGTTTCTGCCGCCCGCAATGTAGGAGTGATCGGAATCGCGATTCACCGCGAAAAGAACGAAGATATCAACCTCCGCCGGGATGCTGAAGCGTTTCCAAATGGTTTTGCAAAACCGCCCCACGGGTAGATACGAGGGACTCGCACCGGAACGGTGTTCGGGATGCGAAGCAAGCGAACTTGTGAGCGGTCCAGCCTTCGACTGCATCCGCTTGTTCGGCTTTGTTGCCTAAAACTGATCCTGAATCGTGTTGAGATCTTTCCTCATGTCGAGAATACGCCAGACATTGACCTGATCTCCTGCTTCAACTCGGTAACATACAGCAAACGGGAAACGCTAAGCGGGCATTCGGTAGTATCCCCAGACAATCCGATGGCAGCCACTAAAAAGAAGTAGTGAATCAATGTCGGGAAAAAGTGAATCTTGGAAATAGTCTCCAAGACCCTCTTCTAACGATTCGTAGAAATTCCACCTCCAGCGCAGAAGGTAAAATTTTCAGGGTCATGCCCTCTTCTCACGCAGTATCTTCTTGGCCTCTGCCCAGTCCATCGGGCTCTCCTCACCTGATTTTACACGCTTCGCCGTCTCTTCCAACACCGCTTGGTGCCACTCGGGAGACTCAATGGTATCCTCGTCTTTAGCCAGATCAGCCCAGAGTAATTCTATGACCCGAAGCTTCTCCAGCCGGGGTAGGTCTAGAATTTCCTGGGTGCTCATAAAGCCAGCATAGCATGCGTTGAACTCCTGACAAGCGCCTCATTTTTAGCCTAGACAATATGGCTTAGGCCGGGCTAGGGCTGTAGCTGGCGGTAAAATTTCGACTCATGGCGGGTAGCGGATTGTCGTGCGACGTCTTGTTCTCCTTGGTGTTTCGAGGTGATGTCCTATCGTCCGTAGAGTCTGTCCTTCTCCTTATCGAACCACTTTTCCAATTCTGAGAATCGCTTCTTTTGGTCTTCAGTGATCTCAAATGCTGGATGCTCCCATTTGGTGAGTTTGAGGAACACCCTCTATTTGTCATCCTGCTTGATTAGGTATGCGGGATCGTAATCTGGCTTAGCTTTGTCTCCGTCCTCGAACGTTACGACAGCGCAGTCCCCTTGAAATCTTCGACGACGCGGGAACCAGTTTGTTGGTGAGCTTATCGGCCTTCGCACCTTCAGAATATTTGGTGGTGTACTGGTTCACATATTCAGCAGGAAGCTTCGCGAAATCTGCGGTGAGATTCTTCGCAGCGTCCAGATCGCCTTTCTTCAAGGCCTCGTGGTAGGACAAGAGAGCCGCGCTTGGAGAATCGGGCCTCGGCTTCTCATCTGCATTAACGTAAGTCGTGACGGCCACACTGAAGAGGGCGACGAGAATTCGGGTGAGCATGGTCATGGAGTTTTTCTAGGATAGACAATATGGCTTAGGCCGGCTTAGGCCGCTGTTTGCGAACTGCCATGCGTGGTGGTGGATAGGTGGTGTGTCCCGAAGTGCTTTCGCGGCTTTCAAACTGTCGCTGCAATGACCGAAGTCTCCGAACTAGGTGACTTATCACGCTTCACTCATCCTCGAAGTCTTATGGG